>Ga0228536_1000195_pt1 | contig 151282 bp, 111 predicted proteins | sample SJ1Smetagenome_FD_168611 | JGI IMG/M metagenome (GOLD analysis project Ga0228536, IMG submission 168611) | Enriched culture of PCE-dechlorinating microbial communities from Ithaca, New York, USA - SJ1.S | ecosystem: Engineered > Modeled > Simulated communities (microbial... > Unclassified... | reverse complement strand
TAATTTCGGCGCCGCCCGGGTGGGTGAATTAACTTGAAAAAGTGGGTGAGAGATCTTGAAAAAGGGGTGGGTGAACGATCTTGAAAAACAGACCGTCTAAACGGGTGAGCTATCTAGAAAAATCACAACGCCAGCGCCGGCATTGACGAATGCGCCGCCCGGTAGGCTGACCATCGCCCAGAGATCGCAGTCGTCGAGGAGCTTACGCTTGGTTTGCACAAAAGCGGTCTCGTTGGTACGAAAGAGCACACCTTCGTCAAGGACGATGCCGCAGCGTCCCCCGGGACTCAGCGAGTCGATCACATGCTGCAGAAAAAGCACCTGGGTAGCGCCAGTCTTATATGCGAAACGGGTCTGTGCTTCCTTGCCTTCCTTGCCGCCGAAGGGCGGATTGGTCAGGATTACGTCGTAGAGGGGAGGGGCGTCCTGGAACAGACCGCCGTAGATTTCGTTGCCCGTAAGCGTATTGCCATGCCACAGGTGTGGTTCATCAATGCCATGCAGGATAAGGTTGGCAAGGGCAATGGGATAGATGAGGTTCTCTTTTTCCCTGCCATAGAGGCTGCGGCGCTCCAGTGTTTCAAGCTGCTCGCCGGTGACACCGGGCCCTAGCCGTTCACGCATATGTTTGAAAGCCTCTATCAGAAAACCGCCCGTTCCGCAGCCAGGGTCATAAACGGTCTCTCCCGGCCGGGGATCGATTGCGCGCACCAGGGCGCGGATGACCTCTCTCGGGGTAAAGAACTGGCCGCCATCGTTGCCCTTTTCACCCATTTTGAGGAGCAATCCCTCATAAACCTGTGAGAGGGGGAAAACGTGAGTCGGATCAATGGTCTCGTCGGTTATCTCGTGCACCCTGTCAAGGACATCAAGCAAATTGCGCTCCGTGTCTATCCTGACACGCTCGACGCTGGAGAGGATCTCGCTAATGACCTTCTGTCGCGGAGTTGCATTGGGACGGTCCCTGAGACCACGCAGATAGGGCAGAAGATCGCCGTTGACGAAACCGAAGAATGCCCCCAGAGCACCGTTCTGAAGCTCATTCCGCCTGGCACCGTCCGGAGCCGCCCAGTCCTGCCAGCGGTACGGCTTCTCCAGAGAATGGATGAACTCAGCGCCCACCGCCTCAGCCTCTTCCGCTTCCCGCGTCTCACGCTCATCGAGGATGCGCAGGAAGAGTAGCCATGTAAGCTCCGGCACATACTGAAGAGCCCCGGCACAATTGGAACGGCGCATGATGTCGCACACGGACTTGACCACACCATTAACAGATGTCTGCGTTGTCAACTTCCTGTTGTTACCATTACCATTGTTGTTCCTTCGTCCGCGAACCATTATTACTCTTCTGCCTCCTCAAGCGCCTCGGGAACCCAGACCTTCTTGAGCGGAATCAGCCCTTTGTACTGCGATTCAAACTGCTCATAGTGCTCCAGGATCAACGTTACCAGTTCTTCGCCATCAATCAAACGCAGGTTGCTCTTGCTCCGGGCGAAGGTTCTGGCCTGCTGTGTATAGCTTCCAAGGGTGACAAAGAGACCGAATTCGTTACCCGACACCTTTCCATAAAGTGCAGTGACAACCGGATCGCCGACACTGCTGTCGCTGCTCTTCACCTGCACTTTGATGATGGGTGGCTCGAATCCCAGTTCATCCTTGTGGGCAATGATGTCAATACCTCCATCCGGACCCTCAGGTGACACACGGGTTTGATAACCCATGATCCCGAGCAGATGCGCCACGAATTCTGCAAGGGGATGCCCCTTGAGGGCCTGACCCAGCCGTTTAAGAATGAAATCTCGGGTATTGGCCTCTATGTCCCTGGCGATATGGGCCACAGTGGCAGGGTCATCCGGTGCCTCCGCCGGTAGCTTTTTGCCCTGGATGACCTGAAGGAATTCATCGGCAAAGTTCTTGATCTGAAACAGACTCATTGCCGAACCGATTTCATACAACGCTCCCTGCGAAAAATGGGTACGCGGAACAGCCCTTAGCCATTTCACGGCCCGGTGATGCGGATAGCCGGGCACAGGCTCGGCATCATACACGTAGTTGCCTTCCACGCGTCCCAGATGGATCTGTTTCTCGGCCTTGGAGGGATACGCTATCAAGTCGCCCGTCTTTATCTCATGGACAAAGCGAAAGAGTTGACCGGCGTTGTTCGAGACGGCCCTGGGTTTCTTCTCGGGGTAGACCTGAGCGAGTCTGTGCTTGAAGGCATCGCGGTCTGCCTTGATGCCTGACAGATCACCCATTTTGTACCATCCCAGTGCCACGCAATCATGCTTAAGAAAAAGACTGTCTGCATCTCCAGTCTGGCCTGCGTGGATACCCCATAGGGTCTGCTCTTTCTTGTCCATTCTTATAGATCTCCCCTGAATGCCTTGCGCAATACTGATGCTGACAGAGATTTGATTTCGATTAGTTGTGCCTCCAAATTCACACGGAGCTTCTCGATTGTCGCCATCTGCTCGGTCACCTCCGCTGCTATTCGTTCCTGCTCCTTCAATGGCGGGATAGGTGCCATATAGGAGAACAGCTGTGTCCTATTCAATTTCGGCATGCGTGCGCGACGGGATTCCGCGACGGCGTATTCCGTAAACGGCTGCGACAGCAAAACCCAGAGAACAAATCGCGGGTCTGCACGAACATCAACTACCTCCAAGGGGTAAATGTCTGCACTGCATAGTCCCTTGAACGATGTCACTGCTGCCTTCTTCAAATAAGGCCGTATTTTTGAGTACAAGATATTGCCTGCCTCGAACAAGTACTTTCCGCTAACCATACCATCTTCTGACGCGCTTTGGAGCTCGAGCAATCTGCCAGTTCCACTGTCTATGTCTTCAGGGCTGACATGTAGAAGCCGTGCGTACTCCGGAATCCTAGGATCAACCTGTCTGGCAGCTATCCTGCAGATTTCTCCGAACCTGATCCAATGCCAGCTAGAATGGAGTTTCTGACCGGGTTGAGGGAATATCTCCCTTAAGCAAGCAGCAGACAGAGCGTTAGCAGCATCGAGTTGCGCTTGGACAGCGTTCCGTGCCTTTTCCACAGCTTCCATCTGTTCGGTCAGTGTTTTGGCGATGCGTTTTTGCTCGGAGATGGGTGGAAGAGGAATCTGAAATCGCTCAAGAATAGACTTCGATACCTCTGTGAACGTTGGACCGTTGCCAAGCGCCTTAATAGACGGAATCATTCGCCTGAGCGACCAATACAGAAACAATGGTTGTACACTGGGTCCGGGCAAAAAACTCTTGCAGCCCTGGTTGGTACACAACGGCACTCCGGCTACAGCCAAATGGCCAATCGGTGCTCTGCTTGACATTACCACAGTGCCAACAGGTAGCATCTGAAGACCACAACTTCGAAAACCAGCATGCGATATCTTTCTATCTGAATCGCTAATGACTATGCTCGAAAGCCTGCCAAGGTCTGCAGGCGTCACCCAAACAACGGCGCCATTCCAATACTCTTGCACGTGTGTACCGGGAGTAGAGCCTCCGGTCACCTTGCATATCTCTCCCAGTCTGACCCACCTCCAGCCGGGAGGGAGTGTCTTTACTGGATTCCGTGAGAGGCCCTTGCTATCGAATCCGTTCATGCCGAGAACATTCTCTCCTTTGTTTCCATCAGCACCTGAGCGGGCTTACCCAGTTCCTTCAGAGCGGCTATCCCTCCTGCCTTTACTACCTGCGGGGTCTTAAAGACGGCCGGGTTTTCAAGTCCTTCCGTACCCGCCAGGGAGAACTGGCCCGCTATGGCACGTATGACGTCAGCCGTGCGTGCGGGCATCTCGCTCAGCCAGGCCGCCTGCTTGTAAGAGAAAGCCTCAGCACGGCTGGTCCGGGTTCTGGGGGCCTGGCCGTAGCCGAGCTCGGCCAGTATGTCGTAGAGATCATAATCCTTCATGCCCTCTACATCACGTACGAGAAGCGGCGATCTGCCGGCATCAGGCAGCGCGTTGATGAGGTCGCGGCGGCGACCCTGATCTATCCAGATGGAACGGAACGTCTCCAGAGTAGGTGCCTCCGCCACCAGCCTTTGGGCCAGCTTTTCCTTGTATTCCTCGATGGTAACGGGCATAGCCCTGCCATCGACTTCGGTAACAATGAATCGTCCTGCCTCCGTCACATGGACCTCAAAACCTTCGACGACAATGGTTCGTTCCGGCGGCGGAGGGGGTTCAGGCCCCGGCTTGGGCTGGCGGGGTGGTTGATGCCGGGAAATAAACTCCTCTCCAAAAAGCCGTGTGGCGTCGGTGTAGTCGTAAACCCTGAACATGAGTTTGTTGTCCGGTGGATAAAGTCTGGTGCCTCTTCCTACCATCTGGTAGAAGGCTATGGGAGACCGTACATATTTGAAGAAGACGATGTTGCGGACGCTCGGCACGTCCACTCCCGTTGTCAGTAGGTCGACGGTGGTGGCCACAAAGTACCGCCGGGACGCGCCGCGAAGGTCGGCAAGATACTCATTGCCTCCGGAGGCGGCCGTGCACTTGAAGGCAAAGGGTTCGACAAGTTTGTACCCGTTCTCCTTACACCAGGCGGCATAGAGGCTGTTCATCGTTGAGGCGACGTCATCGGCGTGGCGGTCGCGGACGCAGAAGATGATCGTTTTCTGCTCCGGTCCTCCCGTTGCCACCAGTTGATCGAAAAGATCGGAGCACATAGCCAGTACGCGGTCCGGCAGGAGTATGCGGTCTTCATATTCAGTCTTCTCATAGAGGGCGTGGAGTTCATCGGGAGTGACAGGCTTGCCCGTCACAGCGTCTATGGGATTCCTGGCAAGGATATCATCGATTGTTATCCCCGTATCGTCGAGGTTCACCCTGCCCTTGCGGATCTCGCAGGCGGCAAGGTAGCCGTCTTCGATGCCTTGGGCCATGTCATATTCATAAACGGGTTCGTCGAACCACTTGTAGTTGTCAGCGGTCATCTGCAGGTCGGCCCTGGTTTCCTTCGTGTCCTCGGCGATCTTCAGCTTTCTAGGCGTCGCTGTCAGGCCAACCTGAATGGCCTGCGGGTTGCGTCTGAGCACCTGCGACCATTTACCCCATGCAGACCGGTGGCATTCATCAATGATGATATGGCTGAAGTAATTCTCGGGATAGTGCGTTGTCAGGAAATTGGCGTCTGCTTCCTCCTTATCCACATCGAGCGTCTGGTAGGTGGCGATGAGAACCCGTGCGTTCTTCTGCGGATTCCCGTTTGACACAGCAGCGGCGTCCGCACCGAAGACATTCTGGAAAGCGGCAAGCCCCTGAAGCCTCAGTTCGTCCCTGTCACAGACGAAGAGGGCTCGACGCAGTTGTCCTGCGTCGGCGATCCGCTTCAGGAGGTTGACGGCAATGAAGGTTTTCCCTGCACCGGTCGCCAGCGAAAGGAGAGCTCTGTTTTCGCCGCGGGCGATCTTCTCAAGGACAGCTCGGATGGCCGCATCCTGGTAGTAACGACGAGTGGCTTCACCGCCACTGTAACGGGTGAGGAGTGGCCTGGCCGCTTCTGAATCGAGCGTGAAACTCATGGCCTCTTCATAACGGCGGCGCAGGTCCGCAGGGGTGGGGAACTGGGAAAGCGGCTTGGGTTCAGACGTAAGCCCGGTAAACCTGTCGTATTCAACGAAAAGGTGTCCGTTGCTGGAAAAGACAAAGGGCACGTTAAGACGTTTACAGGCGGCATAGAGCTTTGCCTGTTCAAGACCATGGGTCGGAGGATGCTTCTCGGCCTTGGCTTCTATTAGCGCCACAGCTACTGGCTGACTTTCCCTGGTAACCTTGACACGAAGGACATAGTCCACTCTGCCTTTGGAGCGGCGCCGTGCCCCGCCGCCCACAAGATCGATAGCACCGGCGGTCTCTTCACGCCGAATTAGATCTTCTGTCCATCCACAGGCATGGATACCTGGATCAATCAACTTAGCACGAGTATCGGATTCGCTGAGACTCATTCGTTATCCTTGCTGCGGATACACAAATCAACTATCTACGCACTTCTCTTTTGCCGACAACCCAGCCAGACGCTCACGAGCTTCTGCTTGACCTTCCCACGATTTTCAGTGTTCTATAGCATGGTGTTTCTTGCTGCGTGTTGTAGCGAAGCACGAGATCCCCTGACCTGATGTGAAGGCTCAGATGCTTTTCCTAAGCTGAAATCACTGGAGAGCTTTTCACTTTCTATTCAGAAACTGACGGGCGGCATCAGCCACCCAATGGCAACCCCATATCCTTTTACCCCTTCAACCATGGAAATTCAAGGGAAATCCAATGGAATGGCGATCACGTGTGGCCGGCTTCAACCCGCTTCACAAGACATTCGATCTCGGAGACCACCCGGTCCAGTTCATCGGCAAGGGGCGAAGGGTAGACGGCCAGGAATACATCTGAAAGCGACCGGTAATACCAGAGCGTTCCCTCCTTGCCGCCCTTGAATCTCTGCCACAGTTCATCGCCAAGGCTGCGATAGTCTTTGAGGATGGCCCGTGCGTTACTCAGCTTGTCGGCGGCGGACACGAGATGGACGGATGGGGAGGCGTCCTTGATATGGGCGATGTAGGCCTCTTTCCTCTGCCTCCATGGGGGTTTTGGTTTCGTATCGGCGTCGGTGCAACCATCGACGATCTCAACGACCCTGTCGCCAAAACGCCTCCGGATCTCCTCGCGTGCCTTGCTGCCGCCCTGATCTTCGATGGCGTCATGGAGAAGGGCGGCGATCGCTTCGTCCTCATCGGCACCATATTCAAGGGCAATGCTCGCCACTGCCATGAGGTGGCTCACATAAGGAACGCCGCTTCCCTTACGTATCTGGCTCGCATGGAGCTTCGCCGCATACATCAAGGCATCTTCAAACCGGGGTCCAAGGGTGGGATTTGCAGTATCCATAGGCCTCAAGCTCCATCTATGAGGAGGCTTTCCTCACCCCCGGGTTCGATCACTGCCCTGAGGGCGTTGAGCTGAGCCATGCCTTCCATCCCTTCTCCCCCATGTATTCCCTGAATTCCTTGCTCTTAACGATGTGCCTTGCCCGTTCCTTCACTTCAGGCATCTTGCTGCTGCACAGGCCCCGGAGCAAGATCCCGCTCGCCTTCGAGGTCTTTGCGAATCTGGCGATCACCTCCACGGCGCCGAGTTTGAGCCTAACGTTGTCCTGCCGATAGATGTAGAACAGAACGCTGGGCAAGGCGCTGATTGCCCTGGTCCCGTAGTGCATGAGGGCAAGAAAGCATATCGCCAGCCATGCGTGATAGTGATCGACCTGGCCCGTCTTGCGTGCATAGTCCAGAAACATTTGAAGAACGGGTACCGCTTCCTTTGAATACGCGCCTGCCACGGAAAGCGCTTCGGCGGCAAGGATCCGGGTGAATATGTCGTCGTCCTTGAGGAGGTCCCGCAGATGTTCCCTGACGATTTCATGTTCCTTGCTGTAGGCGCGCAGTTCAGTTATCGCCCGGATCCGCGCCTCGGAATTCGGCGGAGCCTCCTTCGAGAACCGCACAGCTTCAAAAAGGGTCTCTGCTGCAATGGTGCGATGTTTTTCTCCAATGTCGTCCGGCATATTAATCCCCTGGATGGGATGCACTGGTCAGCCCTTGACCTAGCCTGGTATATATCATGAAAGGGTGACAACACTGTGTCATCGGCACCGCAAGGCCAATGGAAATCCTCAGGGCAAAAGCCCATCCCCGCCTATATATATCCGTGATATGGAGAAGGAAAAAACCAGCGTCGGTCCTAATCTAGGCATAATCGAGCTCAGAAATCGGCCAACAAAACGAGAGCAAACTGGAAAGTCTTGATAATGAATACAATGCGAGAGAGGGGACTTGAACCCCTATGGTTTAACCCGCTGGATCCTAAGTCCAGTGCGTCTGCCAGTTCCGCCACTCTCGCGTGCTTTAATAATAAAGGATAACTCCTCGCCCTGTCAAAGCAAATGGCCGCGGGGGAAAGCATGAGATCGCTGTTGCGGGGTTATTTTGGACAGGGGAGAATCTATACCGCTCCCCACCATGGTCTTACGGAGAACCCATCCCGTTCGTAAAAGTCATTGCCTCCATGGACGAGGAGGCCGCTTTGCGATGCGGGGGTGCCGAGTCGTGTGAAATACTTGAGACCGTCGAAGAAGGAAGCAGAGATAGTTTCGCCTGATTTTGCCTCGATGGGGACAAGCTCCGTCCCGTAATCGACTATGAAATCGACCTCATGACCGGTCCTGTCGCGCCAGAAATACAGGGGTGGTGTTTCGCCCCTGTGCGCGAAGGATTTCAGAAGCTCGGAGAGGACAAAGGATTCAAATATCTGTCCCCGCGCGGGATGATTGACAAGGTCCCCTGGGTCGCGCACTCTCAGGAGATGACAGGGCAGGACGTGCAGTCTGTCAAATTGAAAGTGATACTTTCAATCAGCAAGGATTATGCGGGGGGGCCGCCGCTACTGAATCCCTCCGCGCAGGGAGTCCCAGGTGAATACCCGGAGGGTTCCATTCTTTTCCTTGCAGTCTTTGTGTGAGGCAATGGCCACGTAGAACTCCGCGTTGCCCATGAGAATGAGGAGGGGGATATCGGGGTTCTCCTTGACTTCCAGGAGATGGGTGTAGCGGGAAAAGGTCCCGTGCCGAAGGAGACGATAAATGCCGCTAGCCACGGCACGCCTCCTCTCCACATCCTGTTGTTACCTGCTCCGGTACATGCCCTGACGTCAGTTTTGCTCTTTGCTCTGGATATGCAGCGATATTCCATAATGGCAGCGGCGTGTTAAATGGAGATGCTATTGACATTCATTTAGCTTGATATAACAATAAATAAATGTAACTCGTTGAAGAGTGGTTGGGGGAATGGAAGCGCGTGAGGACCTGAAGGCGATCGCGGGAGGAGTGGTATCATAAAGAAAGAACCCGGGCCAAAGCGAAAAACAAGGGAGCAGCTTCTCCTTGAAATGAAAGAGCTTCAGACGAAACTGAATGCCGTGGAGTTGCGTTTGCAGGAGGCTGACAAACTGGTGCGGAGCCGGATCGCCGAAGGCAAACGAAGAGGGAAGATTTTTGATAAGGTCCGGAAATACACCGAGAGCATTGTGGAGACCGTTCGGGAACCCCTTGTTGTGCTTACCTCCGATCTGAAGGTGATCAAGGCCAATCGTTCCTTCTACGAAACGTTCCATATGACGCCCGAAGAGGCAGAGGGACGATTTCTGTACAGTATAGGCGACAATGTGTGGGACATTCCTTCATTGCTAGAGTTGTTGGAGGAAATTATTCCCCAAGATGCCCATTTCAATGATTTCGAGGTTGACCATGTATTCCCGGTCATCGGGCACAGAACGATGCTTCTCAATGCCCGCCGGATCTTTCAGGAGGGTAAAGGCACGGAAATGATCCTCCTTGCCCTTGAGGATATTACCGCCCAAAAGCAGTCGGATGAGGCGCTAAAGGTCTCTGAAACGCGTTACCGCCGTCTCTTTGAAACAGCCCGGGACGGAATATTGCTCCTCGACGCCGAGACGGGACAAATATCGGATGTGAACCCGTTCCTGGTGGAAATGCTGGGTTATCGCCGTGAGGAATTTTTGGGAAAGAAACTCTGGGAAATTGGTGCCTTCAAGGATATTGAGGCATCCAAAACCGTTTTTGCGGAGCTTCAGGCAAAAGGATATGTCCGCTATGAGGATCTGCCGTTGGAAACGAAGGATGGACGCCTCATCGCCGTGGAATTCGTGAGTAATGTTTACCTCGTCGATCATCATAGAGTGATCCAGTGCAACATCCGCGACATCAGCGAGCGGAAACTCGTAGAAACGGCTCTGCAGAAAGCCCACAACGAATTGGAACAACGAGTAGAGGAGCGAACGGTCGAGCTTCGGACCGCTCTTTCCGAGATCAAAGCGTTGAAAGACCACCTTGAGGCCGAGAATATCTACTTCCGTCAAGAGATCACGATGAAACATCAATTCGGGCACATCCTCGGGCACAGCGACGGTCTCAAGTACGTTCTTTACAGGGCAGAACAGGTTGCTCCGACGAATACAACAGTGCTGATCCTTGGCGAAACCGGTACGGGAAAAGAGTTGGTTGCCGCCGCTATCCACAACATGAGTCCCCGCAAGGACCGTCCGCTGATCACCGTCAACTGCGCCGCTTTGCCTGCAAATCTGATGGAGAGCGAACTGTTCGGTCGGGAGAAGGGTGCATTTACGGGGGCCGACACCCGGCAGGTGGGCCGGTTCGAGCTTGCCAACGGCTCCACGCTTTGCCTCGACGAGATAGGGGAGCTGTCATTGGAGATGCAGGCCAAGCTGCTCCGGGTGATCCAGCATAACGAGTTCGAGCGCCTCGGCTCATCGCATACCATCAAAGTCGATGTGCGGATCATTGCAACAACCAATCGAAACCTTGAGGAAGAGGTCCGCAAGGGCCGGTTTCGGCAGGACCTTTACTATCGGCTCAATGTCTTCCCCATCACAGTCCCTCCGCTGCGTCAGCGGGCGGAAGACATCCCGTTACTGGCCCAGGCCTTCATCGAGCGATATTCCAAGAAAATGGGGAAACAGATCACGTCGATTCAGAAGGAAACAATGAAAGCGCTGCAGGATTACCCGTGGCCCGGGAACATCCGGGAGCTGGAGAATATCATTGAACGCGCTGTGATCCTGTGCCCCGGACCGGCTTTGCAGCTCGCAGATAAACTGGCAATCTCATCCCTTCCATTTTCGTCCACCCTGAAGACCCTGGAAGAGATGGAGCGAAATCAGATCTATAAAATCCTTTCAGAAACTCGATGGCGCATCGAGGGAAAGAACGGGGCCGCAGCGATCCTGGGTCTCCACCCAAGTACCTTACGAGCGAGAATGCATAAGCTTGGGATATCCCGGCCGGAGAGCCGGGATCTGGAATAAACTGTCCCGATCTTCCTCAAGACTTCCCTCAATATGTTGAGGTTCCACCAAACACTGAGGCTAAAAAGACCATCTTATACTTTTCCGCTGTTCTCTTCCGTTAACTTAACCCCTCGTTTTTTAGGGATGATCCCGGACTTTTGATATTTTTCAGCTTCCCGGCAGGCCACTTGCAACCATGATGAGGATGATGCTGCTCATCATACGGATGAAGGTTCCTTCTGAGAAGCGCATGGAGCTGTCACAGACGATTGCCTCACTGATCGTCTCCATAAGGACTCAGAAGGGCTGCGAGCGGTGTGACTTCTGCCAGAGCATGGAGGACGAGAATGAACTCTGTCTTCTTGGAGAATGGGATACCCTGGAGAACCTCAAGAGCCACCTGGAGTCTGAGCATTTCAGGGTGCTCCGGGGAGCACTGAACCTTCTCGAGGAGCCCTGCGATATGACGTTCCATACCGTTTTCAATCCGGGAGGAAACGGAGGAGATCTCAGGAGCGCCCATCGCCGGAGCCGATAGGATCATCCCCGGAAAGCGGACAACAGGAGGTTGCATGGCAATTTCCCGTTCAGCGTTGCGCAAATAGCTCGTGAAGGAGGCCGACGTGCCGTCAGAAAAAAAAGAACCCGAGAAGACCCTAACGGACAAGGTCCGGTCCTTCTTCGGTTTCCGAAACGGCGGCGGGAAGAATGGCCTGCCTCCAAAGGCCCATTTCAGCATCTGGTATTTCCTCATCGCCTTACTTTTGGTTATCTACCTGCAGCAATACTTCTTTTCTCCGAAGGTGGAGACGATTCCCTACAGCCAGTTCAAACAAAGCCTGGCCGAAAGCAACGTCACCAAATTGATCATCGGCCCGGACAATATCAGCGGCACAACGAAAGGAAAAGACAAGAAACCGGACCAGCGTTTCACCACGATCCGGGTTGACGATCCCAGCCTGGTAAAGGAACTGGATGAACGCAAAATAGATTACTCCGGGCTCTACGAGAGCAAATTCCTGGGCACCATGCTCTCCTGGCTTATTCCCATCGCCATCTTCTTTCTTATCTGGCGGTTTGCCATGAAGAAGATGGGACCCGGTATGGGAGTCATGTCTTTCGCAAAAAGCAAGGCCAAGCTGTTTGCGCAGAGCGAGATGAAGATCACCTTTGCCGATGTGGCGGGTATCGATGAGGCCAAGGGAGAGCTCCTGGAAGTGGTGGAGTTTTTGAAGTATCCCGAGAAATTCCAGAAGCTGGGCGGGAGAATTCCCAAGGGCGTCCTGCTGGTCGGCTCACCGGGGACGGGCAAGACCCTTCTGGCAAAAGCTGTGGCCGGGGAGGCAAAGGTGCCTTTCTTCAGCATCAGCGGGTCTGAGTTCGTGGAGATGTTCGTCGGCGTGGGAGCATCCCGTGTGCGCGATCTTTTCTCCCAGGCCACCAGCCAGGCCCCCTGTATCATATTCATCGACGAACTGGATGCGCTGGGGAAGGCCCGGGGGATGAATGTCCTTGGCGGGAATGATGAGCGGGAGCAGACGCTCAACCAGCTCCTGGTGGAGATGGACGGCTTCCAGTCGAATAAAGGGGTCATAATCATGGCCGCCACCAACAGGCCGGAGATCCTCGACCCCGCCCTTCTGCGTCCGGGAAGGTTTGACCGGCAGGTCATGATAGACCGCCCGGATATCAAAGGACGCGAGGCGATCCTGAAGATCCACTCCAACAATGTGCTTCTGGGTCCCGACGTGGATCTCGGTAAGATAGCCGGCCTTACCCCGGGCTTTGTGGGGGCTGACCTGGCCAACCTTGTCAATGAGGCGGCATTGCTCGCCGCCCGGAAGGACAAGGAAACGGTTGGCACGGCGGAGTTCGACGAGGCGATCGACCGGGTGGTTGGCGGATTGGAGAAAAAGAACCGGGTGATGAGCCCGCTGGAGAAAGAGATCGTTGCCTTCCATGAGTCCGGCCACGCGATTGTCGCTGAGTCCCTGGAGCACGCCGATCCCGTGCACAAGATCTCGATCATTCCCCGGGGGATCGGGGCCCTGGGCTATACCCAGCAGCGGCCCACGGAAGACCGCTACCTGATGACGCGCTCCGAGCTGTTGGACCGGCTCGCCGTTCTTCTGGGGGGCAGGGTAGCGGAGGAACTGGTTTTCGGTGAGATCTCCACGGGTGCCCAGAACGATTTGCAGCGGGCGACAGACATTGCCCGGTCCATGGTCGCGGAATATGGCATGAGCGATCTGTTGGGACCGGTGACCTACGAGCGCCCTCGTCAGGCCATGTTCCTTCCGGAAAGCTACGGTCAGACCAAGACCTATAGTGAGACACGGGCAACCCAGATAGATGAAGAGATCTCAAGGGTGATGGAGAAGGCCCAGGAAAGAGTGCGGAACATCCTCTCGGAGCGGCGGAAAGTCCTCGATGATCTGGCCCGCCTCCTTTCGCAGAAGGAAATGGTGCAGGGAGAAGAGCTGAGAAAGATGTTGTCCGAATCTGCAGTTGAAATGGCGGCTACGCAGCCGGCATGAACAGAATAGCGAGGGAATCCGGCTATAAAAGGGAGGGGGTATTTGTTCCGTCCCCATCCCCATTGACCATGTTGAAGGGCCGGCACATTGTTTCACCGCTAAAGCGTTTAAGACGCGGTCGCGGGAGGAGGAGAGGATGAACATACTTCTTATATATCCCAAGTATCCTGATACCTTTTGGAGTTTCAAACATGCCCTGAAGTTCATATCGAAACGGGCTCTTCACCCACCATTGGGCCTTTTGACCGTGGCCGCGATGCTCCCCGGGGAATGGAAAAAGAGACTCATCGACATGAACGTCGCCAATTTGAAGGACAAGCACCTTCAATGGGCGGATTATGTTTTTATCGGGGCCATGGCAGTCCAGAAGGAATCGGTAAAAGAGGTCATTGAGCGGTGCAAGGCGGCGGGCGTCAAGATCGTGGCCGGCGGCCCTCTCTTTACCGCAACCCCCGAGGAATACCCCCACGTGGATCACCTGGTACTCAATGAAGCAGAGTTTACCCTTGGTCCCTTCCTTGAAGACCTTGCCGGAGGTGTGCCCGGGCACATTTATACCTCGCAGGCGTTTCCCGATCTCGATAAGACCCCCGCTCCTGCCTGGGAACTCGTTAAGATGAACAGGTATCACTCGATGAATCTTCAATATTCCCGGGGTTGCCCGTTCAGTTGTGAATTCTGTGACATTACCACGCTCTACGGGCGCAAGACCCGGAGCAAGACGACTCAGCAGGTGATCAATGAACTCGAAGCCCTTTACAGGGCGGGATGGAGAGGCAGTGTCTTCTTTGTCGACGACAACTTCATAGGCAACAAAAAGAAGCTCAAAGATCATGTGCTTCCTGCCATGATCGAGTGGATGAAGAAGAGGAGGTATCCTTTCGACCTGGCAACAGAGGCCTCGATCGACCTCGCCGACGACGAAGGACTGATAAGAAAGATGATACAGGCCGGGTTCGAGGGCGTCTTCGTGGGCATAGAAACTCCCGACGACACATCCCTCAAGGAGTGTAATAAATTCCAGAACAGGAACCGCGACCTTCTTGCCGGAGTGAAACGGATACAACAGCTCGGCCTCCGCATCAGAGGGGGTTTTATCGTGGGGTTTGACAGTGACTCTCCCGAGACGTTCGAAAGGCAGGTCCGGTTCATCCAGGAAAGCCGGATCGTTACCGCCATGGTGGGTATGCTCAATGCGCCAAGGGGCAGCCGTCTTTACGAAAGACTCCGCGAGGAAGGCCGGCTCGGAAGGGATTTCTCCGGTGACAATACCGATTTTTCAACGAATATCATTCCAAGGATGGGTTACGACAGGCTCGTCGCAGGATACAAGGAGGTGATCAACGGCATCTATTCGCCCCACGCATACTATGAACGCGTCAAGGCCTTTCTCAGGGAATACAAACCCCTGGAAAAGAGGAAACGAGGCCTGCATTTCAGATACATCCGATACAATCTCCACTACCTTGACGCACCCTTCAAAACCCTGGTGATATTGGGAATAAAGGACAAGGCCCGACTCTACTACTGGAAGCTTGTTATCTGGTCTCTATTCAGACGGCCGCGGCTCTTGCCCATGGCAATGACATACATGGTGTACGGGTTCCACTTCCGAAAGGTTTTCAAGACTATGTGCTAAGGCAGGGCAACATAAAATGTAAAGATTACGACATCCCCGGACAGTATGAGAATGACCGCACCCAAGGAATGCATCGGTCGGGTGCTGTGCGCGTCGGCGTTCCGGGAATACCGTCGGGGAATAATAAAGCTGGCTACCTGCACATTAAGGGTGTAAACTACGGGCGTACATTAACCCGCCTCCACTTCGATAAATGCTCTCAGCAATGGCCGGAGAAGTGGAAGTTCAGAACGCTGCCATATCCACAATCCGGTTGGCTTAAGCTTCAGTTCCAGGCAAGGAGATCTGTAATTTGACATCCCTGAGAAGAAAACTCATCGGGAGCATGCCCCGTTTGTGGGCACATTTTCGTGGTAACAGTTCAAGGCTAAAGCGCCCCGGCGACGAGCCGCCGCTGAGGTCAGAGTTGTTCAGTACCTCCCGGATGGAGCAGCACGGCAAGACGCTTGCCGGCGGACATGCACTGAGCCCGGACTATTTCCCCGAGAGGCTGCTGTCCCGGCTTGGTGAGAACGAAAACGTTCTTCTTAATGTTCGTGAGCTTCTGACAGAGGCCCTCAAAGGAAACCGGAGAATCACACCGGCAGGGGAATGGCTCCTCGATAACTTCTATCTCATCGAAGAACAGATCCGGACGGCAAAAAGACACCTGCCAAAGGGCTATAGCAAGGGACTGCCGCGCTTGAAAAACGGTCCGTCAACGGGTCTTCCCCGGGTGTACGACATTGCGCTGGAAATAATCTCTCACGGCGATGGACGGGTTGATCCCGATAGCCTCAGGAGTTTCGTGGCAGCCTATCAGACGGTCACCTCGCTGAAGCTGGGAGAATTGTGGGCAATCCCCATCATGCTGCGTCTGGCGCTTATCGAAAACCTCCGGCGCGTTACAGTGCGAATTGCCACCGACAGGACCGACAGGAACCTTGCCGATTATTGGGCAGACCGTATTACCGAGACTGCCGAACAAAATCCCAAGGACCTGATCCTCGTTATTGCCGACATGGCGCGCTCAAATCCTCCCATGGTCAGCTCTTTTATTGCGGAGCTTACACGCCGCCTTAAGGGTCAGGGCCCCACTCTCGCATTACCGCTTACCTGGATCGAGCAGCAACTCTCCGAGTCAAGCTTGACGATCGAACAGTTAATACAATCAGAAAACCAGCAACAGGCAGCAGATCAGCTGTCCATAAGCAACAGCATCGGCAGCCTTCGTTTTCTGGGCGCCATGGATTGGCGCAAATTCGTCGAAACCATGAGCATTGTCGAACAAACCCTTTGCGAGGACCCTGCGGGTATGTACAGCAGGATGGATTTTGCGACTCGCGACCAGTACCGTCATGTAGTGGAGAACATTTCAAAGAGCGGCCCATTGTCCGAAGACGAGGTGGCACGCGTTGCCATCCGCCTTGCCGGTGAGCGCAAGGGTCACACAAATGGTGACGGACGCGAGGACCATGTCGGTTTCTACCTGATCGACAAGGGGTTGGGAGAACTCGAAGGGTCGGCCGGAGCACGCCTGTCTTTCGCTGAGACCATTCGAAAGATAATTCACCGGTTTCCTTTGGCCCTTTATCTTGGCACGATCTGCATTATCACCGCTGTCTTTACCGGGTACTTGCTTACAGAAGCTCATTCCATGGGGTCACGCGGTCCCTGGTTGTGGCTTATCGGCGTGGTTTCGCTTCTGTGCGTGAGCCAGCTGGCGATCGCCCTGGTCAACTGGCTTACGACCTGTCTTGTGGCGCCCCGGCCCCTTCCACGAATGGACTTCTCCAAAGGAATTCCAGAGGAATCGTCTGCGCTGGTCATAGTGCCCACCATGCTCACGGGTATTGAAAACATCGAACGCCTGATGGATGCCCTGGAGGTAAGGTTCCTGGCGAACAAGGACGAAAACCTGTATTTTGGCCTCCTCACCGACTTCCGTGACGCTGACGCGGAAAGCCTGCCGGAAGACGAACCCTTGTTACTGCTCGCCCGTCAGAAAATTGAGGAGTTGAACAGGAGGTTCACAAAACCGAAAGGCGATACATTCTTCCTCTTTCATCGCCCGCGCCTGTGGAACGAGGAGGAGCATATCTGGATGGGGTACGAGCGGAAGCGAGGGAAGCTTGCGGCGTTAAATTCGCTTGTCCGTGAAGGCGTAAAGACGGAATTCTCCCTCATCGTGGGAGATCTGAGAGCGTTATCGAGGGTAAAGTACATCATTACCCTTGACACGGATACACAACTTCCGCGAGATGCGGCACGGCAGCTTGTAGAGGCTATGGCGCACCCGCTGAATCGCCCGCAATACGATGAGAACAAGAAACGCATCAATGCCGGATACGGTATCCTTCAGCCGCGGGTTGCCGTGAGCCTGCCCGGCTCAAGCCGCTCACGATATGCGCGCATGTGGGGAAGCGATGTGGGTATCGATCCCTACACCCGTGTTGTCTCTGATGTCTACCAGGATCTTTTCGGGGAAGGTTCCTTCATCGGAAAGGGCATCTACGAGATCGACGCCTTTGAAGAGGTCCTTAAGGGACGTTTCCCTGAGAACAGGATCCTGAGCCACGATCTCATCGAAGGGTGTTATGCGCGGGCAGGCCTTTTGAGTGATGTGCAGTTATACGAGGAATACCCCTCGCGCTACAGTGCAGATGTGAATCGCAGGCACCGGTGGATCCGCGGAGACTGGCAGCTTTTCAGATGGCTCCTGCCGGGAGTCCCGGGCCTGAATGCACGCTTTCAGAAGAATCCCCTTTCAGCGCTTTCCCGTTGGAAGATTCTCGACAACCTGCGGCGCAGCCTCTCGCCCCTGGCGTTGACGATCCTCTTTGTTCTGGCTTGGACAGTAATGCCTGCGCCCTGGTTCTGGACCCTGTCGGCAACAGGGATCATTGTGATCCCTTCCCTGTTCATCTCTCTTATGGGCCTGTTTCAGAAACCCGTTGATGTCCGTCCCGGCCAGCACATTTTCGCCACTTTGCAGGGGAGCGCCAGGAGTCTTGGCCAGATCGTCTTTACCCTCATTTGCCTGCCCTATGAAGCGTTCTTCAGCATCGACGCTGTCCTTCGCACCATCTGGCGAATGCTGGTCGCGAACAGGCGGCTTCTCGAATGGAACCCTTCAGGCGACTCCGATCGCGCAAGCCGAAAGGATCTGGCCGGCGCCTGCCTGACGATGTGGGTTTCCCCGGTCATTGCCGTTGGCCTGGCTGCCTGTCTCGTCCTTTCAAGGCCGGGGGCCCTGGCTGTTGCCCTGCCTGTTCTGGCACTTTGGTTTATCTCGCCTTTAGCAGCCTGGTGGGTCAGCAGGCCTCTTGAGCGCCGTGAAGCAAAGCTCTCCTCTGACCAGATCGTCTTTTTGAGGAAGATCGCCCGAAAGACGTGGGGCTATTTCGAGACCTTCGTCGGCCCCGAGGACCATTGGCTTCCCCCCGATAATTATCAGGAACATCCCCTTGCCAGGGTCGCCCGTCGTACTTCGCCGACCAACATGGGGCTCGCGCTTCTTGCCAATTTGGCCGCCTGGGATTTTGGTTACATCTCTACGGGGCAGTTCATCCATAGAACGGCCGATGCATTCAATACAATGGAAGCCATGGAGCGCTTCAGGGGACACTTCTATAACTGGTACGACACGGAGTCTCTCGAGCCGTTGCAGCCCATGTATATCTCGACGGTGGACAGCGGAAACCTTGCGGCCCACCTGTTGACATTACGGGCAGGGATCAGCGCGCTCCCTGATGAGAAAATATCGGGACCAAAGGTGTTTGACGGTCTGCTTGATACGCTGAGGGTCCTCGTGGACGCTGCCGGGGAGGACACCCCGGCCCCGCTCATACAAATTCAGGACGACCTGAAGTCTCTCTGCCGCGCCCCTGCGGACGCATCCTCCGAAAGCACGCCATCCGGGAGCGGGCCGGGTACCGGCACATCCTGTGGGGGTGCCCTGTGTGCACTGCGTGAGGGTCTTGACAGGATCGCTGCCTCCGCCCTTCACGTGGTCGAGGGCCGTGATACTGATCCCGAGAGTCAGTCGTCACGGTGGTCGAGGGCCTTCTCAGGCCAATGCCGGGCAGCCATCGATGACCTCACATTTCTGGCACCGTGGTCAACGCTCTCAATCTCCCCCAGGGTGCTCGGTTGCTTCCCCGTTCTCGGAGAGATTCCCACGTTGCGCCGATTGGCTGGCCTGGACAAGGAGTTGTTTCCGGGAATGACCGATCGACAGGACTGGATGCCCGATGAGCGCGAGCAGCTTGACGAGCTTCGGGAAGCCGTCAAAGAGGCAGGCGTCCGGGCGAGGGCGAGAATAGAGGTTATGGAAGATCTGGCATCGCAGTCCGGTGAACTTGCCCGTATTGATTATGACTTCCTCTATGACGAAACCCGTCGTCTGTCGGCCATCGGCTACAATGTCAGCGAAAACCGGCGGGACGCGAGTTACTACGATCTGCTGGCTTCGGAAGCGAGGCTCGCAAGCTTTGTCGGAATTGCAGAGGGGCAATTGCCGCAGGAGTGCTGGTTTGCCCTGGGACGCATCCTTACTACCGCGGCCGGAGACCCCGTACTTCTTTCCTGGAGCGGTTCCATGTTTGAATACCTCATGCCGCTCCTCGTAATGCCCACATATGAGCGGACGCTCCTCCATGAGACCTGCAAGGCGGTTGTGGCAAGGCAGATAGAGTATGGTAAGAAACGAGGCGTACCCTGGGGTGTTTCCGAATCCGGGTACAACACAGTTGACGGTCATCTCAATTACCAGTACAGCGCCTTTGGCGTGCCCGGCCTGGGGCTTAAGCGCGGGCTGGCCGGTGAGATGGTCATTGCTCCCTATGCCTCGGCGCTGGCTCTCATGGTGGCGCCCGAAGAGGCCTGTCTCAATCTCGAGCAACTCGCCGCCCGGGGTTTTGAGGGGGAGTATGGTTTCTATGAGGCTATTGACTATACCCCGGCCCATCTGCCCCGCGGGCAATCGAGCGCGGTGGTCCGGTCTTTCATGGCCCATCATCAGGGCATGAGTTTTCTCGCTCTTGCCTTCCTGCTTCTCGGTCGGCCCATGCAGAAACGATTCGAATCAGAACCTTCATTTCAGGCGATCACTCTTCTGCTTCAGGAGCGGGTGCCGAAGGCCACGGCCTTTTATTCACACACCACCGAGCTTGTCGAGGTGCATACAGCCTCACATGACGTGGAAGAAATGCCGATACGTGTCTACACGAGCCCCGACACGCCGGTACCGGCGGTACAATTGTTGTCAAACGGCAGATACCATGTGATGATCACAAATGCGGGTGGCGGCTACAGTCGCTGGAAAGATTTGGCAGTGACACGGTGGCGCGAAGACAGCACCTGCGATAATTGGGGTGCATTCTGCTATATACGCGATATGGCAACGGACGTTTTTTGGTCAACAACGTATCAGCCCGTACTCAAGGCTTCGAAGCAATACGAGGCAATATTCTCGGAAGGACGCGCGGAGTTTCGTCGCCGAGATCACGACCTTGATACCCATACGGAGATTGCGGTTTCACCTGAGGATGATATAGAATTGCGCCGGATAACCATCACCAACAGGGCGCGAACACGGAGAACCATTGAGGTAACGAGCTACGAGGAGGTGGTCCTTGCATCGCCGGCCCAGGACGAACTGCACCCGGCCTTCAGCAATCTTTTTGTCCGGACGGAGATCATCCACAAGCAAAATGCAATACTCTGCACGCGCAGGCCCCGCTCATTTGAGGAGCAGTCGCCATGGATGTTCCATCTCATGGCCGTGCACGGAGCCAGGACCAATGGGGTATCCTATGAAACCGACCGAATGAGGTTTATCGGCCGCGGGAATACCATTGTTGATCCCGAAGCGATGAGGGGTTTATCCATGCTTTCGGACAGTGAGGGCTCAGTACTCGATCCGATCGCATCGATCCGGCATCAGATAATCCTCGACCCCGATAGATCGGCGACCATCATTATCGTTACCGGTATGGCCGAAACACGTGATGACTGCATGGGCCTTGTCGCAAAATACCAGGACCTGCATCTCGCCGATCGCGTCTTTGATCTGGCATGGACCCACAGCCAGGTGCTGCTGAGACAGATCAATGCCACGGAAGCCGATGCGCAGCTTTATGGACGCCTTGCCGCCTCGATCATGTTCGCTAATCCGTCGTTGCGAGCCAGTCCGGAAGCCCTCAGGAAAAACCGCCGCGGTCAGTCCGGCCTGTGGGGTTACTCCATTTCCGGCGACCTTCCCATCGTGCTGCTGCAGATCGAAGATCCGGCCAACATCAACCTTGTGAGGCAACTTGTCCAGGCTCATGCGTACTGGCGTCTGAAAGGACTGTCGGTGGACCTGGTGATCTGGAACGAAGATCACGCAGGGTACCGGCAGCTTCTTCATGACCAGATAATGGGGCTTATCGCGGCAGGCACGGAAGTCAACGTGACTGATCGGCCAGGCGGTATCTTCGTACGGCCTTCCGACCAGATATCAAAGGAGGACCGCATTCTGTTCCAGACTGTCGCTCGCGCCATTATTACCGACCACAGGGGAACTCTCGCGAACCAGTTGAAGGGCCGGAGCTTTTCCGAAGGCACATCGCCGGCACTTGTCCCAAAGCGGACCGCAAAAGGCGATGTTCCGACAGTAGCGGCGGAAATTCGTGAGGATCTTATCTTCGGCAACGGATTGGGAGGGTTCACTCCCGATGGCCGGGAGTACGTCATTTCAACATCCCGCAGCCAGGTGACACCGGCGCCGTGGGTGAATGTGCTGGCAAACCCGCTTTTCGGAACTGTTGTCTCAGAAAACGGTCTTGCCTACACCTGGAGCGAAAATGCCCATGAGTTCCGGCTCACCCCCTGGTACAATGATCCTGTCAGTGATTCGAGCGGGGAAGCCTTCTATATTCGGGACGAAGAACGGGGCCACTTCTGGTCTCCCATGCCGCTGCCCAGCCACGGAGCCACACCTTACGTGACCAGGCACGGGTTCGGCTACAGTGTCTTTGAACATAGCGAACGCGGGATCAGTACCGAGGTGTGGGTATACGTTGCCGTAGACGCCGCCGTCAAGTTCACCGTGTTGAAGGTGCGCAACACGTCGGGGCGGTCACGGCTGCTGTCTGCTACGGGATATGTGGAATGGGTGCTGGGCGATCTGAGACCCAGATCGGTTATGCATATAACTACCGGGATCAGCCTCCAAAGCGGGGCTCTGTTTGCAAATAACCCCTACAACACTGAATTTGGCAGCCGAACGGCTTTTTTCAACGTCGATGATGCAACCCGGACCATGAGCGGGGACCGCAAGGAGTTTCTCGGGCGTAACGGAACGCCTGCAAACCCCGCCGCCATGGCTAGACTGGGGCTTTCCGGCAGGATGGGGGCCGGTTTGGACCCGTGCGGAGCGATACAAGTGGCCTTTGAGCTGGCGGACGGGGAGGAGCGCGAGATCGTCTTCACCCTGGGTACGGGTCGGGATGCCGATGACGCCGATAATCTGTCACGTCATCTCCGGGGACCTGAGGCAGCCCGCGAGGCCCTCGAAAACGTTTGGCAGTACTGGAACCGGACCCTTGGAGCGGTGCAGGTGGAGACGCAAGACCCTTCCGTCAACGTTCTTGCCAACGGCTGGCTCCTGTACCAGACCATTTCATGCCGGCTTTGGGGGCGCAGCGGTTATTACCAGTCAGGAGGAGCCTTCGGTTTTCGTGACCAGTTGCAGGACGTAATGGCCCTCGTCCATGCCGAACCGCAGCTCGTACGCGAACACCTGCTCCTGAGCGCATCACGACAGTTTGTGGAGGGCGATGTGCAGCACTGGTGGCATCCACCCGCGGGCCGGGGTGTGCGCACCCGTTGCTCGGACGACCTTCTCTGGCTGCCATTGGCGGCATGCCGCTATGTTATGACCACCGGGGATACGGGAGTGCTCGATGAGCCTGTCCGGTTCATCAAAGGGCGCGCGGTCAATGCCGAGGAAGACTCATATTACGATCTGCCCGGCAGCTCGGAGGAAAAGGAAGACCTCTATGAACACTGTGTCCGCGCTATCCTCAAGGGCCTCAGATTTGGCGAACACGGCTTGCCGCTCATCGGTTCCGGCGATTGGAACGATGGCATGAACATGGTGGGTAAAGACGGTAAGGGAGAAAGTGTCTGGCTCGCATTCTTCCTCTATAAGGTACTCACAAGTTTCACTGAGGTTGCGCGCATCCGTGGTGACCTGCTCTTTGCGGAATACTGTGAGAAGGAAGCGGACACGCTGAGCCGGAATATTGAGGAGCATGGCTGGGATGGCGAGTGGTATCTCCGCGCGTTCTTTGATGACGGTACGTTGCTGGGCTCATCGGTCAACCCCGAATGCCGGATCGACTCCATTTCGCAGAGTTGGTCTGTGTTGTCCGGGGTGGGGAACACCAGACGTTCGCAGATGGCAATGGAGGCGGTGGATAAGTATCTCGTGCGCCGTGACCAGGCGTTGATCCAACTCCTCGACCCGCCCTTCGACAAGTCGGACCTCGATCCCGGCTATATCAAGGGCTACGTCCCCGGGGTTCGGGAGAATGGCGGGCAGTACACGCATGGGGCCATCTGGGCCGCCATGGCTTTCGCGGCCATGGGTGACAGCGCACGGGCCTGGGAACTCCTTGCCATGATCAACCCCGTGAATCATGGGGGGTCGACTGAAGGTATAGGAACATACAAGGTGGAGCCCTATGTCGTCGCAGCCGACGTATATGCAGTCACTCCTCACACGGGCCGGGGCGGATGGACGTGGTACACGGGGTCCGCGGGGTGGATGTACAGGCTGATCGTGGAATCACTGCTTGGGTTGAGGCTTGAGGTAGACAAACTATATGTCGACCCCTGTATTCCAAGGGATTGGGAGGGTTTTACGGTGCGCTACCGGTACAGGGGAACAATCTACCATATAAAGGTGCTGCAGGGACACGAGGGCGAGACAAGAGTAACTGTTGACGCAGTCGAGCAACAAGACGCATCCGTTGTCCTTGTAGATGATCATGTGGGGCATGTGGTCGAAGTGTTCATGTCGTCGTAGTGTCGGGCATTTTTCGCGGCAGACTCCGTCAACGTATGATGCCCTGCCGGATGCACCTACTTCACGACGGCCTTTTCACCGAACCACTTCTTCGCGATCCTGTCGATAGTCCCGTCCTTTTTCATCTCGTCGAGGACCTTGTCGACGGCGTCGCGAAACGCAATGTCGCCCTTGCGGAATCCGACCCCGTACTGCTCGGTGCCGAAATTGTCGGTGAGGATGACGAAGGTTCCCTGTTTGTGTGTAATGATATAGCGGGCCGTGACCTCGTCCATGACGACGGCGTCGACGCGCCCGGCCGCAAGGTCGTCAAGGGCGCGCCGGTTATCGGGGTAGGCGCTTATCTCCGCGAGGGTGTTCACGGTTGCGGGATCGCCCCGAAGCGCTCTTTCGCTCGATGACCCGAACTGGTGGCCGACCTTCTTGCCCGCGAGGTCCGCCTTGCCGCGGACCTTCGATCCCTTCACGACAACCAGGGCCTGGCGACTTTCCAGGTAGGCTTTCGAAAAGACCATCTGCTGCTGTCTTTCCGGCACGATGCTGAGGCCGTTCCATATGACGTCGACATCCCCGCCGTTCAAGGCCGGAATAATCCTGTTCCAGGGAACGGCTTTCGGGGTGACGGTGAGGCCGAGCCGTCGGGCCGCCTCCCTGGCGAGGTCGATGTCGAAGCCGACGATCTCGCTGCTGCCCTTCTCTCTGAACCCCATGGGCGGAAAGGCGGCATCGAGGCCCATGACGATGGTCCCTTTGGCCTTTACCAGTTCGAAAGAGCGGTCCGGGTCCCCCGCCTGCGGGTTCTGCGCCGGCGCGTGGGCGCACAGGACGAGGCTCAGACAGAGCATTACGATCACGGCAGCTGTTCTCATCGATCTTTCCCTCCGGTTGTGGTGGATGTTCCCTGACCGCTCCAGTATATCCGACGGAGACGTGCTTTTCAAGGGGTGCCCTCCGGGCAATTGAGTCGACGCTTACGCGGCTAACGGGTCTGCCCTCCGGGCTAACGGGTCGGCACTTCGTGCCTAACGCGCATACGGGCATACGGGCATACGGGCATACGGGCATACGGGGAGAAGATGGCGGCATTCTCATCCTGGATCGACGAGATCGTCGGGCATACGGGCACACGGGGAGAAGATATCTATTGATCTTCCCTATTCTTGACCCATGTGCCCGTTTGCGCGTATACGTCTCCCCCGTAAGTGTTTCCTGGATCCCGGATCAAGTCCGGGATGACGTCGAGGAAAGTTTGCGGAAGAACACATGAACCGGAGCTACCTCCCGCAACAGTCTCCCTTGATCATCTCTACCGTGTATGCCCGTTTGCGCGCGGAGCGCGCAGACCCGTGTGCCCGTCAGGCACGAAGTGCCGACCCTCCCCTCCCCCCCCGGGTGAGGGGAGGAGGTTGCCGCCGCCGCTTTCATGTGTTATCTCTATTACATGGTACGAAGATCGTTGAAGAAGAACCGGGGGATGATGCATCGTTCAGAAGAGATGATGGGGAGCCGTGGCGTTGCCGCCGCAAAGAGGCTACTCATCATCTTCGTTCTCTTCACCTCGATGATGGCGGGAGGGGAGGCCGGGGCCCAGAACCCCTTCACGAGCACGGCGTACGACCCCGTCTTTATCGGTGAGAAGAGCGAGATCGAGATCGGGAAGAACACGGACGAGCAGCTGAGGCAGAAGTACAGGATATCGACGGACCGGCAGCTCAATCAGCGCATAAACGCCATGGGCCAGAAGCTGGCGGCCCGTTCGGAGAGGAGCAACCTGAAATACAGCTTCACGGTCATCGATGACGATCTGGTCAACGCCTTCGCTGCGCCGGGCGGATACATCTACATCACCACGGGGATATTGAAGAAACTGAAGAGCGAGGACGAGATCGCCGGCGTGCTCGGCCACGAGATAGGGCATGTGGTCCACAAGCACTCCCTGAAGGCGCTCCAGCGTCAGATGTTGGCCCAGTTCGGCCTGTCGATCCTGGGCTCCATGCTCGGCGACGGCGGCCTCTCCCGGGCGCTCGTTGTCAAGGCCTCGGAGATAAGCGCGAGCCTTCTGCTCCTCAAGAACTCGCGGGAGAACGAGCTTCAGGCGGACGCCGAAGGCGTGAGGATCATGCATGCCGCCGGCTATAACCCGCGGGCCATGATCGACATCCAGAGGATGCTCCTCAGGGAGGCCGGGGGCAGGAACCCTCCCGCGATCATTTCCACCCATCCGCCCTCGCAGGAGAGGATCGACGCCATCGAACAGGCCATAAGGAACATGCGGTAGTCCCCGTCAGTTCAGGTCCCTGTGAGCAGCAGGGGGCGCAAAGTTCCACGACGATTGACTTTCAGCATGCCGCCGTGTTGCACTTTACCATGGTGCAGTCGCACACGCTAAACGCTTCCAGGGGGACGATATCGATGAAAGAGAATTACACAGTGTCGCGCTACATTCTCAGCCGTCTGCAGGAGATGGGCGTCAAGCATCTCTTCGGAGTGCCCGGGGATTACGTCCTCGATTTCCTGGACGCGGTGATTGCCAGCCCCATCGAATGGGTCGGGACCTGCAACGAGCTCAACGCGGGTTACGCGGCGGACGGATATGCCCGGATGAAGGGTGTCGGGGCCGCTGTGGTGACCTACGGGGTGGGGGGCCTGAGCATCGTCAACGCTGCGGCGGGGGCATTTGCCGAACATGTGCCTCTTGTCGTCATCAGCGGGGCCCCGCCGGCGGGGCGCAGGGAATCGGGGGCCCTCGTGCATCACCTCGTCTCCAATTACTACCTTCAGCTCGAGATATTCAGGAAGATCACGGCCGACGCGGCCCTGCTGACGGACCCGAACACCGCCCCCGATGAGATAGACCGGGTTCTCGGCAACTGCGTCACCCGGAAGCTGCCCGTCTACCTGGAGGTCCCCGTTGATATCACGCACGCCCCCTGCCGGGCCCCGGGGCTCTTCCCCGGCGCGACGGCCCCCGTCTCGGACGAGGACAGCCTTACCGAGTGCGTGTCGGAGATCGTGGAGATGCTCGACAACGCCGATCATCCCCTGATGCTGGCCGGTGTGGAGCTGCTCCGTTTTGGTCTCGGGGCCGACGCCCTTCGTCTTGTGGAAACGGCGGAGATTCCCTTTGCCACGATGCTGAGCAGCAAGTCGGTCCTCCCCGAGCTTCACCCCCAGTTCGCCGGTATCTACCAGGGAGGATGGAGCAAGGAGGTCGTCCGCGGACAGGTGGAATCGTCGGATTGTCTCCTTTCCCTCGGCGCCTGGATAACGGACCTCGACACGGGCCTCTTCACCGTGAATCTCGATCATCGCCGGATGGTCTTTGCTGAGAGGGGCGAGGTCCGCATCGGCAACCACTACTATCACCACATTCAGTTGAAGGACCTTATCCGCACGCTGACCCTGGCGGCCCGCCCCCGCTCGTTCCTGAGTTCTCATCCGGTCGAATCCCTTCACCCCCGGAAACCATTCGTGGCCGAGCCGTCGCAGCCTCTTACAGCGTCGCGGCTATACGAATGCCTCGACGATTTCCTCGACGACGGGATGGTCCTGCTGTCGGAGCCGGGGGACGCCTTCTGTGCCGCGCCGGAATTCCATATCGAAGAGGCGGAGAACTTCATCGTCCAGAACTACTACTCTTCCATAGGCTACTGCACGCCCGCCGCTCTTGGCGTTGCGCTGGCGCGTCCGGAAAAACGCCCCGTCGTCCTGACCGGCGACGGCGCCTTCCAGATGACGGCGCAGGAGATCTCAACCCTGATCCGTAAACGCTGTCCCGCCGTTATGATTCTCATCAACAACGACGGCTATCTCGTTGAGAGGCTTCTCCATGAGGACGGCCCTTACAACGACATCCAGATGTGGCAGTATTCCAGACTTCCCGAAGTACTCGGCGATGGGTCCGGCGCCCTCGGTTTCAGGGTGTCCACAGAGGAGGAACTGGCCGATGCCATGAGCGTCGCCGCGAGGGAAAAGGACAGGTTCGTTCTGGTGGAGGCTTGTTTGCCCAGGGGCGATTGCTCTGACGGTCTGCGTCGTCTCGGTGAATCCTTCCGGAGGGCGCAGGAGAAAAAATGAGACGGCCGCCACGGATTACCGGGCGCGCCCTTCGAACCGCTTGAGCTCTTCCATTGTTTATCCTTGCAAATTGATTGAAATTGCAGGAAAATGAGGCGGCGAGACCGTGGGGAGATCCCCTGCGGAACACCTGTTTCATACCAATAACAAGGAGTCTGCTCTATGCCATATACAGCGCCGCGGAAAGGGCCTATCCGCCCCCGTTCGTTCTTGTTCCTGTTTATGCTCGTCTTCTTCCTTGCTCTCATCGTTCCGGCACGGGGCCAGGTCGTCATGACCGAGAAGGGCAAGGAATTCGAGCCCAAGGTGCTCCACGTCCCCTATGCCTTTTACAACCAGTCCTTCGGGGCGGCGGGAGGTTTCGTCTATGGCGTCAACGGGGTGGGTCAGAAGCAGATGAGCATCCTTGGGACGGTGATCGCGGGTACCAATGATGCCCTTGCCCTCTACATCGTCACGCGGGATGTGCAGGCTCCTTTCCTCCCGCGGCTTTTCATCGACTCCGACCTCGCGCTGAGCACATTCGGCAAGCTTCAGAGCTATACGGACGGGAACAGGGATTATGCCGGCCAGCGCGCGGGCAGCAACGACTCGTCCTATAACAACTACATCGAAGGACCGGGAAATGACAATTTCGCCCGCGTGAAGTTCCGGTATCTCCTTCCGCTGGGGAGCGGCAGGGACGAGGTCGTAAGCTCCGTCGTCCTCGACAGGGGTCTTCTGTCGGAGGGGCGCGTGGGAGGAGATTCCTGGAACCCTCTTGTCAGCGGGAAGACGTTTCTGGAAATGAAGCCGTACTGGAGGAGCCAGTCCGTCCGCTCCGACGACCGGCGCGTCGACAGGCAGACGAACGGACTTGAATTCTCGGTGTTCCGGGAGAACACGGACCTGCCGAAGAACCCCTCGAAGGGCAGCACCCTGCGCGCCCGGTACACGAGGGATTGGGGCCTCTTCGACAGCACGAACCCCTACGACGTCCTCGACGTGGAGTTCAGCAAGTACTTCTCCCTGGGGCCGTCGAAGATGTTCCGGCAGCGGGTGATCGCCTTCGACGTCTGGTCGGCGAACGTCTTCTCCTGGGACGACTACAACACGAGGAACAACGGCCAGGCCGTGTACCACAGGCCTCCCCCCTATGCCGGTGCGATGCTCGGCGGACTTTGGCGCATGCGGGCGTACCCGACATCGCGCTTCAACGACCAGGCGGCGGTCTACTACGCCCTGGAGTACAGGGTCATCCCCGAGTGGAACCCCTTCGAAAAGATCGACTGGGTGCGCAGGCACCTCGATATCGCGTGGTGGCAGTGGGTGCCCTTCGTTGAGGCGGGCAGGGTGGCGCCCCGGTGGACCGTCGATGAGCTTCACAGGAAGATGCAATGGGACGTGGGCCTCGGCATCCGCGCCATGGCCAAAGGTCTCACGGTGCGCATCGATACAGCCGTCTCGAACGAGAACTGGGGCGTCCAGATGATGATCGGCCACCCCTTCCAGTTCTAGAGGCGGCTTGAACCGCTTGAACCGTTTCAACGGCTTGAGCGTTGTAACAAGAAGCGTTCCACCGCCGCGCGAATAGAGAGGTCCCACCCAACGGTCCCAACGGTTCTAACGGTTCAAACGGTTCTAACGGTTTCCCCCGCTTTTTGGCCTTGCAAAAGGATGTATCGGCGTGTAATTGTATGAATATCGGCGTCCGAATGAAATACGACGGTTTCATCTCCAAATCCCTCACTCTATTCATGCTTGCAGTCATCGTCATCGTGTCGGCGTGTCTTCTTCCTGCCGGCCCCCTTTTCGGCGAGGACAGGCCGTCCGCCTCGTTCGAGGAGATGATCAACAAGGAGAGATTGGCCGTCCAGGCGACCCAGAAGGATGTCCGCGCCTACATCGCCGACCAGCCGGAGCGTATCAGCAAGATAAACGAGAAGGCCCAGGAGCTGAACCAGGAGGCGTTCCGGCTCTTCGTGACCTACAACATGGAAGAGAACAACCCGATAGAGATGCGGGACATCCTGAGGCAGATGACGATCGTCCGCGACCAGGCCCTTTTCCTCGTGGCACCCGTGAAGGAGGACGTGAAGTTCATCGAGGGTCTGAAGAAGATCATCAATACCCATGTAATTGACTATGAGCGCCTGGCGACGGACAGTGCCATGCCCGGGATCCACGAAGCCGCCAGACGACACGTTGCCGAGCTGAAGGAGGTGGTTGGGCTCCTGGAATCCGCCGAAAGCGTCGTCGAGATCATCCCCAATGCCATCGAGCAGCTCCTCGGACGGCTCGAACCACGAAGGACGATGATCGGGGACGAGCTCAAGGTCGCGTGGAAGAAGTATTACCTGTCCTCTTTCGGCGGCCGCACTCTCTTCTCGGCGGACTACTGGAAAGCGATGACCGTCGTCCTCAAGAGCTGGGCGGACTTCTCGAGCTACTGGCTGATCCCCTACAAAGTGAACAGGAGCGCCATTACTTCAGCCCTCACAGGATGCGCGATAGCTTCCGTAGCCATGCTCATCGCTTCCCTGGCCATCCTGATACGCCTGAGAAGAAGGTATCCTTCCCTGTCCGCCGTACGCCATTTCCTGCCTTTCTTTTTCTACACGGCGCTGGGCCTTCCTCTCATGGTCGTGGGCGCGACGACGGCGATCCCCCCTTTAAGCACGGTGACCTTCCTCGCGGAGATCCTTTTGGCGGCCGGACTGGTCAGCCTCGGATGGAACTTAAGGCGCCTGTCGGCGGACGACCGGGAGACCTACAAGCACAACCCCCTCTGGCAGTACTGGGCGATATTCGCCGTGGGTATCCTCGTGCAGCTCTTTCATTTCAACGCGGTGGCGTACTCCCCTTTCACAGCCTTTCTATTCATCGCTGCCGGTGTCTACTCGCATATCCTCCAGAGGCGGGACCAGCATGTTCTGGACAGGAGGCTGCTCGTCATAACAGCCTGGCTGTCGTACACCCTTGCCGCCGGCACCCTTTTCGGATGGGGCAACCTCTGCGTGCTCGCCGCCGTCATTTGGTTTGCCGTGATGCTCAACATCCAGCTGGCGGCGGGGCTCACGGGATGCCTGAGGAAGATCCGGTCCATCACCGGCTACGGGAAGACTGCGGCGGGGAGACTTGCCGAGGGCGCTCTCTTTCCCATGGTCTTCCTCGGTCTCTTTGCCGTCACCGTGTTCTGGATCACCCTCTTCATCGGCGGCATGCCGCTCGTGACCAGGATCATACAATGGCATCTCATCATTGGTTACCTGTCCCTCAACCTCTCCATGATCGTCGTCATCGTTGCCATCCTTTTCGTCACGCGGTCCTTCGTCGTCATCGTCAACGCGATCATCACCTTCGTCGCGACGCGGTTGGGGATGGCGGCGGGCGCAGGAGTGCTCACGTCCCTTCACGCCATATCGGCGTACGCGATATGGTCCCTGTATGTCCTTCTGTCGCTCAAGCTGATAGGAGTTAGTGTCGCGCACCTGGCGATCGTCGCGGGTGGATTGTCCATCGGCGCAGGTTTCGGGCTTCAGGACATGATCAGGAACTTCTTCAGCGGCCTCGTGCTTCTTTTCGGCAGATCGCTCCATCCCGGCGACGAGATCCAGCTTGGCGACGTGCGGGGAACGGTGATGAGGATAAACATCCGCAATACCGTCGTGCAGACCAACGACGACTCCACGATCTTCATCCCCAACTCGGACCTCATGTACAAGAACATCGTCAACTGGACATACCGCGATCCCCGCGGCAGGGCCGAGATATCCGTAGGGGTGGCATACGGCTCCGACACCGGGCTCGTCAGAGACCTTCTCGTCAGGTGCGCCCTTTCCCATCCGAACGTTCTTAAGGAGCCCGAGCCGTACGTCCTCTTCTGGGACTTCGGGGACAGCGCTCTCGTGTTCCGTTTGAGGTTCTGGATACGGCGTCCCGTTCAGATGCGGGACAAGATCTCATCGGCCATACGTTTCGAGATAGACAGGGTGTTCAAGGAGAACAACATCGAGATCGCCTTCCCTCAGCAGGACGTCCATATCCGCTCCGCCGAAGGCCTGGACCCCCGCCCCGACCCGAAAAGGGAGCCGGATGCCTGAGGTACTTCTCGCGAGGCAGGCGACGCCGAGACGGGCAGGTTCCTTCGATGTGGCCTGCCCCTTCTCTTTCCGGAAACCCTGTGCGCAGCGTGTCGGAGGCTCTTGTACGGCTCATGGCTAAGTTGCGGGAATTGTTTGCGGTCAACTTTTTTTCGGGAATTTCTCTTGACACGAATTTGAACGTTCTTTAATAATGAGAGTACATGGGGGCAAATTCGGGGAGCGACTGGCAGCTGATTCAACCATCACGTGACTTCTGTCTAAATCTCATCTTACCTGTTCGAACGACCCGCGGCGCGACTGATCTCAGCTAACGCCACATGCTAGTGGCATAGGAGAGATCCATGCCCGAACAAATTCGAAGGATCCTCGGGAAGCATGGCCGCAGTCCCGATGAGCTGATCCCGATCCTGCAGGATATCCAGGCGGCCTTCGGGTATATCGGAGAGGAGCAGGTAAAAGCTATCTCCCGGTACCTTCGCATCTCGGAAAATCAGGTCTATGGTGTCTCATCATTCTACGCGCAATTCCGGTTCACCGAACCGGGACGCCACGGTATAAAGGTCTGCCTCGGTACGGCCTGTCATGTCCGCGGCGGCGGGACGCTCCTCGACAGCCTTGAGCACGGGCTGGGCATTCACTGCGGAGAAACGACCGGGGACAAGCGGTTCGACGTGGACCGCGTCGCCTGTCTCGGCTGCTGCGCGCTCTCGCCGGTGGTGCAGATCGATCGTGATATTTACAGCAGGATGACGGTCAACAAACTGACGGAGTTATTGAAAAACTATGAATAAGCTCGCCAAGAAGATCGATACGGCAAAGGGTAAATGGGAGAAGCTGAAGGAAAACAGGGAGCCCATCGTTTACATCGGCGCCGCGTCCTGCGGCAGGGCAGCGGGGGCCCTCGAGCTCAAGGAGGCGGTGAAGGCATTCCTTGACGAGAACAAGAAATCCGCGCGCGTCATTGAGGTGGGATGCATCGGGCCCTGTTACCTTGAGCCCCTTGTGGACATCAAGATGCCCGGCGAGCCTCGCGTGAGCTACAACAACGTGAACGCGAAGACCCTCCAGATGATCCTGAAGTCGCATTTTGTGAACGGAGAACCGCACAAGAAGCTTGCACTGGGACATTTCGGAACCGAGGATTTCGACGGCATCCCCCGTTTCTGGGACCTGCCCATGCTGAAGCCCCAGGTCCGTATAGTCCTGCGCAACTGTGGTCTTGTCGACCCCGAGGAGATCGATCAGTACCTTGCGGTGGACGGCTATCAGGGTTTTATGAAGGCGCTCAAGTCGACGCCCGAGGACGTCATCGCGACGGTCCGGCAGGCAGGCCTGAGGGGCCGCGGCGGCGCCGGTTTCCCGACGTTCAGAAAGTGGACGGTCTGCAGGGAGTCGCCGGGCGAGCAGAAGTATCTCATCTGTAATGCCGATGAAGGCGACCCCGGTGCCTTCATGAACCGGTCTCTCATAGAGTCCGACCCGCATGCCGTGCTGGAGGGCATGCTCATCGCGGGCTACGCCATCGGTGCGAGCAAGGGCATCGTCTACATCCGGGCGGAGTATCCGCTCGCCATCGAGAGGCTGAAGAGAGCCATCGGCCAGATGCGCGAGTACGGGCTCCTGGGGAAGAACATCCTCGGCTCGGATTTCAGTTTCGATATCAAGATAAAGGAAGGGGCAGGGGCCTTCGTCTGCGGTGAGGAGACGGCGCTTATCGGCTCCATCGAGGGAAAGCGGGGCATGCCTCGTTCGCGCCCTCCCTTCCCTGCCATAGCGGGCCTCTTCGGATCGCCCACCATCATCAACAACGTGGAGACCCTGGGGACCCTGCCGAACATTCTCAGGAACGGACCCGACTGGTATACCCGGTTCGGCAAGGAAGGCAACAGGGGGACGAAGACCTTCTCCCTCGTCGGGAAGATCCGCCGGCCCGGCCTCATAGAGGTCCAGCTCGGCACGACTTTGAGGGAGATCATCTTCGATATCGGCGGCGGGGTACAGAAGCCCTTCAAGGCCATCCAGACGGGAGGGCCCTCGGGAGGGTGTCTGTCGGAAGAGTTTCTCGATCTTACCGTCGACTATGAATCCCTTGCGAGCGCCGGTTCCATCATGGGATCCGGCGGTCTCATCGTCATGGACGACGATACGTGCATCGTAGACCTGGCGAAGTACTTCCTCGATTTCACCCAGAAGGAGTCCTGCGGGAAGTGCGTGCCCTGCAGGGTGGGGACGAAGCATATCCTGGAGATCCTTCAGAAAATAACCAACGGCGACGGGACACCCGACGACCTCCTGGCGTTGAGGACGCTTGGCGATACGATCAAGAAAGGGGCCCTGTGCGGTCTCGGCCAGACGGCCCCCAACCCCGTTCTCACGACCCTGAGGTACTTTCGCAACGAGTACCTGGAACACATCAAGGACCACAGGTGCCGTGCCACCGTATGCAAGCCCCTCATTGAATACCGCGTCATCAAGGAAAAATGCACCGGATGTCAGTCATGCGTCCGGGTTTGCCCGACGGGGGCAATAACGGGTCCGAGGTCGGAGCCGCACAACCTCGATCCGTCAAAGTGCATCAAGTGCCGTTCTTGCTATGAGGTCTGCCGTTACGAAGCTATCGCGGGCGACGCCATCGTGATCAGGACAGCGGAGAGTAGATCATGACCAGGGAGAAAAAGGTAACCATCACAATCGACAACAGGAAAGTCGAAGCAAAGGCAAACATGACAATCCTCCAGGCGGCGCGGGAGAACGACATCGATATACCCTCGCTTTGTGCACTGGAACATCTGCCGTCCTACGGCGCATGCCGCCTGTGCGTTGTGGAGGTTGACGGGATACGGGGTTTTCCGACATCCTGCACCACCCCGGTGGAAGAGGGCATGGTGATCCGCACCGACACGGCGGAGGTGCGAACTCTCCGGCAGGAGGTTTTAAAACTCCTTCTGAGCGAGCATCCGGCAAGCTGCCTTTTCTGCGAGGAGCAGACGGACTGCAAGAACTTTCAGGGGACGATCCGCAAAGTCGGTGTCACCACCGGCTGCCGGTACTGTCCCAATGACGATATGTGCGAGCTTCAGGAGATAACGAAGAAAGTGGGCCTCACGGAGACGTCCTACCCGGTTTACTACAGGAACTTCCCCGTGGAGAAGGAAGATCCTTTCTATGACAGGGATTATAACCTGTGCCTGCTGTGCGGCCGCTGTGTCAGGGTCTGCAACGACATACGCCTGAACGGGACCTTGAGCTTCAAGCAACGGGGGAAGCTGACCACCGTAGGGCCGGCGTTCGGGCGCACCCATCTCGAGGCGGGCTGCGAGTTCTGCGGCGCCTGCGTCGCCGTGTGTCCCACGGGCGCGCTGTCGGCCAAGGTCAGCAAGTGGTCGGGCAAGCCCGACGAGATCGTGGAGTCCACCTGCCCCTACTGTCCCGTCGGGTGCACCCTTGACCTAAAGGTGAAGGCGGGAGACGTAGTCGACGTAAGTGCCGACTACGATTCGCCGACGGAGCACGGGCTCATCTGCGTGAAGGGCCGTTTTGCGATCCCCGAGTATGTCCTGAGCCCCGACAGGCTCGCCGCGCCGACGATACTCAAACCCGAGGGGTACGACCTTCTCCCCTGGGATGGCGCCCTTGACGAAGCCGCGGCGAAGCTCAAGGCGGCCGGCGCGAAGGGTTCCTTCATCGTTGTCTCACCCCAGCTTTCCAATGAAGACCTTTTCATGGCCCAGCGGTTCGCGAGGGAGGTCCTGGGGACGGAGGCGATCCTCTCGCCCGTCATGTTCGATCTCGGCAACGACCTGAGGTCTTTCCTCGACCTTGCCGTGCTTTCGGAACCCGTGGACACCATCGACACGGCGGCGGGTATCCTGACCGTCGGTCTCGACACCACGTACGGTTTCACCCCCGTAGGCATTGCCGCCAAGAAGGCGGCGAAACGGGGCGCCATCCTGGTGACTGTCAGCGATGACGAATGCAATCTGGACATGTTGTCCGAAGAGGCCATTCAATCCGATCCGGCAAAATGGCCCGACCTCATGGAGGGCATCATGAAGTCCATGTCCGGCAACGGGACCCGGAAGAGGGAGAAGCCTTCCCTCTTCAGGAAGGGCGACAGGAACGTCCTTATCATCGGGACCGACGCCATATTTTCGGACAAGCGCGGGAAGATATTCGAAACTGCCCTCACGATGAGGGACAGTCTTGGGTGGAAGGTCATCCTGTGTCATCCCTATACGAACCTCATGGGCATGCTCGCCATGGGAGCCTTTCCCGGTTTGAAACCGGGAGGGATGAGGTCGGACGGGGCGCTCAAATTCAAAGACCCGGCGGCCGTCATTGACCTCAGACAGAAGTGGAAAGTCGGCTACTTCATCGGTGAGGCGCCTGCCCCGGAGATGCCGAAATGTGATTACCTCATCTACGAGAACGCCCTGCCCGCGCCTTCGGGGATCGACCCCGACCTTATCCTTCCGGCAGCGCTGTTCACGGAGGCGCCGGGGACAACGATAAGCTGCGAGGGCAGGATCCTTTCCTTCAATAAGGCGTCGGCTCCCTTTGGTGATTCAAAGCCTGACTGGTGGATCATGTCGTCCATCGCGGGGAGGATGAAGAAGGGCGCCCTCAAATACGCTTCTCTCACGGCCATTCAATCGGAGATCAAGAAGTCCATTCCCGGTTTTTCGGGCAAGGACCGGCGGGTCCCGAGGAAGAAGATCGTCATGGACGGCAAGGCGGCGGCAGTGCGCAACCCCCATGGGGCGGGCCGGGTGATGGCCCCCTTCGAGGCGTTTCGCGGTGTGCCCCTTCACGATCATGTGGCCGGCATGAAGGTGATAGAAGAAAGGAGGCGCAAGTGAAGAAGGTCATAGAACGGTCGATGATCGTTCCCAATATGCATCTGCTTGTAATTGAAGCACCCGAGATAGCCTCCAAGGTAAGACCCGGACAGTTTGTCATTGTCCGGGGCGGCGATGAAAGCGAGCGCATCCCCCTCTCGATAGCCGACTACGATGCCGAGAAAGGGACCATATCCATAGTCTTTATGGAGGTGGGGGCGTCGACGGCGGTCCTGGCACGCCTCAACGCCGGGGACGCGGTGGCGACCTGCGTCGGCCCCTTGGGCAACGCGACGTCCATCGATACATTCGGAGACGTCCTGCTCGTGGGAGGGTGCTACGGGATAGGCAGCCTCTACCCTGTGGCGAAGGAGTTGAAGGCGAAGGGAAACAAGGTGAGTGTCGTCCTCGAGGCGAGGAGTTCCTACCTCATCTACTGGCTGAACAAGTATGTCCCGCTGGTGGAGAAGGTCTACACCATCACGCGGGACGGGAGCCTGGGTCAGAAAGGCCACATCAGCCGCCTGCCCGACGTCATACACGGCATGCCCAGGAAGCCCGACAGGATAATCGTCAATGGATGCACCTATCTCATGGCGCACACGTCGGAGGTCACGAAAGACCTTGACATACCGGTTGTCGTCAATCTGAACCCGATCATGATCGACGGTACCGGGATGTGCGGCGTGTGCCGGGTCACCGTTGCGGGTCAGATGAAGTTTGCCTGCGTTGACGGCCCCGAGTTCGACGGCCACGACATTGACTGGAAGGAATTTCTCGCGCGCAGGAAGGCGTACGTGACGGAGGAGGCCCTGTTCTTCCGCAGGAGCGACGCACACGCGCATAACGAAGGGAAGTGTGCCTGGCATGAATGAAGAAAAGACCCAAGAAAAGACAAGCAAGATAGACCTCAACCGCAGAGACATGCCGAGGCAGTCTCCGGAGATGAGGCGGAACAATTTCGATGAGGTGGCGCTGGGCTACACGGAGGAACTGGCACGGCTGGAGGCTTCGCGCTGTCTCCAGTGCAAGAAGCCACGGTGCGTCACAGGGTGCCCCGTCGAGATAGACATCCCCGGTTTCATCGGGTGCATCACCAAAGGCGATTTCAAGGGGGGTATAAAGAAACTGAAAGAGAAGAACTGCCTGCCCGCTGTTTCGGGAAGGGTCTGCCCCCAGGAATCCCAGTGCGAGTCGAAGTGCATCCTTGGTAACAAGAAGGCAGAGATCGCCATCGGCCGTCTTGAAAGGTTCCTCGCGGACTGGGAGGCGGCGCAGGGGAAAGTGGATCTGCCGCCCAGGGCAAAGCCCACGGGCAAGAAGGTGGCCGTCGTGGGTTCCGGTCCCGCGGGACTCACCGTCGCAGGCGACCTCATCCTCCTCGGCCATGAAGTGACCATCTTTGAGGCGCTTCATAAGGCGGGCGGAGTTCTTGTTTACGGTATTCCGGAATTCCGGCTTCCCAAGGCGATCGTTCAACGGGAGGTGGATTACCTGAAGGCCCTCGGGGTCAAGGTGTTCACCGATTTCGTCGTAGGGAAGACGCGGTCCATAGACGAGATCCTCGAGGAGTTCGATGCGGTCTTCGTTGGGACCGGTGCCGGGCTTCCCTGGTTCATGAACATACCCGGAGAGAACCTGAACGGCGTCTATTCGGCCAACGAGTACCTGACTCGTATGAACCTCATGAAGGGGTACATGTATCCGAAGTCCACAACCCCCGTCAAGAAGCACGTGAAAGTTGCCGTTGTCGGCGGGGGCAACGTGGCGATGGATTCGGCCCGGACGGCCCTGCGCATGGGCGCCGCCGAATCCCACATCGTCTACCGGCGCTCCCATGCCGAGCTGCCGGCACGGGCCGAAGAGGCGGAGAATGCCGAAGAAGAAGGCGTGATCTTCGATCTGCTCACCCTGCCGCTCGCTTACATAGGCGACGAGAATGGCTGGGTAAAAGAGATCGAGTGTATTCAGATGGAACTCGGCGAACCCGATGCGTCGGGACGGCGAACCCCCGTCGAGAAGAAGGGCTCCAATTTCCGGATGCAGACGGACGCGGTGGTATGCGCCATCGGGAACAGTCCTAATCCGCTGGTTCCGGCGACTACGCCGGGCCTTGACACGACGAAACGGGGAACGCTCGTTGCCGACCCCGAAACGGGGAAGACGACCCGCGACAGAGTGTGGGCCGGAGGTGACATCGTGACCGGCGCGGCAACGGTCATCCTTGCCATGGGTGCCGGCAGAAAGGCCGCGCGCGCCATACACGAGTTCCTGACGACGGGAAAGCAGTAAAGACCGCTTGAACCGCTTGAGCTGCTTGAGCGTGGAGAAGAAGAAAGGAAGACTCGGTTTGGACTGCTTAGAGCCGTTCGAACCGCTTGAACGTGCAGAGGACGCAAAGACCGTCATACCGTTCTTTATGTCCGATGTGTTCAGTCGCGACGCGACGTTGTAGAACGTGGGGGGGCGCGGAAACAACGGGGCTCGCAACGATGGGCCCCGGGTGTTGCACGAGGGGGGTTTTGTATACGCGCTGTCATACGTTCAAGCGGTTCGAGCGGCTCAGGCAAAAACCGGTCTCAGGCCACAGGCCAGAGACCGCCACAAGCCGCAAGTCTCAGGTCACAAGTCCAAAGGCAAAAGAATCCCCTGCCGGGTCAACAATCGCGTTGACAACCGGTCCGCTTCCACCGTCTCTCTATGGCGTCCTGCGACCTGCGACGGTTCTTGTCTCTACCACAGATCCGGCTTCGTTCCTTCTTCGAGGTGGCGCTTGAGTTCCCGTTTCCAGTATTCCTTGTCCCGCGTGCCGAGGCCTTGAAGCGAGACCTTTCGGATCTTTCTGATATAGAGCGCATAGTTGTGGGTGTCGAAATGGACCACCCTGCCGAGGTCTCCGCCAAGGTCCGAGGATACTATGGCGATACCGTCGTTGTGGAGAAATTCCTGGATAAAGGCACAGTTCACCCTGCCGACGCACCGGAAGCTGTCCTCGTCCTTCTGTGTCTTCAAGAGCGAACTGCCGCCGCAGACCTTTGCCTTGAGGTACTTGCGCTGGGCGCCGAGCTTCAGCATGCCGTTTATGATGAGTTCCATGGCGTGCACGCCATAACGGCCCGCCTCGGAGAGGACGAGCGGCACATCGTCGGAGAAGCGCTTCGTGCTGAGCAGGAAATGGTTCATTCCCACGACCCGGTTGACCGGATCATAGAGGCAGGCCGAGACACAGGAGCCAAGGAGAGTGGATATCCTCAGTTTCCTGTCTGTCACAAAATGATCGCCGGGAAACAGAACAACCCGCTTCCCGTATGATTCCTCGCGGACTATCATTCGTCATCGTCACCTTTACCTCCACCCGGCAGGAGCCCCCAGTACTGCACCCCTGCACACTAGTAATCGGATAACCCCACTGAATCTTAAACGTCAAGAAAGGTTTTAAGTTTCAAGTTTTAGGTTTTAAGCAAGAGAAGCCAAAGACCCAAATCCACCACCTGCTCCTTCCCTGCCCCCCTTCTTGCCGTCGGGAACGTGATTCGGGTTGATGATACCCCTTTTTCGGGTATCAAAAAGGGTTCATGTGGTCCCTATCGTCTATGGAGACATGCTTTGCGGCCCTCCTGGAGGGGGTTTTGTGCGCACCTCTCCCTTCGGTGCTTTATTGCCTCTCACGGATCACCTTAGACCTTCTCATGGCCTATCCTGACGGAGCGAGTCTCATGATCCTTTTTCGTGCCTCCACCAAGAGGACGAAAGAGGGGTGGTCTTTCACAAGCCCGATGACGATCTGCCGGGCATGCTCTATTATTCGCCCGGGGAGATTGATGACACAGAAGCGTATCGCCTTCATCCTCCTCGTGGTCCAGGATTCACCGAGGGCAAGCCTCTTCATGGCCGTGTTGAGGTTGAAGGCGAGCACGGTTATCCACCACCATGCGGCATTCTCTCCAAACCCTCCCGAGGGAAGCCTCCCTCCCGCAAGGTCCTCCTTCAGTACGGCATGGGCCTCCTCGCTCTTGCCGCAGCGCTCATGCGCGAAGGCGATGAGACGGTCCCCCGTCCAGTCCTGGGAGGGCCTGAGGGAGAGGTGGCGTCCGATGCTCCCGGGGATACCGAGAGCAACGGCGAGGTCGAGGTACAGGGGAAGTCCCGCGAGGGAGGTCATGCCTGCCGGTCTCTTTTCTTCTTCGTACTTGTAAGGGAGGATGCCTTGTGCCACACTGTGTTCACCATCGTTGGTGATGGATTTTGGTGTGCTAACCTGTTCTATCATCCTGATTACTCAGGGCCAACGGGGTTCTTGCATTATTTTGGTGGTGGATCGGGGCGCGCCCCGTAACCTGCTGCGACCTTGTCCGTGTCGATTGCACAGAATACGCAGATTCGTCCTGTGCCGGCAACTTGACTCTCAGGCGGTTTCAGTCTTCCGGCGGGCCATACTGCTGACCGTGCAAGGTATTGACAAATGGCAGATCATCGGCTATATTGCATTTGGAATGCATTATGGACGATATTGACAGACCATACAGGGCCAGGACCCTGGAAGGCTTCCTGGAGAAGGCTTCCACACAATTTCCCGTCATCCTCGTCACTGGTGCAAGGCAAACGGGCAAGACAACCTTGCTCAGGCATCTGGGACAGGAGAACCGGTCCTATGTGACACTCGACGACCCCCTCGTGTTGAGCCTCGCCAAGGAGGATCCCGCCCTTTTCATACAGCGCTTTCCGGCGCCTGTCACTATTGACGAGATCCAGTACGCACCGGAACTGCTCCCTTATATCAAGATCGAGGTTGACCGGGCACAACGGCCTGGCCTCTACTGGCTTACCGGTTCCCAGCAATTCCATATGATGAGGGGCGTATCCGAATCGCTCGCGGGCAGGGTGGGTATTATGCGGCTGAGCGGGTTTTCCAGACGGGAGAGTGTCGCACAGGGTGCGGAGGTGACACCTTTCCTTCCCCTGCCCGATGAAGTCGGCAAGCGGATGAACACCGGCGGAAGGCTGACGTTGAAAGAACTGTACCGCGTCATCTGGCGCGGTTCTTTCCCTGTCATGGCCCTCAACGACAAGACGGACCGCGATCTGTTCTACAGTTCCTATGTGCAGACCTATCTCCAGAGGGACATCCGCGACCTCGCCCACGTTGGAGATGAAATGGCGTTCCTGCGCTTTCTCAGAACATCGGCGGCAAGGTCCGGTCAATTGCTGAACCTGGCAGAGCTTGCCCGCGACGCTGATGTTGCACACAACACCGCGAAGAACTGGCTTTCGATCCTTGTGACCTCGGGCATCGCCTATCTTCTTGAACCCTATCATACGAACCTGACCAAACGACTTGTCAAGACACCCAAGCTCTACTTCCTCGACACGGGACTGTGCGCCTGGCTCACAGAATGGTCAAGTCCGGAAACCCTGGAGGCAGGCGCCATGTCGGGGGCAATCCTTGAAACCTGGATCATGTCTGAGATTCTCAAGAGCTGGTGGCACAACGGCCTGAAGGCCCCCTTCTATTTCTACCGCGACAAGGACCGTAAGGAGATAGATCTCCTCATCGTGCAGGACGGGACGGTATATCCCCTGGAATTCAAAAAGAGTGCTTCTCCCGGCAAAGACACGATCCGCCATTTCCAGGTCCTGCAGAAGCTCAAGATGCCAATTGGCCCCGGAGGAGTCATTTGTCTCACCGACCAGAGTCTGCCATTGACAGAGCGAAACCTGTCCATACCGGTCAGCACCCTGTAATCTCTGAATCCTGGGGCTTCGAAACTCCGAAACCCTTCTTTTCCGGCGTGTAATCCTTAAGCTAAGACTCCTGAAGGACTCCTGTCGAGGACGACCCATTCGACGATCGTGTCCCCGCAGAGAGCCGGGATGACGGAACAAGACAGACGCAACCTTGCAATCATATTCGACGCGTAATAATATTGAACTTAAAACGTAACACCTAAAACTTAAAACGTCTTTTGGAGGTTTCCATGGAGAGCGTGTTTACGGAGATGAAGGCGGAGGATATCGGTCGCAACCCGTTCAGGCTTATCGGGGCGGACTGGATGTTGATCACGGCAGGGACGAAGGATTCCTTCAACACGATGACCGGCGCCTGGGGCGGTCTTGGCGCTGTATGGGACAAACGCGTCGCCATCTGTCTCGTTCGTCCGACCCGCTATACTTATGAATTCATGGAACGTTCATGGTCGTTCAGCCTGTGTTTCTTCGACGAAGAGTACCGTGACGCCCTGACCTACTGCGGGACGACGTCGGGTAGGGACGTGAACAAGGTCGCCGAGGCAGGGCTCACCCCGGTCTTCGGCGAGGACACGATATACTTTGCCCAGGCGCGCCTCGTCATGGAGTGCAGGAAGATCTATTACCAGGACATAGACCCGCAGAACTTCCTAACGCCGGAGATAGACGGCTTCTACCCGAAGAAGGACTACCACAGGATGTACGTGGGCGAGATCATCCGCTGCCTGTCGAGGTAGGAGAAACGGGAACCTCCCTGTTGCCAGAGGTCCTGCGGGGAGAGGATAGGACCAATAGGACATATAGGACCAATAGGACATATAGGACCTATGGGACAGTATAGGGCCTATAGGACACAAGGAGAGCTGGTGCCGGACCGCAGCCCCATCGATCAGTCCTATAAGTCCTACAGCGTCCTATTTGTCCTATTGGTCTTATAGGTCCTATTTCCTATCGGTCCTATCCCCGTGTCCTATCCGGTCTTAGAGCCCCCATCACTTCACCCCGGGTCTGCCCTGCTCTTCCAATCCCCGACCCGGCCCGGTCTTGACAGCAGACACAGGTTGTATTATAGTTGCGATATCATGAAACTGCGCAATAATTGGATTGAAGGGGATGGGCATGGGGTTTGAGGAAGAGACGGAGGTGTTCGAATTGCAGGCGGAGGTGTGCCTGGCGCTCGCTAGTCCTCGGCGGCTGCAGATTCTGGGCCTGCTGAAGGAGGGAGAGAGGTCCGTGGCGGATATGCTTGAAAGGATGGGCATAAACAAGGCGAACCTGTCTCAGCATCTTTCCGTCTTGAAGCAGAAAGGACTGGTCATGTCCAGGCGGGAGGGCGCTGCGGTGTACTACAGGCTCGCGAGCCCCAGGATAACGGAGGCTTGTTCGATAATGCGCGAGGTGCTTCTCGAAACCCTGCGGAACAAAGAGCGCATCTCCAAGAGCCTGCTTGAGGGGATGGGAACTGTGGGAGAGGGATAGGACCTATAGGAGTTGATAGGACCGATTGGACGTATGAGACTTATAGGACGCTTAGGACCTATAGGACTTGGAGGGAGTTATGGGTGGTGAGATGGGGAGGGGTTCGGCGAGGGAAGGGCTTGAAAGGGCGAAACGGTCGAGGCGTGCGAAGCAGGTTGTTCTGGGAACTGTCTTTCTTGTGCTCCTTGTTGGCGGATGGTTCTATTCCCTGATCGGGTACTTCATCCCCCTGTGCATGGTGGCCGGTGTGGGACTGGCTTCTGTCCGGGGCAGGAAGTGGTGCAACTGGATGTGCCCGCGGGGGTCCTTCGCGGATACCTATATGAAAGTCGTCAGCCCGGGACGTAAGATCCCGGACTGGCTGAGGGGGACGCCCGTGAGGCTCAGCGTTCTGGCCTTCCTCATGGCGATGCTTGCGTTCCAGGTCGTTCGGTTGTGGCCGGATGCGTATGCGATAGGGAGGTTCTTTGTCGTGCTTCTGACCATCACGACCGTCGTGGGGGTCTTCATGGCCCTTTTCTTCCACCAGCGGGCCTGGTGCTCCATCTGCCCCATCGGGAGCCTCTCGAGCTGGGTCGGGAAGGACCGTTACCCGCTCAGTATGGACAAGGATGCCTGCGTCTCCTGCGGGGTGTGCACGAAGACCTGCCCCATGCAGCTTGCCCCCCAGGAGATGAAGGAGAATGAGACCATGGCCTTCAAGGGCGATTGCCTCAAGTGCGGCCTCTGCGTAAAAGCCTGCCCGAAACAGGCCCTCCGTTTCCCGGGATAAAGACGGTCACAGGTCACAGGTTGCAAGTCTCAGGTTAGAAGCCTTAAGAGAAAAAGTTTTTCCCGGGAACTTCAGAGCCTCAGAATTAGGGGTTTCTTACAGCCTGACACCTGAGACTTGGAGTCTGGAACCGTCTTTCCTCCTGCGACCTGCGACCTGCGACCTGCGACCGTCCTTACCCCCTGTTTCCATTCATTGACAAAGTCTCCCAATTCCTGTAATATTTGTGGTAATTTATTAAATTTTCTGTGTACTTGGATGAATACAGTACGAGATCTCAAGTCAGAACACTGCCGGGGAGATTCCAGGGTAGAGGTCAACAACCGCAAGTGCCGCAGGTGCTTTTACTGTGTGCAGCTCTGTCCCGCGAAGGCCATCAAACTCGAGAAGGAATCGATCCGCATCATCCCGGAGCGATGCATACTCTGCGGGAATTGCATAACCGGCTGCTCGCACGGGGCGATGACCTATCGAAGCGACGCGGGTTCCGTTCGGGACCTCATAGAGGCGAATGAGAACGTGGTGGCCTGCCTCGACCCCGCCTTTCCGGCCATTCTCGACGAGGTGACCCCCGGAGGGTTCAGCTACGCCTTGAAGGCCCTCGGTTTCAAGGAGGTGTGGGAAGGTGCGATCGGCGCGGAGCTCATAAGCCGTCCGTACCGGCAGCTTCTCGGAAAGGACCCTGAGAAACCGATCATATCCTCCTTCTGTCCCGTCATTGTGTCCTACATAGAAAAGTACCTTCCCGGTCTCGTTGATAATCTTGCGCCGATAGTATCACCGATGATAGCGGCGGGGAGGGCCATCAAGAAGACGAAGGGCGAGGGGTGGCGTGTGGTCTACATTGCCCCCTGCCTCGCGCGGATGGCCGAGATGGACCACGAGGAGAATGCCGATGCCGTCGATCACGTCATCACCTTCCGCGATGTGAGGTTCATGTTCGCCGAGGCGGGGATCAACCCGAAACGTGTTGACGAGGCACCCTTCGACGGGCCGGTACCAGCTCTTGGCAGGATCGTCCCGGTAATAGGCGGACTCAACCGGAGCCTGGGACACAGTTTCGATGTTCTTGTCGGTGAGGTGAGCGTCGCCTATGGGCGCAGGCGCGTTATCGCCGCTCTGAACCAGCTTGCGAAGGGGGCCATTCAGGCAAAGTTCTTCGACCTTGTTTTCTGCGATGGCTGCGTCGACGGTTCCTTCGTGGAACGTGAGCTTTCCGTGGTGGGACGGCGGCAGATCGTGTCACGGTACGCCAAGTCCCAGTTCATCCCCGAGACGGCGTCAATGCTTCAGCGCACTCTCAGGGAGTTTGCGGATGTGAAGGTCACGAAAGAGCACAAGGCCAACGTTCAGAAGCTCCCCGATCCCACGGAGGAACAGATACGGGCCGTACTCAGGAAGATAAACAAGCTGCCTCCCCACAACAACCTCGACTGCCGCGCCTGCGGCTACAACACGTGCCGGGAAAAGGCCGTTGCTGTCGTGCAGGGCATATCGGAGGCCGAATACTGCCTGCCGTACCTCCTGGAAGACTCGAAGCGCGTCTACCAGCAGCTGGAAAAATCCCACAGGGAGCTGCAGCAGTCGCACCAGGAACTGGAGCAGGCGCAGTTCCAGCTAATAAGGACGGAGAAGCTCGCGGCCCTGGGACAGCTCGCCGCGGGTGTCGCCCACGAGATAAACAACCCCCTCGGCACGATCACCATCTATGCCCACATACTGGCACGGTCCCTCGAACCGGACGATCCGCGGAAGGAGGATATCGACCTCATCGTCTCCGAGGCGAACAGGACGAAGGAGATCGTCCAGGGGCTCCTTAGCTTTGCGCGAGAGACGAAGCTCAAGCCGGGGGAGACAAACATCAACGACCTTCTCGAGGAGACCCTCGGCCTTCTCGTCAACCAGGTCCTCTTTCAGAACATCAAGATCAAAAAGGTCTTCAGTGACGATATCCCCACGCTCTTTGCCGACGCGACGCAGCTCAAGCAGGTCTTTCTCAACATCATGCTCAACGCGGCCCAGGCGATGGGTGGCAAGGGTTCTCTCACGCTGACGACGGCCCACGAGGGAGGGACCATCGAGATCAGGATACGCGACACGGGGCCGGGCATCCCGCCGGAGAACATCGGCAAGCTTTTCAACCCCTTCTTCACCACGAAGGAGAAGGGGACGGGACTCGGACTCGCCATCTCTTACGGCATCGTCGAGCGCCATTCGGGGCAGATAGATGTCGAGACGGAACTGGGAAAGGGAAGCACATTCATCATCACGCTGCCCGTCGACGCCGATGCGGCGGGGATCATCACACCGGCCAAAGGATTAGCGGCAAATCAAAATATAAATACAGGGAGAAGGAACCATGGCACAAAAAAGAATTCTCATCATTGATGACGACGTCGATTTCGTTGATCTCAACAAGGCTGTCCTTGTAAACAACGGTTTCGAAGTCGAAACGGCATTTTCGGCTCGCGAGGGCATGGACAAGGTGCAGTTCGAGGCGCCCGACCTTATCCTCCTCGACCTTATGCTGGAGAAACACGACACGGGGTTCAGTTTTGCGAAGGCCATCAAGGCCGATCCGCGCTACAAGACCATCCCCATCCTGATGATCTCCGCCGTCGCCGGAGAAACGGGGTACGATTTCACCCAGGATCAGGACGGCTACTGGATGAAGACGGATGACTTCGTAGCCAAGCCGGTGGAGCCGGAAGAGTTGGTCAAGAGGATCAACGCCCTTATCGACAGAACGAAATAGGGGCAGTCTTACGGGAATGTCAATGGCCGAATCTGTCACCATCCTTGTTGTCGACGACGAGAAAGGCATCCGTGAAGGGTGCCGGAGGATCCTCGCGTCAGAGGGGTACGGCGTCGATGTTGCCGAGAACGGCAAGATGGCGCTCGAGATGGTCAAGGGGAAGTCCTACGACCTCATCCTCGTCGACCTCATGATGCCCGTTATGGGCGGACTTGAGCTCATGGAGCATGTAAGGCAGATCGATCCGGGCACCATCCTTGTGGTCATCACGGGTTTTGCCACGGTGGAGACGGCCGTCGACGCGATGAAGCACGGCGCCTACGATTACATACCCAAGCCCTTCAACCCGGACCAGCTCATGGCGGTCATAGGCAGGGGCCTCGATAAGAGACGGCTCACCATAGAAAAGGAAAAACTCCGCGAAGAGAGGGACCAGCGGCTCCTGGAAGTGGCAAGCGAGAAGTCCAAGCTCCACACCATTGTGAACTCCATGGCCGATGGCATCCTCGTCATCAACAGGGAGCACCAGCTTGTCCTGTGGAACCCGGCGGTCCTCAAAATGCTCAATGTGAGGGGCAGGGTCGACGATTCCGGGGTGGGCATGGATTTTCAGAAGGCGCTGAAACAGCAGGACCTGATAGACGTTATCAACAAGGCGTTCTCCCCCGATTCTTCCCAGTACACGATCATCTCCGAAGAGGTGGTACTCGCAGGGGAGACCCCGAAGACCTTAATGGTCAACGTTGCGGGAGTGCGCGACGAGAGAGGCGAGAACCTCGGCGTCGTCTGCACCTTCCGCGATATCTCCCGGCTCAAGGAGGTCGAGGAGATAAAATCCCAGTTCGTGAGGATGGTGGCGCACGAGATACGGGCGCCGCTGGGGGCGATCGAGGGCTATCTCAACGCCTATCTCACGGGAGTGGCGGGCACGGACCCCCAATTCAACCGGCAGATGCTGGAGCGGGCAAAACTGAGGGCAAGGTCTCTCATGGACCTCGTCAACGACCTCCTGCTTTTTGCGAAGCTGGAATCGAAGAAGGTGGTAAGGAAGAAAGAGCTCCTTGATATCACGGAGATCATCGAGAGCACCGTGGAGCTCTTCAGGGTTCAGGGTTCGACGAAGGACGTGTCGTTCTTTGTCGAGATACCCGAGAAGCTGCCGCTCGTCGAGGCCGACAGGTCCGAAATGGAGCAGCTTTTCACGAACCTCGTGTCCAATGCCATGAAGTACAATGTCAAGAACGGCAAGGTCACCGTCAGGGCCGTGCCGGAGCTCCATTACCTCAACATAAGCGTGAGCGACACGGGCATTGGCATGGAGGAGGACTGTCTCTCCTGCATCTTTGACGAGTTCTACCGGGTGCAGGGACCGAACACGCGTTATACGACAGGCACCGGGTTGGGGCTGTCCATCGTCAAGAGGATAGTGGAATCCCACTTCGGGCGCATCGAGGTGGAAAGCAAGGTCGGGAAAGGGACGGTCTTTACCGTCAGGCTGCCGCTCAAACAGGTGAACGACAAGTAATTGTTTTGATAGAATTAAACTTTTGAAAAGGAGACGTTATGGCTACCAAGAAAGCACCTAAAATCAACCAGATCATGGAGAAGAAAATTCTCGCTCCTTCGATCACCATGTACAAGCTTAATGTCCCGGACATTGCAAAGAAAGTGAAGGCCGGGCAGTTCGTCGTCGTCCGCGGTGACGACATGGGCGAGCGTATACCGCTCACCGTTGCGGACTATGACAGCAAAAAGGGCACCATCACCATCATATTCCAGGAAGTCGGCACATCCACCCAGAAGCTCGCGAAGTTCGAGGCGGGCGACGCCCTTCTCGATGTCGTCGGCCCTCTTGGAAAACCGAGCCACATCGAGAAGTTCGGCACCGTTGTCTGCGTCGGCGGCGGCGTCGGCGTGGCACCTGTCCTTCCCATCGCGAAGGCCCTCAAGGAGGCAGGCAATGAGGTCATCTCCATCATCGGCGCCCGTACGCAGGGCATGCTCATCCTCGAGGAGGAGATGAAGAAGGCGAGCACCACCGTGCATGTCACAACCGATGACGGCTCCTATGGACACCACGGTTTCGTTACCGACGTCCTGAAGAAGATAATCGAAGAGCGCGGCGCTGCCAACATCGCCCTCGTCGTGGGCATCGGCCCCGTCATCATGATGAAGGCCGTCACAGACGTGACCCGCCCCTTCGGCGTCAAGACCGTCGTCAGCCTCAACACGATCATGGTCGACGGCACCGGAATGTGCGGATGCTGCCGTGCCACCATCGCCGGTGAGACGAAGTTCGTCTGCGTCGACGGCCCCGAGTTTGACGGACATGCCGTTGACTTCCCGGAGCTCGTGCTTCGCCAGAAGATGTACAACCGCGAAGAGCGGCGCGCCCTCTGGGACCACAAGTGCAAGATCGACGCGCAGGAAAAGGCCGTCAAGAAGGCACGCAAACGCGTGAAGATGCCGGAGCAGGCGCCGAAGCAGAGGATCCAGAACTTTGCGGAAGTGGCCTTGGGATACACGAAAGAAAACGCCATGATGGAAGCCCAGCGCTGCCTCGGCTGCAAGAAACCGCCCTGCGTGGAAGGCTGCCCCGTCAACGTCCAGATCCCCCAGTTCATCGGAAAGATCAAGGAAGGCGATTTCATGAGCGCCATCCATCTCATCAAGGAAACGAACAGCCTTCCCGCCGTCTGCGGCAGGGTCTGTCCCCAGGAATCACAGTGTGAGTCGAAGTGCATCCTCGGCAAGAAGTCGGAACCCGTCGCCATCGGCCGCCTCGAGCGGTTTGCCGCGGACTATCAGCTCGGCCTCGGCGATGTCCGCGCTCCCGCGCTGCCGAAGAAGACGGGCAAGAAGGTCGCCATTATCGGTGCCGGCCCCGCCGGTCTCACCGTCGCGGGCGAGCTGAGCAAGAAAGGCCACGAATGCACCATTTACGAAGCGCTCCACAAGGCTGGCGGCGTGCTCGTTTACGGCATCCCCGAGTTCCGTCTCCCCAAGGCGATTGTGCAGCGTGAGGTCGATTACCTCGAGAAGCTCGGCGCCAAAGTGAAGGTTGACTCCATCGTCGGCCAGACCGTTACCCTCGACGAGCTTTTTGCCCAGGGTTTCGATGCCGCGTTCATCGGCACCGGCGCAGGCCTCCCCTACTTCCTCAACATACCCGGCGAGAACCTGAACGGCGTTTACTCCGCCAACGAGTTCCTGACCAGGGCCAACCTCATGAAGGCATACCTCTTCCCTGAATACGACACGCCCATCAGGGTCGGCTCAAAGGTGGCCGTCATCGGCGGCGGCAACGTGGCCATGGACTCCGCCAGGGTGTCGAAACGCCTCGGCGCGGACGTGTATCTCGTTTATCGCCGCAGCCGCGATGAAATGCCCGCCCGTGCGGAAGAAGCACACCACGCAGAGGAAGAGGGCATCGATTTCAGGCTGCTGACGAACCCCATCAGGGTCGTCGGTGATGATCAGGGCTGGGTCAAGGGGCTCGAATGCGTAAAGATGGAACTCGGCGAACCCGATGCCTCAGGCAGAAGGAGACCCGTCGAGATCAAGGGCTCCAATTTCATCCTCGATGTGGACGTTGTCATCGTCGCCATCGGTCAGGGCCCGAACCCCATCCTCACATCCACCACCCCGGACCTGGAACTCAGGAAGTCCGGCAACATCGTGGCAGATGAGGAAACAGGACAGACAAGCCGCAAGGGCGTCTTCGCCGGCGGCGACATCGTAACCGGAGCCGCCACGGTCATCCTCGCCATGGGTGCGGGAAGAAAGGCAGCGAAGGCAATAGACGAATATCTTGAGACCAAGAAGTAAAGGTTGCACATGAAAGTGAAAAGGCGGGGTGTGGCCACCCCGCCTTTTTTTTGCCGGCGAAGAAGGATTCAGGACCCGGGATGCGAGGTCCGGAGGCAAGTCAGGACAGACGAGTCCTTGAACCACAACCGGCGTGGCAATAGGGGCAATCCAACGGAAGGGGTGGTGCTGACGCGGGGCGTGCGACAGCCCGGTAGAGATTTGCCTCGATCGTGTGCCTGCAGAAGAAAGCGTTTCATAACAAGGCAATTCTAAGGGTTCGAAGGGGACAAAGAGGAGAGAATGATATCAGCCGACCCTGTCCTGTGACGGACCGACTGCTTCGGGGTCTTCGTCGAGGCACCTCGTCCTCTCGTGCATGAGCTGTGCCGGGAAACTGTCGTCACCGAATTCGAGGAACCGGTCCTTGAGGTCCTGTGATAACCGACCGCCTTTACGTACCTCTGTCTCGAATCTGTCCGCTTGTGTTTATGAAAGTTGACGCTATACTTGATATATGAACTTTCGGCCTGGCTAGACAGTGAGGCGCTCTTATCACTCCTGCATCCGGTTCCGCGCGGTCAACGAGGAAAGGGTGATGAGAAATGTGGAGGCCCGTAAGCCGTACTGAAACATTCTTTTCCCCGCCTGACACCCACCCCGGGACACACAGGCAACGCTCGCCGCAAAGCCGAAAACCCGTCAGCTTACCCTCTTCCGCCTCCTCAACGCTCAAGCGGCTCAAACAGTTCAAGCGGTTTGAACCGTTTTCATGGTTCAACAGCCTGTCAAACCATTCAAACCGTCTTTCCGGAGGTTCCCATGCGTGACGTGATCCAGAGGATCGTGGCGGCTGAGACAGAGGCGAAACAGGCCGTCGAAGCGGCAAAGGCCGAGGCCGACCGTATCATTTCCGAAGCCCGGAAGAAGGCCCAGGATATCACCGCCCGGGCGCATAATGATGCCGCCGCCGAGGCCGACCGCATCATTGCTGAAGCGGCAGCCGAGGCCGAAAAGGAGAAGGAGGAAAGGCTGTCAAGAGCGGCGGCGCGGATCGAACGAGAGGTCGGTATCGACGAAGCTCGCAGAAAACGTCTTGTGGAAGGGATCGTCCGGTGCGTGTGCACGCCGTGACGGTGTCTTAAGGAGGCCAATGACAGGCAATCTCGACTACTTCGTGGCCCGTCTTCACGGGAAGCGCAGTGCAATGGCTGAGTCGGACAGGCTCGATTCCCTCACGCGCGTCCGTAACCTTCAGGAGTTCACGCGGGCCATCTTTCCCGAGCGGGAGTTTCAGGGGACCGCAGACTTTCAGCGTCAATTGATCGAGGAGCTTGCCAGGGAATTCTCGGGCTTCCCCGGCCATCTGGACCGGGCGGAGAAGCACCTCATAGACTGGATGCCGGCCCGTCTCGAGGCCGAAAATATCAAGGTCCTTCTCAGAGCGTGCATCGCAAGGATCCCCCTCGAAGAGGTGATTAAACGGCTTGTCCCTCTGCCCGGGCAGACGCCGGCTGTGGTGGAATCACTGGTAAGGGCGCCGACTCTCACCGATTTCGTGGCACTCCTTCCCTTCGGGCCTTTGCGCAAGGGCCTCGAGAAGGCAATCAGGGACCACGGCGAAGACGCAAGACCTTTCTTTCTGGAGGCGGCCCTGGACAGCGGCTATTTTCAGGAGCTCACCGGGCGGCTCGCACTCCTTTCCAGCCGGGACCGGCAGGAGGCCGAAGGCGTGATCTGTCAGGAGGCAGATATCTTTCACCTCATGCTCGTCCTGCGCGGAAAATTCAACTACGGTCTGGCGGCGGACCACCTGCTGTCCTTCCACGTGCCCGGTACCCGGATATCCCGGGCCGTGCTTGCCGCCATGCTCGATGACCACGATCCGTGGATCGCGGTGGGCCGCTCCGTCATGCGGGCCATTGACCCTCTGCCGGCGGAAGGGGTCTTGAGCGAGTCGTCCTCGGCCATTCAGATACCCTTTATTGAAGACCTGGCGTGGAGGCGGTATCACCGCCTTGCAAACACGGCCTTCAGGCGAAGCCACATGGGTTTCGGCGTTGTCGTCGGGTACGTGGCGCTTCGCCGCCTGGAGGTGGCGAACCTTATAACCATCTCCGAGGGTATTCGCACGGGCGTCGGCGAGGACGTCATACGGGCCCGGATGGTTCCGCGCGTGGAAAGGGAGGCGTCCCATGTTTAGCCCCGCCCCGATGTCGCGGCTGAGTGTTGTGGTCCTCGACAAAGACGAACGGGAGGTGCTTCAGAGCCTCGGCCGGATGGGCGTAATGCAGCTCGCACGCCTGCCCGGGGGGCCCGGGACACCCGATATCGGAGTGCGTGACCTCACCGCCGAGATAGGCCGGTACGAGCGCCTGCGCGCGAGGATCGAAGAGATACGGCGCCTTCTTGAGATCTCGGTGCCGGCAGGCGGGGAGCCTCCCGGAGAGGTCGACCTTTCCGAAGCTGATGAGAGACTCGGTGCCATCGAAGAACATATCGGGGAGGCATCACACCTCCGCAGGGCCTACCGGCAGCGACAGAGGGACCTGACAGCCCTGTGCGATCAGGTATCGGACTGGCGCGGGCTCGACCTTCCCCTCGCCGGTCCCGATCATTTTTCCTTCCTCCATTTTGTGACGGGGAGCCTGCCGGAGGAGAACCTCGAGGGCCTCCGTGCCGCGCTCGGTGACAACGTCGCCCTGGTGGCACTGGAAGGGCAAAAAGGCCGGCGGCCGGTGATCGCCATGACGACCCGGCAGGGCTCGGGACCCCTCAAAAGCGCCCTGCAAAGCGCCGGCTTCAAGCCCGAGACCCTTCCCGAGGTGGAAGGCCATACAGCCGACACGTTGTGCGCGGACAAAGAGAAAGAGCATCAGCGCCTGGAGGCGGAGCTTGCGAGGCTCGACGTTCGGCTCAAGTCTATTGCCGACGAGTTCGCGCCTTATCTCGGCGGGCTTGACGCGGCCATAACGAGGGAACTCGGGCTACTGAGGGCGCAGCAGGACCTCAGCCGCACTGATGCGACGACGTTCATCACTGGCTGGGTGCCGGCGCAGGAGGTCGCGGCGGTCGGTGAACGCATAAGGACGATCACACGCGGCCGGTCAGCCATCGAGATCACGGCGCCGGATGACGCCGGGGAGGAAAAGGTCCCCACCCTTCTCGCGCACTCGGGTCTTCTGCGCCCCTTCGGCATGCTGATGTCCTCTTACGGAACACCCAATTACCGTGAGCTGGAACCCACGGTCTTTGTCGCCGTCAGCTATGTGCTCATGTTCGGGATCATGTTCGGAGACTGGGGCCACGGAGGGACCCTTGCCGCCCTGGGGATTGCGGCGCTCCTTGTGGGAAAGACCGAAAAGGTCCGCGACATCGGTGTGTTGCTGACGGCCTGCGGACTGTCGAGCGTCGTTTTCGGGATCATCTACGGCAGCTTCTTCGGCATCGAGCATTTCAAAAAGTACGCCCTCTGGCATGATCCCCTGGAGGGCGACCCCATGGGTCTCATGTATGGTGCCGTAGCCGTGGGTGTTGTCATGATAAGCCTGGGGCTGATACTCAATGCCATAAACCGTTTCCGGCGCGGTGACGTGATCGGCGGCTTCCTCGACAAATTCGGCGTGGCGGGGATAGTCTTCTACTGGGGTGTGCTCGCGATGATCATCGGAGGGGACGCCATCTCGTCGCGGGGTCTCATGGGGGCGGCGCTGGTGGTGTTTCTCGTGGTGCCGGCGCTGTGCTGGATAGTAAGAGAGCCTCTCGAGTATTTCCTCCATCGGTCCGGGGACCACGGCACCCTCGGCATCGCCGTCACGGAATCTTTCGTGGGGGCTTTCGAGGCGTTCCTTTCCTATCTCGCAAACACGATAAGCTTCGTGCGTCTCGGTGCATACGCGATGAGCCACGCGGCGCTTCTTGTCGCCGCCTTCATGCTCGCCGAACAGGTGAAGCACCTTCCCATCGCGGGAGGCGTCGCCGGCGTCATCGTCGTCATACTGGGAAATCTCGTGGCCATAGTCCTCGAGGGCATCATCGCATCGGTACAGGCGCTGCGTCTGGAGTACTATGAGTTTTTCGGCAAGTTCTTCTCCGGCGACGGTCAGGCGTTCGAACCCTTTCGCCTGTCGGGAAAGACCGGGCTCAAGGATTCCTGATCCCGCCTGCGGGATCATGCATACAGCCGGTCACGTACCGGCAAGGGGAGGTGTCACATGATGAAGTTGTCACTGAGGTCCGTTGGAGCCGCCCTGGCGGTGACGCTGATCCCGACCGTAGCGGCCCTGGCTGAGCAGGCGGGGCAGGAAGCGGCCGGGGCAGCTTCCCTGGGGAGGGCCATCGGGCTCGCGATTGCAGCCGCGTTCGCCGTGGGTGTGAGCATCCTCGGAGCGGGATACGCCGTGGGAAAGATCGGATCGGCCGCGCTCGGCGCGGCTGTGGAGAGGCCGGAACTCCTTACCAGGAGCATCCTCTTCGTCGCACTGGCTGAGGGGCTTGCCGTGCTCGGTTTCGCCATAGCCATGATGCTGCTGCAGAAGATCTAGGAGGAGCCATGAAGTTCTTCTGCATCGCCGACGAGGACACGGTGCGAGGCTTCCGGCTGGCGGGTGTTGCCGGCGAGGCCGCCCTGACCGCGGGTGAGGCCTCCCGGATACTCGAGAGGGTGATGGGGGAGCCCGACTGTGCCATCGTCATTCTCACCTCCACCGTAGCGGACCTCATCCGTGACAGGGTGGAAGAGTTGAGACTCGAGAGGGATTGCCCGCTCATCGTCGAAATTCCCGGACCGGGGGGCCGAACGGCCGGAACGAGGAGCCTCAGGGATTTCGTTCAGGAGGCCGTGGGCATCCGGCTGGCAAAAAGCGAGGGACCTTAAATGAGCATGACGGAACGTGATTCTTCAGCGGTGCTCCGCCAGGAGATCGGTGACGACGCCAGGCGCCAGTGCGACGACATCCTTTCCTGCGCACGGCAGGACGCCGAGGCCCTCCTTGGCAGGGAGGGTTCGGCGGCCATCGAAGCCCGCCTCAAGCGACTTGAAGAGGCCCGCTCCGAGGGGGTGCGCCGCAGGGATCTCACGCTCTCGGCGGTCTTCGTCGAGACACGGCGGCTGTACCTTGCCCGTATCGAGGCGCTCCTCGGATCCGTACGCGAAGAGGCTGAGAAGCACCTCGCCGCCCGCGATGGCTTCGATCTCAGGGAAAGTGTCATCAATCTCGCGGGTGAGGCCATCCGGGGCATGACGGGCGACGAATTCGTCGTGCGTTTAGCCGAGGGGAGCCGATCCGTGCTCGGCGGGTCACTGGAGGAGGAGATCGCCTCCAGGGCCGCCCGTCCGGGGGTGAAGGTCACCGTCTCCTGGGACCCCCGGGTGTTGGACGATGGACCCATCGTAACGGACGCGACGGAAAGCCAGGTGTGGGACAACCGGTTAAGGGCGAGACTCGAACGCCTGTGGCCGCAGATGCGCCGCGCCATCGCGGCGGAGGTGTTCCCTGCGGGTGTGGGAGAACCGGAAGGAGGTGCCAGGTGATGAACGCGACGCAGCCGGCGGTATCCGTCGCTACCCGTATCAGCGGACCCATCATTACGGCCACGGGGATGAGCGGGGCGCAGATGTACGAGGTCGTCCAGGTGGGAGAAGTGGGGCTTGTGGGTGAAGTGGTCCGCATCATCGGCGATCTGGCGACGATCCAGGTCTACGAGGACACGACGATGCTGAAGCCCGGAGCGCAAGTGGTATGCACGGGTGCACCCCTGTCCGTTTCACTTGGCCCCGGTCTTGTCGGCAATATCTACGACGGTATCCAGCGGCCGCTGCCCGGCATCGAGGCGAAGAGCGGCGCCTGGATCCGCCGGGGCGAAAAGGTCGAGGCCCTCGATAATGCCAGGCGATGGGCATTCGAGCCCCTGGCCGCGAAGGGCGACACCGTCGGCCCCGGCCAGGTGATAGGACAGGTCGTGGAGACTCCCCTTGTCACCCACAGGATCATGATCCCGCCCGACGTTTCCGGTTCGGTCCTGTCCATCGTCGGGAAGGGGGACTATACGCTCCTTGACCCCGTGGCCGTGATCGGGACACCGCAGGGAGAAAGGGAAGTGACGATGCTCCAGCGCTGGCCCGTCAGACAGCCGCGCCCCATCCGGGAGCGTTTGAGGATAGCCGATCCCCTGATCACGGGCCAGAGGATCATCGACACCTTCTTCCCCCTTGGGAAAGGCGGGGCGGCGGCAATACCGGGCGGCTTCGGAACGGGTAAGACGATCACGCAGCATCAGCTTGCCAAGTGGTCCGACGCCGATATCATCGTCTTCATCGGCTGCGGGGAGCGCGGCAACGAGATGACGGAGGTGCTCCGCGAGTTCCCCGAACTCGAGGACCCGCGGTCGGGGAGACCGCTCATGGAGCGGACGATCCTTATCGCCAACACGTCGAACATGCCCGTCGCGGCCCGGGAGGTCTCCATCTATACCGGCATCACCCTGGCCGAGTACTACCGCGACATGGGTCTGTCCGTGGCGGTCTTCGCGGACTCGACGAGCCGCTGGGCCGAAGCGCTGAGGGAACTCGCCGCGCGCCTTGAAGAGATGCCCGCCGAGGAGGGCTTTCCGGCGTCCCTTCCCACGCGGCTTGCCCAGTTCTACGAGCGCGGCGGGGCCGTGACGACCCTTGCCGGCGAGCGCGCCTCGGTGAGCATCGTGGGGGCGGTGAGCCCCCCCGGCGGCGATTTCTCCGAACCGGTCACGCAGCACACGCGCCGTTTCATCCGCTGTTTCTGGGCCCTCGACACGGAGCTTGCCAACGCCCGCCACTACCCGTCCATCCACTGGCTGCATTCCTATTCGGAATATGCCGAGGACGTCAAGGGCTGGTGGGAGGCAAGCTGTCCCGACTGGGAGGAACTCCGGACCGAGGCGCTGACGCTCCTGCAGCGAGAGGAGCGTCTCCAGCAGATCGTCAAGCTCGTCGGGCCCGATGTTCTGCCCGACAGCCAGCGCCTCATCCTCTTCATCGCCGAGATCTTCAAGGACGGCTTCCTCGCCCAGAGCGCCTTCGACGAGAACGACATGTACTGCTCGCCGGAGAAACAGATCGCCCTCCTGAAGCTCATCCTTGCGCTGTATCACAGGGGGCGCGACCTGATCCAGGAAGGCGTCCCGCTGGCGAAGGTCACCGGTATGGATTGCGTCTCCGAGGTGCTCCGTGCGAAGGCGGCGACGACGAACAAGGAACTCCACAAAGTGGAGGAACTCGCGAAAAGGCTCGCGGAAGAGGCTGATGAATTGGAGCGGCAGTATATGAAGGGGGCGGCCTGCTATGAATGATCTCTTCAAGGACATTGAGGACAGGGGGCTTGAATACGTGGGTGCGTCACGCATCGAGGGGCCGCTCGTTGTCGTCGAGAGGGTCCGCGACGTGGGGTATGACGAGACGGTGGAGATCATCGACCCGGCGGGTATTCCCCGCATGGGCCGCGTCCTGGACATTACCGAGCGCCATGCCGTTGTCCAGGTCCTCGAGGGGACCACGGGGCTTGCCACCCGGACTCTCCGGGCGCGCTTTCTCGGGGAGAGCTTCCGCCTGCCCGTCTCGCGGCAGATGCTCGGCCGCGTCTTCGACGGCCTGGGACGCCCCGCCGACGGCGGACCGCCGGCCCTCTCAGCGGACCGCCGGGACGTCAACGGCATGCCCATCAACCCCTTCGCGAGACGCTACCCCAGGGAGTTCATCCAGACGGGTCTGTCCGCCATCGACGGCATGAACGCGCTGGTGCGCGGCCAGAAGCTGCCCGTCTTCTCCGGCAACGGGCTTCCCCACGACCGGGTCTCGGCGCAGATCATCCGGCAGGCGCGCCTGCTTGACGAAGAGGTGGAATTCTCCATCGTGTTCGCCGCCATGGGCATCAAGCATGACGTTGCCGAATTCTTCATCCGAAACTTCCGGGAATCGGGGGCGCTCTCCCGCGCAGTCATGTTCTTCTCCCTGGCGGACGCGCCGAGCGTCGAGCGCCTGCTCACGCCGCGGGTGGCCCTGACTCTCGCGGAGCATCTCGCCTTCGACTGCGGGCAACACGTCCTCATCCTGCTCACGGATATGACGAACTACTGCGAGAGCCTGCGAGAGGTCGGCACAGCCAGGGGCGAGATACCGGGACGCAAGGGATACCCCGGTTATCTCTATTCGGATCTTGCGAGCCTCTACGAGCGAGCGGGCCGCATCGAGAACTCGCCGGGGTCGATCACGCAAATGGCGATATTGACCATGCCCGCCGACGATATCAGCCACCCCGTTCCGGACCTTACGGGCTACATCACGGAAGGGCAGATCGTTCTCGACCGCGACCTCTTCCAGCGCGGCATCTACCCGCCCATCGCGGGTCTGCCGAGCCTGTCGCGCCTCATGAAGGACGGCGTGGGCAAGGGCTTCACCCGGGAAGACCACCCGATCCTGGCGAGCCAGCTTTTTGCCTGCTATGCCTACGTCAAGAGGGTCCGGGGCCTCGCGGACGTCATCGGCGAAGAGGAGTTGAGCCCGCTCGACAAGCAGTACCTGAAGTTCGGTGAGGCCTTTGAGGGGACCTTCCTCAACCAGGGCGAGTACGAGAACCGTTCCATAGAGACAACGCTGGAGATGGGCTGGGATGCCCTGTCCGTGCTGCCGCGGGAGGAGTTGCACCGTGTGAGCGACGAGCTTCTGAGGAAGCATTACCGCTCGGAGCCGAGAACTCCGGTACACGATCAGGTCGTACGTCTCGCGGCACGAGAGTTGTGAGGACGATATGCCCAAGCTTAACGTGGCGCCGACAAAATCGAACCTTCTCGGACTTGAACGGCAGCTTGAGTTTGCCGAGGAGGGGTATGACCTTCTGGAGCAGAAGCGGCAGATCCTGATCTTCGAGCTCATGAGCCGGCTCGCCCGGGCCGAGGAGGCGGAAAGAAGGGTCGGCGACGCCATCGGACACGCCTTCGCCGCGCTCAAGGCAGCTACCCTCGACATCGGTTCCCGCGCACTCGAGGAGGCCGCTTTCGCCGTGGATATGCGGCACGAGATATCGCTTTCCGACGACCGCCTCATGGGAATGGCGGTGCCGAAGATCACGCTTAAAGAGGAGCCCATGGGTGTCCGCTTCGGCATTGGAGGCACGTCCTCCAACACGGACGTCACCATGAGCCGCTTCGTCGACCTCCTCCCCTCCCTTGCTGAACTCGCCGAACTCGTCAACGCCGTGATGCGCCTGGCGCGGGAGCTGCGCAGGACCCAGCGGCGCTGCAACGCCCTATCCAAGATCTTCATCCCCCAGTACCGGGAAACGATAGACTACATCATGGGCTCCCTCGAAGAAAGAGAACGGGAATCCCTGATAATCCTGAAGATGATAAGGGACAGACTGGAGGAGGAGACAGGGGATAGGGGATAGGGGATAGGAGATAGGGGATAGGGGATAGGGGATAGGGGATAGGGCCTGTAGGAGATCATAGGACCTATAGGACATATAGGACCAATAGGACGCTATAGGACATATAGGACGCTATAGGACCAATAGGACGCTATAGGACATATAGGACGCTATAGGACATATAGGACATATAGGACAAGTGAGGCCTTTGGTCCGCCCTCAAGCTATTCAAGCGATTCAAGCGATTCAAGCCGTCTTTTCTGCTATACTGGTTCCGTGAAGGTTCTTCTTATCCAGCCGCCCATCGAGGACTTCTATGATACGTCCATCAGGACCTATCCGCTGGGGCTTGCTTACATCGCCTCGAGGATACGGGACATTTGCGATGTGGAGATCCTTGACTGCAGGACGGGTTTCGGGGCGCGGCAGCTGAAGAATAATGATTTTTCCGAACTTGCGCCCTTCTACCGCGACGACAGACAGACCCCTTTCTCCCTTTTCAGGCGATACTCGCGCTACGGGATGAGGCGCAAGGTGATAGGGGCCGCCATCAGGGAGGCGGCCCCCGACGTTGTGGCCATAGCGTCTTCCTTCACCGCCTATTCGCGAGAGGCCCGCGAGGTTGCGGAGATCGCGAAAAAGGTCGATGGCGGTATCGTCACCGTGATGGGTGGAACGCATGCGACGCTTTTCCCGGCCCATGTCCTCGGGGATGGGAGTGTCGATTATTGTGTCCGCGGTGAAGGGGAAACGCCCTTCTTCGAATTCATCCGGGCCCTCGCTTCGAGGAATGCGGGCAGGATGACCTCCGTCCCGGGACTCGCCTTCCGCCGCAACGGGGTCCTCCATGTCGGGGACATTCACATCGAGGAGGACATCAACCTCCTCCCCGCACGCGACCTCCTTCCCGCCGGGAAGTACCGTATCGGCAAGAGCCCTTATACCTTCTTCCTTACGTCAAGGGGATGTCCCTTCCAGTGCTCCTTCTGCGGCAAGCCTCCCGTTCCCTACCGCAGGCGGACGGTGGGCGCCATCGAAGAGGAGCTTTCCGAGATAGAAAGGATGGGGATAACCGCCGTAGACTTCGAGGACGACATGCTCAACCTCGACATTCCTTTCTTCCACCGCGTCCTTGACCTTGTGAAGGGCAGGGGGTTCACCCTATCCGCAATGAACGGCCTCTACAGCCACACCCTGGATACGGCAACGCTTGTGAAGATGCGCGAGGCCGGTTTTTCCCGCCTCAATTTTTCCCTCGTCGATACCTCCCCCGCCCTCCATGCCAGGCAGCACAGGAAATACCCGGCCAACTTCCTCGGGCTTCTCGACTGGTTGGAGTCTTCCGACTTTCTCATCGAGACGCACTTCATAGTCGGTCTGCCGGGCCAGACGCCGGGGGAGATAATGGACACAATGGTCTTCCTCATGGGGAAGAGAATGCTCCCCGGCCCGAGCATCTACTATCCCGCTCCGGGCAGTCCGCTTTTTGACGAGATCTGCGGCAGTGACCCGGCAGCCCGTTTCCCCGCTACCCGCTCGAGCGTCATGTTCGAGGCGAACCCCCTTTTCCGGCGGGAGACGACATTCACCTTCATGAAGCTTCTCAGGTTCATGAACGTCGTCAAGGCTCTCATCGACGCGAGCCCCGGCGCCTCGACCCTTTCGGACCTTGCCCGCGCGGACCGGCTGCGGAAGAACCCCCGTGACCTTCATATATTCAGTTCGCTCCTCGAACAAAAACGCTTCCTCTGGTTCGACACCGGGGGCAACGATTTTGTCGAAGAACCGCAGGACGCCGGCATCGTGGCCGCCTTCTTCAAGGCCATGGAGGGAAAAATCATAAAGGGATTCCGGACCTCCAATTTCGTCAGGGTCTGACGGTCTGACGGGCAGGGTGGGAATGCACAAAAGGCCTGCACGGAGATGGGGAATATGGTATCCTACCGCCTTACACCATGTCGGAAGGAGCGTCTGTGAAGCATAGAAAGGTTCTGGGCACCTTGATCTTCGTGCTCTGTGCGCTGGTCCTGGCCGTTGTCCGTCCCTTCAACGGATTGTCGGGGCAGGGCCATTATATCTGTGCTACCATCCTCATCGCCCTTGGCCTGTGGATATTCAGGCCGGGGAACATACCCTACCTTGCGGGATCGGCCGTTCTTGTGAGCGGATCCCTGCTTTTCGGTGTTCCTCTGGACGTTGTAACGAGCGGGTTCACGAGCTCCGGTGTCTGGGTGCTCATCCCGGCCCTCTACCTCGGATACGCCCTCGCGAAGACGGGCCTGGGGAAAAGGATAGCCTATTTTGTCCTGAAGAGCTTTCATCCCGGCTACTTCACCATTGCCGTGAGCTGGTTCATTATCGGCCTTGTCCTCTCCGCGCTCACGCCGTCGATAACGGTGCGCCTGTCTGTTGTCATGCCCATTGCCATGAACCTCGTCGAGGCGTGCAGACTGGAGGCAAGGTCGCGGGGTTCGGCCCTCATCTGCCTCGTTGCCTGGGGAGGGGCGGTTCTGCCCGGTACCGGGTGGTTGACGGGGTCCCTCTGGGGTCCTTTCATGATGGGGTTCCTTCCCCCGGAGATGAAGTCCATGGCCACCTTTGACGCATGGTTCCGGATAATGGCGGTGCCATGGTTCATCGCCGGCGTTCTCTTCGTGGGACTCGTCTACATTGTCCTGAAACCGAAGGCCCCTCTTGCCATCGCAGGGGAATCCTTCAAGGAAGAATACCGTGCACTGGGGCCAATAAGCACCCGGGAGATCGTCACCGCGGTTATCCTCACCTGCGCGCTCGCGCTTTTTGCCACCGAGCGGTACCATCATATTCCCACGGCGGCATGTGCGATGGCGGCGGTCCTGGCGCTCATTCTCACCCGGGTCGTCACCGCCGACGATATCGGGAAAGGGGCCAACTGGGATATCATCATATTCTTCGGCGTCGTCGTCTCACTGTCGGGGATCTTCGCAAAGGCCGACATATCCCGGTGGATCCGGCCTTTCATTGAGCCCGGGATCCTCTCCTTCGCGCAGACACCGCTTATGTTTCTCGTAGTGATCACAATGGGGTTCTGGGTGATCCGTTTCGTCGACGTCCCCTGGGGGTTCTCCACGATCGCCCTCACGTCCCCGCTGTTCATTCCCCTCTTTGAGGATTTCGGTCTCCATCCGGTGCTGGTGAGCGTGGCCGTGATAGCCGGGGGGAACAGTTTCTTCCTGGCCTATACACAGCCTTTCATAATGGTCAGCGACGCCATCACGGGAGGCAGGGGGTGGAGTGCCCGCCACGTAGCCCTGGGCGGAGGTCTGTACGCCCTGTCCGTCATAGCCGCGATATTCATCAGTTCCTTTTACTGGAAGGCGATCCATGTTCTCCCCTGAAGTCCCTATCTTTCAGCGCCGGCTTTGCAGGGGATCATAGGCCCGATAGGACGTACAGGACATATGGGACTCCTTCTGTCTTTTTAACCTGACAGCCTGAAACCGTCCTTATCCTTGAACCCTTATATGTGATATAGTCTTTCGGACAAAGGAGGAAGGACATTGGCAGACCTTGAGTCACGATCGGAGACACGGATACTGATCCCCGTTGACGGGGAACGCTCGACCTCGGGGGTGCTCCTGCGGCCGGCCGCGTCAGCGAGGCGAAGGGCTGTCATCGTGGCCCACGGCGCAGGCAACGACATGGACACCCCGCTCGTCGTCTCCTTCGCAGAGGGGCTTTGCGCCGCCGGCTATCCTGCCCTCAGGTTCAATTTCCTCTACAAGGAAGAGGGAAGGAAAGCACCCGACCGCCAGGAGGTGCTCGTCAGAACATGGGGGGCGGTGTTTGCCCATGCGGGTCAGCTCCTCGCCGGCAAGGTCGATTCCTGGGTGGCTGCAGGGAAATCCATGGGGGGAAGGGTGGCCTCGCAGATGGTCGCAGAGGGTCTTCTGCCCGTTGACGGACTCATCTTCCTCGGATATCCCCTCCATCCGGCGGACGACCCCGGGCGGCTGAGGGATTCACATCTCTACGGGATTGAGGTTCCCATGCTCTTTTTTGCGGGGACGAGAGATCCCCTTTGCAGCCTGCCCCTGCTCAAGGGGGTTCTCGAGCGGCTCAGAGCGCCCCGGGAGCTTCTCGCGATCGAGGGGGGAGACCATTCCTTCCATGTCCCCAAGTCCCTCCACAGGCAGGAAGAGGAGATCCTCTCCGAGATTACGGGCAAGGCCGTGGAGTGGCTTGGCCGCATAAGGTAGGGGCGGGGGGAGGCCATCACAGGGACTCCTCACCGGCCTTTCCCGACATATTTGTCGTGCTCCCATTTATCGTATCGACACATCTTGCCGTGAGAACCGCGGCCTCCTCTCAATAAAGACCTGCAATTACAATACAATGGAGACCAGGCGCCGGGTGGTACGCGTATTGCTCTTTCATCGCGCAACGAGAACGAAAATGGGGGCAAACTGATGAAAGGTTCATCTCTTATGAAAGCGGGATTACTGGCGGGTCTTATACTCCTTGTTGCTGTTCAGGTCCATGCGGCTGACCCGGACACCTTGTACGTACGACACATCGAGGGGGCCGTGGAGCTTGCAGAGGCCGGGTCACCGCAATGGATGGAGGCTGCCGTGAATACGCCCCTTATCGAGGGTGACACCCTTCGGACGGGGGCTTCGGGTAAGGCCGAGCTCTTTCTGAAGGATGGAAGCGTCGTGCGTGTCGGGAGAAGTTCGGAGCTGAGGATCATCGCCGTCGGACCTCAGGGTGTTCAATTCAAGCTTCACGGAGGAACGGCATACATAGTCGCCAGGGGATCGAAGGATATCCCCATCTTCCTCGATACAGCGTCGGCGGCGCTTGGCGTCGCGATGCCCGCTACACTGCGGGTGGATGTTTACGACGGCGTGATCAGCGAAGTGTCCGTCTACAAGGGTGAGGTGTACGCGGCGCAGCAAAAGGGCAGGATGCCTGTCCGGGCCGGGGAGCGTCTTGTGCTCGGAGTGGACGGATCGGCCCCCGTTATGGGCGGTCTGAGGGCGGGCGATGATTGGCTGCGCTGGAATGCGGACAGGGACAGGGCGACGTTTGCGGCGAATGACGCCACCGAAAGCTACGCATACCTGCCCGATGAACTCAGAGCATACTCGTCCGATCTCGACGCCAACGGCCAGTGGGTGTATACGCCGGAGTACAATTACGTCTGGGTTCCCACGGTGATAACCGTCAGCACCTGGTCTCCCTATCGCTTCGGGCGCTGGGTCTGGATCAGGGGAAGCTACGTGTGGGTTGGCTACGAACCCTGGGGTTGGGCGCCGTACCACTATGGACGGTGGGTCCATCACCGCCATGCCGGGTGGTGTTGGGTCCCGCCGGCGAGGGGCCATGTCCGATGGGAACCGGCGCATGTCGCCTGGGTACATTCATCGAGGCACGTGGGATGGGTGCCGCTTGCCCCTGGTGAGAACTATGACCGGCGTACGGCCCCGGTCATCTACCAGACGAACAATTACACCATATATAATAATGTCACCGTCGAGCGTTCGGTGAGCACGGCGCGGACGGCGCACGCGAATGCCGGCGTCTCGAATGCTGTGGTCACCGTGGAGCGCGACAGCATGCTCCGGGCGAAGACCGTCAGCGTGAACGCAACAAAGACCGGAGCGGTGCCCTTGAGGAAGGTCAGTCTTCCCTCCGGCGTTGTCCCCGCAAGGGCGACGAGTGGACCGGCGCAGACGATTGACCGTCAGAGGACTCCGACGGGGAAGCCGGGTGAGCCGGGGTTGTCCGACTCTCCAACGCGTGGTGCCGCGGCCCCGTCCGTGACGACACAGAAGACGGCTGCCGGGCCGCGCAGCGGGATGGGAGCGGGGGCGGCATCGCCGGTGAACACGAAGGCGCCGGTGGATGCGAGACCTCTCGCTGAAAGGATAAGCGCGGGCCGGTCTTCGAACATCTCCGGGGCGGCCCAACCCGTCCCGGCGGTGCCTTCCCCCGGGCGCACTGACGGTTCGTCCCCGGGACGCGTGATCCCCCGGGCATCGACACCCGCGGCTGTTATGGCGCCGTCTCAGAGCACCCAACGTCCGGCTCAGCCCACAAGGACGCAGGAGGGGTCATCAGCTGTGACGGCAAGCGGCAATCAGGGCACCGCGGTCGTGCGTGTTCCCGAGACACGCCAGCCCCTGGCGCCGCGCAACACCCCTGCCCCTGCCTCTGTGTCCACGCCGTCTCAGAGCGCACCCGCGCAGGTGAGGGCCGCAGCCGTAACGGCAGCGCCGTCTCAGAGCACACAGAAGCCGATACAACCCGCCGTAAAGGCTCCGGAGGCGCCCCGCCAGGCGGTACCGCGCGTCGAGCAGAGGCCTGCCGCGGCGCAAAGGGAGAAGGCGGAGCCGCAGGCGGCCAGGCATGATCAGGTAAAGGAAAGGGCCGCGCCGGCATCCACCACCCCGCCCGCGGCGGCTCCCGACAAAGGTGAAACCTCGAAGCCGATACCCGCGAACGGCGGCGGCGGGTTCAAGGCACAGCAGGGAACGCCGATGAAGCAGGTAAAGAATTGATGCCGCGTGCACTTTTTGCCGGTAAGGTGCTAGAATAGAGAAATTGGGGAAAGGGGCGACATGAAAATAGCGGCAGGAACGGTAACGGCGGTTCTCATCCTCCTTGTGCTTGGCGTCAACCTGCGGGCTTCCGCTCCCGGCGCCGTCTACGTGAACCACGTCGAGGGGCGCGTCGAGCACGTCGCCGCGAACTCCGTGAGCGGTGTGCCGGCTAAAGTCAACAGGGCCCTTGGCGAAGGTGAGTCCCTCGTGGTGGCGGGGCCGGGCAACGCGGAGCTTTTCATACGGGAAGGCAGCGTGGTGAGGATCGCCGGGGGGAGCCGTCTGAAGCTCCTCTCCGTCGAACCCGGGGCCGTCCACTTCCTGCTGGAGAGCGGCAGGGCCTATGTCAATTTCAAGGGACTCAAGGGTTATCCCCTGTTCTTCAGCACGCCCACCGCGGAGGTCGACGTATTCGACCGGTCCACCTTCCGCTTGGATATCGGCGGAGCGGGGGAGACGGAAGTGTCGGTCCTTGCCGGCGAGCTCTATGTCGCCCAGCCGAAAGGGAGGATGAAGATCATCGTCGGGACGCGCCTTGTCATGAGAAGGGACGGCAAGACGCCCGTCTACACCACGAACAGGCCCGCCGACGAATGGGATAGATGGAACAGGACGAGGGATGGAGAGACAGTGCTTCCCGCGAGCGACGGGAGCGAACCCCGGCGGTCGACCGTGTACCCGGTACCGGCCGGCCCTGACCCGGGTGCCGCAGCGGTCGCGGCCCCCCCCGAAACGATCCCGACACCCGTCGTCACCCATGAATACATCTATGTCGGAGCAGGACCGGCCTTAAGCTATTCCTGGTATCCCTATCGCTATCCGTACCGGCCCTACGCGTGGCGCCGGTGGGGTCCGCCGTATCCGCGATGGGGTTGGTACGGGGGCTATCGGGGATACTGGGGTCACCGCGGCCATCCTCCCCGCCGCAACTGGCGTTAACCCTCTGAATATCTTGAAAGAATAAGCCTTTTCTGGTATTGTATGGTGTTTCGCGTTCGTCAAGGACCCACACCGGAGAGCCAGTTACGCAATGGAAGAGTTTTTCGGTTTCACGCTTTCCCGTCTCGAGGCACAGATAGGAGCGCTGGGCAAGGAGAAATACCGCGCCCGGCAGCTTTTCCGCTGGGTCTACAACCAGGGGAACCTCGATTTCCGGGAGATGACGAACATCCCCAAGAGCTTGAGAAGCGTCTTCTCGGAGATGTTCTCCCTCGATACCATGCCGATCGCCGAAGAGAAACCTTCCCGGGACGGCTCGACAAAGCTAGCCCTCGTGACCGGGGACGGGCACGTGATCGAAGTGGTCATCATGCCCGAGAAGACGCGCATGACCCTCTGCGTCTCCACGCAGATAGGCTGCCGCATGGGATGCAGGTTCTGCGTGACGGGCAAGATCGGCTTCAAGAGGAACCTCAGCGCGGCGGAAATAGTGGGGCAGGTCATCACCGTTCGGGAATACCTGAAGAAGGCCGGAAGGAGTCCCGTGACCAATATCGTCTTCATGGGGATGGGCGAGCCCATGGACAACATCGACAACGTATCGACGGCCCTCGACATCCTGAAGGACCCAAGCGGTCTCGACCTTTCCTACCGAAAGATCACCCTTTCCTCCGTCGGGCTTGTCGACGGGCTGAGGACGCTCAGCGCGAAGTCCGCCGTCATCGCCATCTCCCTCAACGCCGCCGACGACGAGACGCGGTCCATGCTGATGCCCATCAACAGGCTCTACTCCATCGGCAGGATCATGGATTTCGTGCGGGGCTTCAAGGGGACAAAACGGACGAGGATCACCTTCGAGTACATCCTTATCAAGGGCGTCAATGATTCCCTGGGCGATGCGAAGAGGCTCGCGGATCTTCTCACGGGCGTGAAGTGCAAGATCAACCTCATACCCTACAACCCGTCATCATACACCGAATTCGAACGTCCCGACAGGGATGACGTGGACAAGTTCCACCAGTATCTCATTGACCGGTACTTCACGGTCATCATCCGCGATTCCCGCGGGCAGGATGTCGGCGGGGCGTGCGGGCAGCTCGGCATGGGCTACCTTGAAGGTGTTCCGGACCCGGCCGCCGCGCCCGATGAAAGAGAATCGACAGCTTCCGAGGTGACACAATGAACGGCAGACTTCCGGCATACAAGAAATCCTTCTTCCTGAGCCCCGAGAGGCCGGACGGTCTCCAGCTCCAGGTATTTCACGAGGACGGCATCGTCTATTCCGACCTCCTCATAGATAACCGTTTCGAAGGCTACGCCGAGGTCCTTCACGGCGGCATGATATTCGGGATCCTCGACGTCATCGTCTGGTATGCCATCGTCATGAAGACGAGGATCGTCGCCATGACGAGAAAGGCGGAGATGGAGTTCTTCAAGCCCATCATGTGCAGCACACCCTACCGGGCGAAGGCCGAGATGCTGAGGATCGAGGAAAGGGACATCATCTCCACGGCCTGGGTAGAGGACTCCCGGGGCGAGGTCTACGCGCGGCTCAACGCCGTTTTCCGCGAGGGCAGGGGTTTCGAAATGAACCCCTTCATAGACCGCTTCGACTTCTCGACAACAACACCGGAGATAAAGGAATACTTCCTGTCACTCCTGAAGACCGCTTGAACAGTTGAGCCTCTTGAACCGCTCGACGGAATAGATGGAGGCTTCTTCGGTTCCAACGGCTCTGACGGTTCCAACGGTTCAAGCCTTCTTCTCCACGATCTCCGATCCCGGGTGGTACCGGGGGAGGGTGAACCACAGGGTGCTTCCCTCGCCTTCAACGCTCTCGGCGCCTACTTCTCCTCCATGCGCCGTTATTATGTCTTTTACTATGGACAGTCCAAGCCCGACACCGCCTGACGGACTGCCCGGCGCCCTGAAGAACCTGTCGAAAATGCGCGGAAGGTCTTCTTCGGAGATGCCCGATCCCGTGTCGGCGATCTCGAATCGCACCGCATCGGCCCCGGGGATGCTGCGGACCTCGATCATCCCTCCCTGAGGGGTATGTCGTATCGCGTTGGTGATGAGATTTGCCAGCACCGTCCGGATCTTGTCCGCGTCGGCACGGACCATGTCCCCGCGGGCGAGGTCGGAGACGATGAGCTGCACGGCGTGCTCCTTTGCCAGATTGCCGTGATCGTCGGTTATGGAGCCCAGAAGCTCTCCTGTTTCAACGGGGATGGGTTCGATCCCGATCTTTCCCGCGCTGATCCTCGAGATGTCGAGCAGTTCATCGACCATCGTCTGGAGCCTTTCACAGTCTTCCCGGGCTGCATAGAGGAGGTCGAGCTGCTTCTCGCTGAGGTCGCCGACGCTCCGTTCCAGACAGATGTGTATGGCCATCCTGAGCGATGTGAGGGGAGTTCTGAGCTCGTGCGCGACAGTGGCGACGAGGTCGCGTCCGAGTTCGCTGAGCCTTGCCAGCCGCGTGACATCCTGAAGGATGACAACGGCGCCGGCGACGGTCCCTTCGATCTCATGTATTGGGGCGCCCTTGACGATCAAGGCGAGCTCCCCCTTCGGCGTTGCCACGGGTAAGGATTCCTCAAGGCCTCTCGGGCTGTACGGTCCCTTTCCGGAGAAGATATGCCGCCTGACCCTGTCGACGGAGGCATTGACGGCTGGCGGGAGGCTTTCGAGGGTATTCGCCTGCCGGGTGGAGAAGTTTGTCCGGAAGACCTCCTCGGCTGCACGGTTCACCATAACAAGCTCTCCTGCGGCGCCGAAGACGAACAGAGGATCATCAAAGGTGTCGATCGCTGCCTGTGATGCCTGCTGGGCGAGAAGGAGCTCACCCAGGGAACTCTTCCGGTACTTTGCGAGGCTTTCGGTCATTCGGTTGAAGTCGCCGGCGAGAGAGGCTATCTCGTCGCTTCCCCGGACCCTCGCCCTCGCCGCCAGGTCACCTTTCTCGACCTGTTGCGCCGTCTGGCTCAACACCGATATGGGCCTGACTATCCGGGCGGTGAGGAACATGGAGACTATCACCGCGACGGCTATGAAGAACAACGAAAGCGCCACGAGAAGGGTGTTCATGCTCTTCGCCTTCCTATAGACGAGGTTGCTCTTCAGCACCATGGCGTCCTGGTTCATGGCGAGGATCCGGTCGGAAAAGATCTTTATGGACTGGAAAAGGGGGTAGAGGTCTCCAAAGTAGAGAGCCCTTTCCCTTTCCCTGTTCCGGAGTTCCAGGAACCGGTCCTGTCTTTCACGATACTGCCGCCAGAGGCCGGCGAGTTTCCCGGTCGCGTCCCGTTCACCCTCTTCCGTGATGTTTCTCTCCTGAAGGGCAAGCTCGGTTTCGAGCTGCGAGCGGTGATCGGCTATGATATCCTCGGCCTCGCCCCGTCGTCCCTCGATAACAAAAAGGGCGGCGGAATCCATCCGTTCCAGGGATTCCTTCATCTTCTGCACGGCAAGAACGCTGCGGTAATTGTCCTTTAGGATCGTCTGGGAATTGTCCCCGATCCTCGATGTCGTGACCATCGAAAGGATGCCCAGGAAGAAGAGGGCCGCGACGAGCGGAAGCTGGGCCATGAACAGTTTCGCGCGCAGCGTCATCGCGTCTCGTCCTCTCTGCGTTCCGGTGTGGATATGATATAGAGGTCGAAAAAGGCCGAATGCCGGAGCATCCGGAAAAGGAAAGACATCCCGAAGACCCTCTTCCACCAGGGCTGATGCGAATACCCCATCACGATGTGTTTGACGGAGTGGGAATTGGCGAAGTCCACAACGGCGCTGACGGGGTCCTTCGCGCGGAGCCTGACGAACTCGGCGCCGAGGTCACCCGCCTTGTTCATGACGTCGAGAAGGCTCCGTTGGGCCTCGGAGTCTATGCGCAGGGGAGACTCCTTCGGGGTCTCCACGTAGACGACAAACCAGTGGGTATTGAGCCTTCCCGCCATCCGGGAGCCCCGGGACAGAAGATTGTGCGCCTGGGGAGACCCGGACGCCAGGCAGACCATGACCCTGTCGGAGGCGACCTGCGCCCTTTTGCCGTCCTCACGGTTGCGGCCCTTTGAAACGATGCGCTCGATGTTCTCTACGACCTCTCTCAAGGTGAGCTCTCTCAGAGTATCCAGGTTCTCTTTTCTGAAGAAGTGTTCCAGTGCCCAGGGGATCTTCTCCTCGTCGTATATCTTGCCCTCGCGCAGTCTGAAGAGAAGGTCCTCCACGGTAAGGTCCAGGGTGACGACCTGGTCCGCCTGCTTCAGGAAGGGGTCGGGGATAGTCTCCCTCACCTTCACGTTGGCCGCTTCCTTGACGAGGTCGTTGAGGCTTTCGAGGTGCTGGACGTTGAAGGCACAAATTACGTTGATGCCGGCGTCGAGAAGTTCCAGGATGTCCTGGTAGCGTTTCCGGTTCCTGCACAGGGGAACGTTCGTGTGGGCCACCTCGTCGACGATCGCTATCTGCGGATGTCTTGCGAGGATCGCGTCGAGGTCCATCTCTTTCACGATGATGTCCCGGTATTCATATTCCTTGAGGGGTATCACCTCGAGGCCCTCTATGATGGCCGCGGTCTCCTTCCTTCCGTGGGGCTCGGCGAGGCCCACGACCACATCGACGCCCCTCTTTTGCAGGGTGTGCGCCTCCTTGAGCATCCTGTATGTCTTGCCGACGCCGGCCGCGAAGCCGAGGTACACGCGCAGCCTGCCCCTCTTCGTCTGTTCGACAAGTTCAATGAAATCGAGGGAATCCATCCTGCCCATCGTTCTATCGCCCCTTGTGACCCATTATAGCACGGTGCCGTGCTTTTCCAAATTGCCTGTCGAGTGCGAGGTTGAGGATCAGAACGTTGACCCTGGGCTCTCCGAGGACGCCCAGCGTCCTGCCTTCTCTCATTGCTTCCACTACGGCCGCTATTCTCTCTTCGGAGACCCCCCGCGCATCGGCGATGCGCGGCACCTGCCACAGCGCCCCGGGGATGGAGAGATGGGGGTCGAGTCCGCTTGCCGATGCCGTGACGAGCTCCACGGGGATGCTGGATGGGGCGCGGGGATTTTCTTTCCTGAGGCGCACTATCTCAGCGTCGACCCGGCTCCTGAGCTTTTCCGAGGTGGGTCCCAGGTTCGAGGCCCCCGATGAGGCGGCATCATATCCGCTGTCGCCCGCAGCGGAAGGCCTGGGCTGAAAATACGCCGGTTCTGTGAACCTTTGGGCGAGGAGCGTCGATCCGACCACGTTCTCCTCCTCGTCGGCGACGAGGCTTCCTCCGGCAGAGGAGGGAAAAAGGACGCGCGAAAGGGCACTCATGGACAGGGGATAGGCGATCCCCAGGACCACGATGGAGAAGACGGTGAAGAGGAGCGCGACGAGAACTTCCTGTATTGTCGAGACGCTTTTCATGTGAGACCCAGTGCCTTCAGCACCATGTCGATGGCCTTTATTCCGACGAAGGGTGCCGCGATCCCTCCCACCCCGTAGACCATGAGGGACCGCTTAAGGAGAGCCGCGGCGCCGAGCGGCCTGTACGTGACGCCGCGCAGGGCGAGGGGGATAAGGAGAATGATGATGAGCGCGTTGAAGATCACGGCGGACAGGATAGCACTTGCCGGGGACGAAAGGCGCATGATGTTGAGGGGAGCGATCTCGGGATACACGCCGGCGAACATTGCCGGCAGGATGGCAAAATACTTTGCCACATCGTTGGCGATGGAGAAGGTCGTGAGCGTGCCCCGTGTCATCAATAATTGTTTCCCTACCTCGACGACCTCGAGGAGCTTCGTGGGGTCCGAGTCGAGGTCGACCATGTTGGCGGCCTCCTTGGCGGCCTGCGTGCCCGTGTTCATCGCTATGCCCACGTCCGCCTGCGCCAGTGCCGGCGCGTCGTTCGTGCCGTCGCCGGTCATCGCCACCAGCCTTCCCTTCTCCTGCTCCTCCCTGATGAGGGCCATCTTCTTTTCCGGGGTCGCCTCGGCGAGATAGCCGTCGACGTTTGCTTCCTTCGCTATGGCGGCCGCGGTCAAAGGGTTGTCCCCGGTGATCATGACAGTCCTTATGCCCATGGCCCGGAACCGTTCGAACCGGTCTCCTATCCCTTCCTTTACCATGTCCTTGAGATGGATGACACCAAGCACGTTGGCGTTCAGGGAGACGGCAAGCGGTGTCCCGCCGGCGTTGCCTATGTGCGAGGCGGCCTCACGAACCTCGGGCGCAACGATGCCTCCTGCCGCCTCGACGAAGTCGCATATGGCGTCGACAGCCCCCTTGCGGACTTGGGTACCGTCGAAGTCGCACCCGCTCATCCGCGTGTGGGCGCTGAAGGGGATGTATTCCACGGACCCGGCGAGACCTTTTTCGAATCCCGCCGTCCCGTACCGTGAGTCGATGAGGGATACGATGGACCTGCCCTCAGGGGTCTCGTCGGCGAGGCTTGCCTGATAGGCCGCCTCGGCAAGGCGTTCGGGAGGAACCCCGTTCACCGGGATGAGCTCGCTCGCCATCCTGTTGCCCAGGGTGATCGTCCCCGTCTTGTCGAGAAGGAGGGTATCGATGTCGCCCGCGGCCTCCACGGCCTTGCCGCTCATGGCGAGGACATTCTTCCTGATAAGCCGGTCCATACCCGCGATCCCTATGGCGGAGATGAGGCCGCCTATCGTCGTCGGGATGAGGCAGACGAGGAGCGCGGCGACGACGGTCATCGAGAGCGTGATGCCCGAATACATGGCGAGCGGGACGAGAGTTACGGATACCAGGAGAAAGACGAGGGTCAATCCCACGAGCAGGATATGAAGTGCGATCTCGTTGGGCGTTTTCTGCCGCGACGAACCCTCGACAAGGGCGATCATCCTGTCGAGAAAGGAACTACCCTGGCCCGCCGTTATCCTCACGCGGATTTCATCGGAGAGTACCCGCGTGCCGCCCGTCACCGCCGATCGGTCGCCTCCGCTCTCGCGGATGACGGGGGCCGATTCGCCGGTAACGACGGACTCGTCGACGGAGGCGATCCCCTCGATCACCTCTCCGTCGCCGGGGATCACCTCGCCGGCGCGCACGATGACGATATCGTCCCTGGCAAGGGCGGTGGAAGAGACCTCCGTCTCTTTGTCTTCCTTGACGAGGCGGGCGGGAGTGTCCTTTCTGATCTTCCTCAGGCTATCCGCCTGGGCCTTGCCGCGCCCTTCCGCCACCGCCTCGGCGAAGTTGGCGAAGAGCACCGTGAACCAGAGCCAGAGACTCACCGACGCCGTGAACCACAGCGGTGACGGATGGGCCCCGGGCGCGACGAGGTCCCGGACGAAAAGAGCAGTCGTCATGGCACTTCCCACCTCGACGATGAACATGACGGGGTTCCTGATCATCCCCCGAGGCGACAGCTTCCTTAAGCTCTCGACGATTGCCTGCCGGAGGATCCTGCCGTCAAGGAGAGATATGTCTTTGCGTGGATGCTGTGACATTTCAGAACCTCCTCCCCGTGAGAGAGATGAAGTGCTCGACGACGGGCCCGAGGGCCAGGGCGGGGAAGAATGTGAGAGCCCCGACGACGATGACCGCGCCGATGAGGAGCACCACGAAAAGGAACCCGTCCGTGGGGAACGTGCCCGGACCGGGAGGGATGTCCTTCTTTGCCGCCATGGAGCCGCCGATGGCGAGGACGGGGAGGATCATGAGGAACCTGCCCGCCAGCATGGCGAGCCCGAGGACGATGTTCCACCAGGGGGTGTTGGCATTGAGGCCCGCAAAGGCGGACCCGTTGTTCCCCCCGGCGCTTGCCGCCGCATAAAGGATCTGGCTTAAGCCGTGGGGGCCGCCGTTGGTGACGGAGCCCGCTCCGTAGGGTGCGATCGCGGACCAGGCGGCCGTGACGAGGACAATGACGGGAAAGATGAGGATATAGGACGTTACGTACCGCATCTCCCTGGCCTCGATTTTCTTCCCCAGGTATTCCGGTGTACGGCCCACCATGAGGCCCGCTATGAAGACCGCAAGGATCGCGTAGATGAGCATGCCGTAAAGCCCGGCCCCAACACCGCCGAAGACAACCTCGCCGAGCATGATGTTTGCGAGGGGAACGAGACCGCCGAGCGGTGTATAGCTGTCGTGCATGGAGTTGACGGCCCCGCAGGATGCCGCCGTGGTGATGGTGGCAAAGAGCGCAGAGCCGGAAGCTCCGAAACGCACCTCTTTTCCTTCCATGTTCCCCGGGCCGTTGTCGAGGGGTAACCCCGCCAGCGCCGGGTTGGGGCGGGACTCGGCAAGGTAGCAGACCGCTGTGCCGGCCATGAAAAGAAGGGCCATCGCCCAGAAGATCACCCACCCCTCCCGCCTTCTGCCCGCCATCCTTCCGTAGGCGGAGGTCAGGCCGGCGGGGATGAGAAAGATGAGTACCATTTCGATGAAATTCGTCAGCGGCGTCGGGTTTTCGAAGGGATGGGCGCTGTTGGCATTGAAGAACCCCCCACCATTCGTCCCCACCTCCTTGATAATCTCCTGAGAGGCGACAGGCCCCATCGCGATCGTCTGCCGGGCCCCTTCAAGGGTTGTAATCTCCCGGTAAGGGTGAATGTTCTGCATAACGCCCTGGGACACGAGGAAGACCGCTCCCAGGATGGAAAGTGGCAGAAGGACATATATGATGGAACGGATGAGATCGACCCAGAAATTACCAATCGTTGGCTGCTTCGCCTGCGAGACTTTCCGGGTGAGGCCCCGCGCGAGTGCGAAGGCCACGGCGATGCCCGCCCCGGCGGAGACGAAATTCTGCCAGGTGAGGGCCGCCATCTGAACGAGGTAGCTCATCGTTGTTTCTCCGCCGTATGCCTGCCAGTTCGTGTTGGTGACGAAGCTGACGGCGGTGTTGAAGGCCAGCGCCGAGGGCACCCCTTTCAGGTTCTGGGGGTTGAGGGGCAGGAGGTGTTGAAGTCTCTGCAGGCCGTAAACGGCAAGAATGCCGAAGAGACTGAAGAGGAAAAGGGAAAGGGCATACTCCTTCCAGGTTTGTTCCTTCTCTTTGTCCACCGTCAGCGCGCGGTACGCAGCGCGTTCCAGTGCCCCGAAGAGCCGGGGCAGGGGTCTTCTCTCTCCCTCGAACACGGCGTAGAGGTAATGCCCAACCGGTCTCGTCAGGGCGAGGACGATCAGGAAATAGAGGACTATCTGGATCCAACCGTAAACACTCATGACATGTCCCTAGAAGCGCTCCGGCCTGCACAGTGAATAGACGAGATATATGGCGAGCAGGAAGGAGACGATAAGCCCGATCACGTATTCCATCGATTATTTGCTTTCCTGTCCGTTCCTTCCGAAACGGACCATGTTAAGCCATGCGGCCGCGAAGAGCATGAGTATCGCTATGCCGTAGATGTCATCGAAGCCATCTGTTCCCTCAATAGACATGAAACAGGAAAGAGCAAGATGCGTGCCCCGGCGTGAGTGCGGAGAAAGACAGTGTTTTCAATGACTTGCCCTGAACGGGCCGGAGGGAGGTGTTGCAGAATGAAAGACGGTCCCCTTCGGGGATTGCGGAATGCAATATGGGAGCACCCCCTAAGACTGCTATGCTTCTTCGTATTTCTTGCGTTTGCGCCACAGCGTGGAGGCGTCAACGCCGAGAACGCGCGCCGCCTCGTCGAGATTCGCCGAAGAGGCAATAACGGACAGAATGTGTTCCTTTTCAACTTCCTCCAGAGAGTGCTGTCCTCCTATCCGAATGCTGTTTCCGACGGAAGGCCGTATCCGGTCGGGGAGGAACTCCGGCCCGATGACCTGTGAGGGGCAGAGGATGACCGCCCTTTCCATGGCGTTGCGCAGCTCCCTCACGTTTCCCGGCCAGGTATATCCCGTCATCGCCAGAAGCGCGGCGCCGGACAGTTCGGGGACGGTCCTTTTCGCGTCGCGGGCAAAAAAAGCAAGGAACCTGTTTGCCAGCGGAATGATGTCCTGCTGTCTTTCCCTCAGGGGAGGCACCGTAATCTCTATGACATTGATCCGGAAAAGCAGGTCCTCGCGGAATGTACCCTGCCGTACCGCTTCGTCCAGGTTCCTGTTGGTGGCCGCGACGATCCGCACGTTGGCCTTGCGCGTTTTCGTGTTGCCTACCCGCTCGAAGGATCTCTCCTGGAGGAACCTCAAGAGCTTGGCCTGGATGGCCGGGGTTATCTCGCTTATCTCGTCGAGGAAGAGGGTCCCTCCCTCGGCCCTCTCGACCATGCCTTCCTTGTCCTGGGTCGCCCCGGTGAAGGCTCCCCTCGCGTGGCCGAAAAGCTCGCTCGTCAGAAGTTCCTCCGACAGGGTGGGGCAGCTGACGGTGATGAAGGGGCGGTGCGAACGGCCGCTCTTTATGTGGAGCATCCTGGCAAGGATTCCCTTTCCCGTGCCGCTCTCCCCTCGTATGAGTACTGAGGCATCCGATCGGGATGCCCTCTGAAGTGTATCCACGACCGCCGCCATCTTCGGCGCGGTGCTGTCAAGGCTGATCTCGGGAACGGTCTCCCTGAGCCTCATCTCAAGTTCCGCCACCCTTCCTTCCAACTCCATGGCGGCCGTGGTTTTGTCGATGACATGCCGTATCTGGGCGGGAGAAAAGGGTTTGGGAAGATAGTCCTTTGCACCGAGCCTTATGGCCTCCACCGCGGTCTCAAAGGTCGCGTAAGCGGTGATGATGATGATGGCGATACCGGGACACAGCGCCAGCATCTCGGGCAAAAGATCCATCCCGTTCTCGCTGCCGAGCCTTAGGTCCAGAAAGGCGATATCGTATCTGGTCTGTCTCAGGGCGATTAGGGCTGCGCTCCCGTTGCCCACGGCCGTGACGGAGTACCCCATCGTTTCGAGACAGACCGAAAGGGTGGACCGTATGTTCTTCTCGTCATCGACGATAAGAATGTTCTTCATTGAGATACCTTTAGCACAAATGGACGCCACCTACAAGGATCGGGGACTCCTGAGGGAAGGATAATAACCAACCGGTCATTATCCTCTCGTCTTCAGGATTTCTTTGACGATCTCACGGTCCGGGTTGGGGAAGGCATATGCCTCGAGGTCTTCGGGGGTGACCCAGGCGATCTCCTCGTGGTCGGTCAGGATGATGTCGCCCGCGACATGGCGAGCCCGATAGGCGTAGAGCATGATGGCCGACTGGCAGTTGAGGACATGTTTTCTCGATGATATGAGCCTGCCCACGGCTATCTCGATACCGAGTTCTTCCCGTATCTCGCGCCTCAGGCACTCCTCGAGGGTCTCGCCGTCCTCGAGCTTGCCGCCGGGGAACTCCCAGGGATGGCCCGGAAAGGAATGCTTCCGGCGGGCTATGAGTATCCTGCCGTCCTTCTCGATTACGGCGGCAGTGACAGGCAGGAAATCGGGGTCGGTCATCGGGAAGGCTCCTCCATGGAGAGGATCATAGCACAAAAGACGAAGGGTTAAAACCGCTTGAACCGCATAAGCCGCTTGAACGTTAAAAACTGAAAACAGAGACACTGACGCGGTTGGTTACCAAGATGACAACCGGGAGTCGGACCGTACCCTTTTGCTTGTCTCTCGTTTTTGAACGGTTCAAGCGGCTTATGCCGTTCAAGCCTTTTTCTTTATCCCCGTGGCCAGCAGGACGGCTATGGCTATGGAGATCGCGCCGGCGCCGAAGGCCGTGAAGTAGGAACGGGTTATGTCGAAGGAGAAGCCTGCGATGAGAGGGCCGGCGGAGCCGCCTATGGTGGCGCCCAGAAGGGAGATGCCGAAAAGGGAACCCATCGCTTTGACCCCGAAGAGCTCGGCGTGGGCAAGGGGGAATATGGAGGCAAGGCCCCCGTATCCGAACCCGAAGATGACGACGAACGCCCAGAGCTGCCACTGGGAGCTTCCGAGGAAGGGAAGGAGCATGGTGAGGCACTGGCAGCAGAGGATTATGATGAAGGAACGCTTTATCCCCCAGTGCTCGGTGAGGACCCCGAGAGAGAACCTGCCGATGACGCTCATGGCACCGACGGACCCCATCATGGCAGCCGCCCTGTTCACGTTTGTTCCCTGGTCGGTGGCGTAGGGCACAAAATGGGCCATGATGATCCCGACCGCCACCATCCAGAGGCCGTGTATGACGAAGATGAACCACATGTTTCTCGTCTTCAGAGCCTCGGCCACGGTCATGGAATGCTCCGGCATGTCGAGCTTGCGGGCGGCGTCAGGGTCCCCCTTTTCGCCGTCTTTCACGGGGGCGGTCAGCGGTTCGAGTCCCACATCGCGGGGGCTACCCCTGATTATCAAGGCCTCCACGATAAACACGGTCAGCGCGATCAGCCCGAGGACGAAGATGGCGACCCGCCAGCCGAAGGTCTGGATCAGTTTCTCCGACACGGGTGAAAAGATGAGGGTGCCCATGCCAAGCCCGCAGACGAGGATGCCCATGGCCATACCCTTGCGGTGGATGAACCACTTGGAAACGGTGGCGGCCGTGGGGGCGTAGCAGGTGCCGACCCCGATGCCGACAGCGAGGCCCCAGGTCAGGTAAAGCACGGCCGTGTGGTGGGAAAAGGCTGTAAGCATGCAGCCCGCGGCCATGATGGAACCTCCCGTCGCTATGACCTTCCGGGGGCCGTACCTGTCCGATAACCATCCCATGACCATGGAGGCGATACCGTAAATGATGAAACCGACGGAGTAGATGCCGGAAAGGAGGGCGCGAGAGCTTCCGAATTCGCCTAGCCAGGCCTTGAAGAAGACGCTGAAGGAATAGATCGTGCCGAAACCCGTGCAGGTTCCCACAGCCGCGATGGCGACGATGATCCAGCCATAGAAGATTCCGCTCCGACGAGAAATCCCGTTTTCCACACTAGCTCCAACGAAACGATCAACGGTCCTGCCATCCCCGAAGCGACTGGCCTTCCTTCCCCACCATTGCCAGCATTGTACCATAACACAGATGCGGCGCAGGGGGGAAGAATAAAGATGCGCGAAAACGAAAGACTTTATCTCACGCCCGCTTCGCACCCTGACCGTCCTCCCTGTTCTCAGAGGTTCTGCGGGGAGAGGATAGGACCTATAGGAGAAGATAGGACCAATAGGACATATCGGACCTATAGGACAGCATAGGACCTATAGGACAGCATAGGACCTATAGGACAGCATAGGACCTATAGGGCACAAGGAGACTAGTGCTTGGCCACAGCGCCATTGATCAGTCCTATAAGTCCTATAGCGTCCTATTTGTCCTATTGGTCTTATAGGTCCTATCCTGTCCTATAGGTCCAATCGTTATTCGCCCGTATTCGCCGTCGTAGCCGGGTTCGATGGTGACATCGCCGGAGCGGACGCGGGCGATTGCCTCGGCTATATCGGGGTGGCCGGCGCCTGTGATCCCTGCGACAGGTACGTCCATGAGGATTGGAAGCTCCGGTCCGAGTTTCTCCAGGAGTTCGAAGTAAAGCCGGTCCACCTTCTTCGTTTGGACCCCCGCCTTCAGTGTGTCGGCGATGATCTCTTTGAGAGGGATGAGGGAGGTGAAGGGTTTCGCACTCTCCGGCCGGAAGTCGGGCCGTCTGTCGGCGAGGGCCTCGACACGGTTGAGGACGCCAAGGGTGAGTTTCCCGCCGCAGGCAGGGCAGCGGTAGCCGGCGGCGGCTGTCTGGCGGGGAGTCATCCTCGCCTTGCAGGGACGGTGGCCGTCGTAGTGGTACTTGCCTTCCTCGGGAAAGAACTCGATGGTCCCCTCGAAACCTTCCCTGCTGCTCATGGCGCGGGCTATCCCCTCGAAGGACAGATCGGTGTCGAGGATATTCGCCTCGCGGCCGATCTTTTGCGGGGAATGAGCGTCGGAGTTGGAGACGAGGGTCAGGCCGTCGAGGAGCGAGACACGCCAGTTCATCGGGGGGTCCGAAGAGAGGCCCGTTTCGACAGCGTGAACGTGGGGTGTGAGTTCCCCGAAGCACTCCTCGATGGAGTCGAAGCCCGACGCGGAGCCAAGGACGGAAAAGTGGGGTGTCCACACATGGGCCGGAATGAAAAGCGCCCGGGGGCAGCCCTCGAGCACCATGGCAAGGAGTCTCTTCGCATCGAGGCCAAGGATGGGCCTTCCGTCGGAAGAGATGTTCCCCACCTTTGAAAGCCGTCCCTGGAGGGAAAGCGCGCTCTCCATGTCATCGAAGAGGACAATGCAGTGGGCCTTCCGTGTCCTTCCATTCCGGGTGAAGATGCAGCTTATCTCGGTGCTCAGGAGGAAGAACACCTCCGCCGTGCAGGAGGAGGGCACGGTGGTGTCGCGCAAGTCCTCGCGCAACGAGAAAAGGCCGTTGCCCACAGGGTCGAGCTTGCGTGCAAGCTCCCGGAACCACCCCGGGTGTGTCGCGTCCCCCGTGCCGATGACGGTCACCCCCTTGAGCTGCGCCCACTTCCAGAGTGTTTCGGGCGACATGTCCCGGCTTGTCGCGATGGAGTAATGGGAATGAATGTGAAGATCGGCAACGAATCGCATCTATATCCTTACCGCCTTCCCCTTTTGAACCTTTGAACTCTTGAACCCTTGAACCATCTTGACGGTGCCATACGATAGCACTGAAAGGGGGTGTTTGCAAGGCGGGAAGAAAGGCGGCGGGACCCGGGGGCTATTCCCCGTCCCCCCGGAGGGTCTGGCGTATGTCCGTGATCCTGAGGTTTCCCAGGTAATCGCGGTTGGAGTACTTCTTCAATCCCATCAGCTCTCTTGTTATCGTTCCCATTCGGTCCACCTGTTCCTTCATGACCGCAAGCGACGCATGCACCCGTCCGTCGGTGCTGTCCATGTGCAACAGGTCAATGCGGCCGCTGATCACCTGGAGCGGCTGATTGAGTTCATGGCAGATAGCGCCGGCCATTTCGAGCGCAGCAGTGAGTCGCTCGTTATGTCCCTTTTCCTCCTCTGCTCGTTTGCGCTCCGTAATGTCGAGGAAGGTCCCGATTATCGCGGGCCGTCCGCCGTACACGGTCCGGGAGCTGTAGACCTCGACGTTCCTCACCTCTGCGTGTTTCGTGACCACCCGGAATTCATAGTGGAGAGATTCCAGCTCCCCCGCTATCCTCTCTTGTATTCCCTGTTCCACCAGGGGCCAGTCTTCGGGGAATATGACGTCTTTTACCGGCTTCTCCTCCATCTCATGCGGCTCATGGCCGAGTATGCGGGCAAGCATTGCGTTGGCGTATTTGAACACGCCATCCTGAAGAATGTACATGCCGACAAGGGACCTCTCGGACATGTCCTTGAATCTCTGCTCCGACTCGGGCAGGACCTCATCCGCTTCTTCCTGCCCCGTCAGGTCGTGAAGGAACCCGAGGATGACATTGCCGTCTCTGCCCTTGATGATATTGGTGGCCAGCCGAACGGAAACGGAGCGACCCGCCTTGTTGGTGAGCTGAACGCGCGCGGACCTCACGGATCTGCCTTCGACGTGTTCCTGCAAAAGCGCGATGGCGTTGTTCGGGACTTCACCGGGGAGTATTCGCAGCTCCGCGAGACTCCTTCTCAGCAACTCGTCTTTCCCGTAGCCGGTGATATCCTCGCATCTCGGATTCACGTAAAGAAGGGTGCCCTTCGAGTCGCACACATAGACGCCGTCGAGGGCGTTTTCCAGGAAGGTTGTGAAGAGCGACGGATCCTCGCCGGCTATTTGCCCGCGGGACTGATGTTCTGACTCCCCGACCCCGTGTTCCAGGGTGGATATCTCCTCGTGCGGTGCTCCATCCGGTGTTGATGTATAATCCACTGCGCACCCCCCCTGACGACTGCATCCTTATACATCAATATATCAGCAATATTATCGCAGATACTGTAAGTGTGTCAAACATCTATTCAGGGCTCACCGGAGGTCTTCCTTGCCCGATACGCGGTCGATGATTATCCTGACAACGGCGGTGAGTGCGAGCTTGTCCTCAGGGATGGGTCCGTAGCCGCCATCGGGCTGATACTTTTCCATGAGGGCCGAAAGGGCACGCAGCCTCGTCTCACGGTCCTCGACAACGAACGCCCTTCCCCTGACGATGACGCTTTGGTAACGATAACCGGCCCGACAGGGGCTTGCGTCGCTCCTGACATATCCGACGGGGATGTCTATCTCGAAACAGACCCGCTCGTCCCTCTTTATGTCGTCCATCTTTTCCCCCTCACGGGCGGAGTGGAAATATATATCGCCGTCGAGATAGACGAAGTTGAGCGGCTTGATCATGGGAGACCCGTCGGCGCCGATGGTGCCGAGCCTTCCCACGTGGCACTGTCTGAAGAGGTCGGTGACGACGGCCGGGTCCCTTATCTCCTTTTTCGCTACACGCATGTCCGCTGTCTCCCTTTTATTCCTTTCCTTATGATATCCGGGGGCCTCTCCGCTGTCCAGGATTATCCATTCGACCAGATAAAGAGGATAATGACCAATGACCAGATTCCAATGACCAATGAAAAAGACAATAAGCAATTCACCAATGACCAATCAAGCAAAGGTCAGGGCAGAACGGGCTGCCCGAGAGACGGGCTTTGTTGAACGCCCCGGCCATCACCGTGGGGGTAGTTCATCAAGGGGTACAGTGGGTGATGATGGCCGGGGCCGGTAGGATCATCGACTCTGCCTGCGTCCGTGATCGAAGCAAAAAGCGTCTCAAGAATCATTCCATCCTTGAGACGCCCTTGTCTCACCCGCACCCCGGTGTGTTGATGTGCCGATGAATCCTATGGACAGTACAAGTGGATGGGGAATCCTGCTGGTAACAAAGATGCCGGGAACCTTAGCGAAACCGCCGCAGACGTGCTATAATGGACATTGTTCCACAACTGAACGACAACATAAGATCAGCAAAAGGAGACTCTCATGAGCAAACAGGAAAAGAAGGAAGAACAATCAACCGGTATCAGCAGGCGCAACTTTATCACCGGAACGGGCGTGGCCATGGCGGGAGCCCTGGCGACGGGAGCGCTGCTTCCGGGCAAGGTTGAGGCGGTGCCGCCGCCGAAGAAGTGGGACAGGACGACGGATGTTCTCATTATCGGGACGGGGTACGCGGGTCTTGCCGCGGCGATCGAGGCCCATGACGCCGGGTGCAAGGTCGCCATCATCGACAAGGCGGTCGTGATCGGCGGTAATTCGGCGATCGCCAGCGGGATCTATAATTGCTCCGAACCTGACGTGCAGGCGAAGTACGGGATAAAGGACTCTCCGGAACAGCACTATCAGCAGACGCTGGCCGCCGGTGACTTCAGGGGTGACCCCGAAAAGGTAAAATACATGACCTATCATGCCCTGGAAGGGCGCAAATGGCTTGAGAAACAGGGGGTGAAGTTCGACGAGAAACCCTATACCGCCGTCGGTGCCCTTTGGGCGAGGAGCTTCGACCCCGTCAACAAGGGAAGGGGAGGGGCGATCATACGGACCCTGAAGGCCCAGGTCGATGCCAGAAAGATCCCCGTCATGATGAACGTGAAGCTCAAGGCCCTCGTCCGCCAGAAACCCCTCAATGGTGATATCATGGGGGCTGTGGTCACGGAGAAGGGCAAAGACGTCTATTTTAAGGCCCAGAAGGCCGTCATTCTGGCGACGGGCGGTTTTGCCGCCGATGTGGCGATGCGTTCCAAGCATGACCCGCGGTTGACTGCCGAGGTCCCGACGACGAACGTGCCGTGGGCGACGGGAGAGGCCATCGTCATCGCCGGGAACGAAGGCGCCGATGTCCACGGAATGGATTATATCCAGATGCTCATAGCCTGCAACTACTTCACCAAGAAGTACGGGTCGCTGACGAATCTGGGTGTCGATCATGCCCTGTTTGTCAACCTTGACGGAAAGAGGTTCGTCGCCGAGGACCAGCGCCGCGACGTCATGGCCGAGGCCGTTCTCAAGCAGAAGAACAAGGTGCTCCTCTGGGTGGCCGATGAGAAATGCTCCAAGAGGTTCAACCCCAAGATGACGGAGGAGATCATCAAGGACGGTCTGGCCTTCCGCGCGAACACGCTCGAGGAGCTCGCAAAGATCCTGAACGCGAAGCTCCAGGTGCCGGAAGCAACCTTCCTCGAATCCGTCGCGAAATACAACGAGAGCGTCAAGAAGGGTAAGGACGACGAGTTCGGCAAGAAGCCGGACAATCTGAAGCCCGTCAGCGTGGGTCCCTTCTACGCGAGCCCGACGCAGGCCGGCGTGCACCACACGATGGGTGGCATTGAGACGAAGGGAACCACGTGCCAGGTGATGGACAGGGAGAACAAGGTCATCCCGCGGCTCTACGCGGCAGGCGAGGTCACGGGTGGCGTCCATGGTTCGAACAGGGTCGGCGGGAACGCGACTGTGGACTGCATCGTCTTCGGAAGGAACGCCGGCATCAACGCGGCGAAAGAAAAGCCCTGGGGCTGAGCTTCAAGCGGCCAGACGTAAGGTGTATATATAAGGAAAGGCAGGGGAACTCCCCTGCCTTTCTTCTTGCCGGTCACTCTAGAGACCGTGGCTGCCGTCGCCCGTGATCCCTCTTCCCGCTCTATTACACAGGAAAGGGATACTTTCCGGTAAAGCAGGCATCGCAGAACTGTGTTCCCATCAGTTCCTTCAACTCCTCGATCGCCATGTATCGAAAGGTATCGGCCCCTATCAGCTTCCTCAACTGCTCGTCATCCCGATTCCCGGCCAGCAATTCGCCGGGCTTGGCCATCGCCATTCCCATGTGACAGGGGAAGCGCGGCGGCGGTGCAGCGAGGCGCATGTGGATCTTCGTCGCCCCCGCCTCGCGCAGTTTCGGGATAAGGACCATGGCCGTGGAACCCCGGACCAGGAGCGAATCGATGAGGAACACTTCCTTTCCTTTTACCAGTTCCCCGTTGATCTGGAATTTTCTCTCAACCTGCGCGAACCGGTCCTTTTCCTTGGAGATTATGAATACCCTGCCGATCTCTCCCACGGTGCTGATCGCCACCTTGAAAGGGATCCCCGCGGTGTCGTGGAACCCAAGGGCGGCAGCGATCGCGGCCCGGGGGATGGGCACGACGATGTCGGCCTTCCCGGTCTCCGTCCTCGCCAGTTCCGCCCCGATCTTCTCCCGGAACTCGTAACAGCTTCTCGAGAAGACCCGGCTCGCCGGAGAGGCATAATCGAGGCATTCGACGATGCAGGGATGAGGGTTGGGGGACGCGAAGGAGATGGTCTTCATGCCCTCGCCATCGAGCACGACCATCTGACCCGGGTCGACGTCGCAAATCCACTCGAACTGGCCGTGAAAGGCGCATGTCTCCGAGGCCACCGCCCAGGCGTAATCGCCCTCCTCGCCTCTTCTGGCGATCGAGAGCGGCCGGAAGCCGAAGGGGTCCCGGGCGGCGATGAGGTTCCCGTCATGAAGGACGATAATGCTGAAGGCCGCCTGTGTGGCCAAAAACCTCAGCGCTTTCTCCATTTTCTCAAGCAGGTCTTCGCCTTCCATCCGGGCGATCTCCTGCAGGATCACCTCTGTGTCCGTCTCCGTCTGGAAGAGGCCTCCCAGCTCTTCCACCAGGCGTTTGTACCCGGGGATGTGGCCGTTGTGAACAACTGCGATCCTCTCTTTTCCGAAGCTTCCGACGATTGGCTGGCTGTTCCTCTCGTTCGTCTCTCCCGCCGTGGGGTAACGGACCTGACCGATCGCCACCGATCCGAAATAGGGCCGGCTTATGCCGGAAGACTGGAAGATCGACCCCAGCGCCCGCGCCTCCTGGAAAGAACCATCCTTGAGGGCCGTCACGATGCCCCAGCTCTCCTGCCCCCTGTGAGAAAGGTTCTCAAGCCCGGATCTAACCTCGGCAAAGGCATTACCCCTGCCGATAAATCCGAAGATTCCACTCATTGTGCCTCCTTAAGTCCTGGCAGTTCCCGACCATCCGGGCCAACACGGTCCTGACGGGACACCCATCCCTGACGCCGCCCCTGTTCTTATCTGACAGTCGGAACCCTGACCGAAGAGCTGTTGCGTATCTTTTGCACCTGCTTATCCTAATTGTCCGCATATTCTGTCAGATATGCAACAACAAAACTCCGACGGCCGGACAGAAGCGAGGATTGGTCGCGGTTCAGGCGTTCTGACAACTCCGTCAACCTTGAGCGTTTGAACCGTGGAATTGAATCCATCCGGCAGTTCCATATTTCCTTGAAACAATGAGACGCCTGTTGCCGGATCGCTCCGAATATCCTTGTTAATAATCCTTGTTGGGTTACAATCTAGAATAAGGGTGAGGATGGAGTCGACTGGCAGAGGATCGTTCCCGGATGTCCCGGTATACCCTTGGTTTCTAAAGGGATGGACCACCACCCTTGCCATCTTTGCCGTGTTCCTCGTCCTCGCTGGATCAACTGCCTTTCTCCTCTACGAACACCATCAGGGCGCACTGAGGAGGCATCTCGAAGAGGACCGTTCAACGGCGCGGCTTCTCTCGATCCTGTTTGACGAGCATTTTGACAAGATCAGGACGACCATGGAGTCCTACGTCAGCCGCCCTCTCCTCGTGCAGGCCGCGAAGGAAAAGAGTGTTCGGAAGGCGCTAAAGCATCTCGAGGACTTGAGGCGCACGAACCCCACTATTGAAATCCTTGTCATGTCTGACGAGTACGGTACCTTGTGGACTTCCTCTCCCCTGCGACCCCAGGTACATGGGATGGGCTTTGCCCACCGCGACTGGTACCGAGGCGTCAGCAGTGACTGGAAGCCCTATGTTTCCAACGTTGTTCTCAGGACCATCGGCGAAAAGGATGCCGCCGTACATATTGCCGTCCCGATGCGCGATGAAAGGGGAGCGGTGATCGCTATCCTGGTCAACACCCAGCGGACCGTCGCCTTGCAGAGGTTTGTCGAGCAGATCCCCCTTGGATCCGATGCTTCCATCTCCATCGTGGACAGAGGCGGTCACATTGCTTACAGCACCCGGTATGCCTTCAAGAAGGAGGTTGTCCCTTATCCCTTTCCTTCCGTGCTGAAGGCCATCGAACCCGGGAAGGTGGGGTCGTTCACAGTCTCCGAACCGTACCCCGGCGGAGGCAAGCGGTACGTGTCCTTCGCCACCATAAAGGGTATGGACTGGCGTGTGTTCGTGTCGAGAAGCGCGCGCTCAGTGATTCTCGGGGAATGGAGGGACTACCTCCAGACATCCCTGATCTCCACCCTGCTGTTTCTGGTGATCGGCATGTCGCTTGTCTATCTCAGGAAACAGGTCATTGGCCGGCAGGCAATGGATCGGCTCCTGGCGGAGAGGAGACTCAGGGAAAGCGAAACACGCTACACCGAACTCTTCAGCACCATGACGAGCGGTGTCGCGGTCTATCGGGCGACGGAGGACGGCGAGGATTTTGTGGTCCGCGATCTCAATGGCGCGGCGCTGAGAATCACGGGTGTCGGAGCAGACTCCATCGGCAAGACCATCTGCGAGGTCTTTCCGGGAGTCAAGGAGATGGGTCTGTTCAGTGTCCTGCAACGGGTATGGAGGACGGGGAGGACCGAATTCCATCCCTCGTCCCTCTATTCATCCGGTGGCCTGTCGTTCTGGGCCGAGAATCGTGTTTACAGGCTTCCCTCAGGGGACGTCGTCGCGGTGTTTGACGACATCAGCGAGCGTAAGCGGGCCGAGGAAGATCTCCGCAGGAGCGAGGAGAGATTCCGGTCTACCCTTGACAATATGCTGGAGGGTTGCCAGATCATCGGGTCTGATTGGAGGTATATATACATCAATGACTCCGCCGATATCCACAATCGCCGTCCCAAGGAGGAGCTGCTGGGGAAGAGATGCATGGACATGTGGCCCGGGATAGAGGATACGGAGGTGTTTCGCTTGATCAGGCAGTGCATGGAGGAACGGGTCACGAAGCACATGGAATGTGAGTTTCTCTTCCCCGATGGAATCGCGGGTTGGTTCGATCTCAGCATCCAGCCTGTACCTGAGGGTGTTTTCATCCTTTCCATCGACATCACGGAGCGCAGGCGCGCGGAAGACTCCCTGAAAAGACACGCGGACCGTCTGCAGAACCTGCACCGCATCGACCAGGATATCCTGATGACCATTGAGTCGACAGACACCATTGTCCAGACGGCTCTCATACACCTTCAGAGGCTGCTTGACTGTAAGGAGGCCAGCGCGGTGGTCTTTTCCCCTGACGGGACCGAGGTGATGATCTTCTCAACGGGGTTGACCGGCGAGAGGATCACGCGCCCGACAAGCGATATGACTCCCGACGAAAGGGAGAGTCTCGAAATCTTTCGACAGGGAAAGATGGAGGTCGTCGATGATACGTCCGGGATAGCATCGCCATCGAAGATGGCAAAGATGTTTCAATCCGGGGACGTGCGATCCTTCATCAGTGCCCCCCTCGTGTCCGCCCGGGAATTGTACGGCGCACTGGTCATAGGCTGGGAAGAGCCGAGGGCCGTCAGTGCCGAAGAGACAGAGATAGCGGGCGAAGTGGCCGGACAGGTCGCCATTGCCATAGAGCAGGCCCGCTTACTACAGGAGACGAGACGACAGGCCGCCGACCTGGAAGATCGGGTCGGGCAGCGTACGGCACAGCTCGAAGCGGCGAACAGGGAGCTGGAGGCGTTCGCCTATTCCGTGTCGCACGATCTCAGGGCTCCGCTGAGGCATATCAGCGGGTATGCCGACCTGTTGATGAGGCGATGTTACGATTCGCTTCCCGAAACAGGCGGCCACTACCTGGACACCATCTCTGATTCGGCACGTCAGATGGGCGTTCTCATCGATGACCTCCTGCAGTTTTCCAGGACAGGCCGCCAGGAGATGTGTCTTGCGGACCTTGACATGAACGGGGTCGTTCAGGAAGTCGTGGAATCGATAAGGGCGGACATCGGCGGGCGCGATATCGAATGGGACGTGGCGGGGCTTCCTCGCGTACACGGTGACCATACAATGCTCCGCCTGGTATGGTTGAACCTCGTCGGCAACGCGGTGAAGTTTACCCGCCCCAGGGAGAAGGCCCGGATAGAGATCGGATTCCGGGAAGAGGACGGGGAATACGTCTTTTTCGTGCGCGACAATGGAGTCGGTTTTGACATGCAATACGCCGGCAAGCTGTTCGGGGTGTTCCAGCGCCTGCACTCCCCGGAGGATTTCGAAGGTACCGGCATCGGATTGGCCAATGTTTACCGGATCATCGCACGGCACGAAGGCCGGGTCTGGGCCGAGGCTGAACCGGGAAAGGGGGCGACGTTCTGTTTCGCATTGCCGAAGAATGAGGAGGAGAAATAATGAACGATCTGAGGCCTATACTGCTCGTGGAAGACAATCCCAGGGATATCGAATTGACCCTTGAGGCCCTCGCCGAACACAATCTGGCCAATCGCGTGACAACCGTGAAGGACGGGGTGGAGGCCATGGAATACCTGCGATATGAAGGCCAATATGAGACGCGCAGGAAGGGGGACCCGGCAGTGATACTCTTGGACATCAAGATGCCGCGCATGGATGGTATAGAGGTTCTCAAGACTATCCGGGGAGACGAAAAGCTAAGGAGAATACCGGTTGTCATACTTAGCTCCTCCCGGGAGGAACCTGACCTTAAGAAATGCTACGAGCTGGGCGTCAACGCCTACGTGGTCAAGCCGGTAGACTTCAAGAGTTTTGTTGACGCGGTGAAGGAAATAGGGGTGTTCTGGGCTCTGATCAATGAACTGCCTCCGGATGAGGGGGCGTGAGAGAAGCTGTGAGACAGGGGGTGATGTTGAATATAGTGTATCTTGAAGATTCTTTTCAGGATTTCGAGATCATCAGGGAACTGCTGATAGACGCAGGCTACGATCTTCACATGGTCCGGGTTGAAAGGGAAGACGAATTTGCCTCCCGTCTCCGGAACGAACATTTTGACGTGATCCTGGCCGATTTCAAACTACCCGGGTTTGACGCGTTCGGCGCGCTCAAGCTGTCGAAGAAGATATGTCCGGACGTTCCTTTTATCTGTGTCTCCGGGTCGATCGGAGAGGAAACCGCCATTGAGCTTATCAAGCTCGGGGCTGTGGACTACGTCCTGAAAGACCGGTCCGAGAGGCTTCCCTTCGCCATAAGGCGGGCGCTCGGCGAGGCGGAAGAGGCGAGAGCGCGAAGACAGGCGGAAGAGGCCCTTCTGGTTAGCGAGGAGAGGTACCGCTCGATCTTCGAGAATGTTGTGGAGGGTATCTTTCAGACAGAGCCCGAAGGGCACTTCATCAGCGTCAATCCGGCCATGGCGCGCATACACGGTTTTGGATCACCGGAGGAAATGATAAAGGGCGTCAACGATATCGGTCGGCAGATGTACGTTGATCCTGAAGACAGGAAGAGGTACCGGACAATCCTGGAGGCGCAGGGAGCGGTGACGAATTTTGAGGCGCGGGTGTACCGCGCCGATGGAAGCGTCATATGGACCTCCGTCAACGCACGGGCGGTGAAGGACGCAACGGGCGCCATCCTGTACTACGAGGGGACCGCCGAGGACATCACTGTACGCAGGAATGCCGAGAAGGACGTGCTTAAGGAGAGGGAAAAGTTGCAGATAATATCGAACAACGCCCCCTTCGGGCTGGTCCTCACAGACAGACAGGGGCGTTTGACATACATCAACGACAGGTTCACCCGGCTCTTCGGGTATGACCTGTCCGACGCGCCAGATATCAGGACATGGTTCAGAAAAGCATATCCGGATGCGGAATACCAGTTCATGACGATTACACACTGGGTGGAAGGTTTCAATGATGCCGAACCCGGGACACAGGACCACAGGGTCTTTACCGTTTCATCCAAGGACGGAACCCAGAAGGTCGTGAATTTTATCCTCTCGGTCCTCGCTTCGGGTGAGCGCCTGATTACCTGTGAAGACATAACGGAGATACGGCACCTCGAATCGCAGCTCCGTCAGGCCCAGAAGATGGAATCCATAGGAACGCTGGCGGGAGGTATTGCCCATGATTTCAACAACATTCTGACTGCCCTCATGGGATATGCCTCCCTCATACAGATGAATCTCGACAAAGGCAGCCCTCTGTGGCCGTTCCTGAACGAGATAATCTCGGCCTCGCGGAAGGCGGCCGACCTCATACGCAACCTCCTGACCTTCAGCAGGAAGCAGCCTGTAACGCTCGCCCCTCTCGACATTAACGATACCATACGGGTTGCGCAAAAGCTGCTCAAGAGACTCCTGACGGAGGACATCGAATTGCGGGCCTCGAACCTCACAAGGCAGAGCACGGTCGTCATGGCCGACAGGTCGCAGATAGACCAGGTTCTCTTCAATCTGGCCACGAACGCGAGGGATGCCATGCCCGGAGGGGGGATGCTCACGATAGAAACCGCTACTGTCGATATGGGAGACGAATTCGCGAGGACCTACGGATTCGGAAGACCCGGTCGGTATGTTCTGGTAGGCGTCTCCGATACCGGGGAGGGGATGGATGAGGCAACGCTGGAGAAGATCTTCGATCCCTTCTTCACCACGAAGGAAACCGGGAAGGGCACGGGGCTCGGTCTCGCCACTGTCTATGGAATCGTCAAGCAGCACGACGGATATATCACCGTGCACAGCGAGACGGGACACGGTACGACCTTCCACATCTACCTGCCCGCGATGGTCATGACGACGGTCCAGGAAGAGCGCGATGCCGGGACGACCTCGGCCGCAAGGGGGAGCGAGACGATCCTTGTTGCCGAGGACAATGAAGAGGTAAGGCACTTCATCCTCGATGCCCTCCGGCAGTACGGTTACAGGACCATAGAGGCCGCAGACGGTGAGGACGCGATAGAAAAGATCATGCGGGAGAACAGGCTGGACCTTATCGTCGTGGACTCCGTGATGCCGAAGAAGAACGGCCGTGAGGTTTACGAGGAGGCAAGGAAAAAGGATGCCCGGATAAAGGCGATCTTTATCAGCGGATATACGAAGGACGTCATATTGGAAAAAGGGATACGGGAAGGAGAGTTCGATTTTGTGGCCAAACCGCTGGTCCTCAACGAGTTTCTCCTGAAAGTCCGAGAAGTTCTCGACAGGTGAGATCTCCGGCTCCCTTCCGGACCGACTGTGGCAGCGCAGCCGGAGGTCCCTTTAGCACGGGCGAAATAGTGCGATAAACACATATTATTTGCGGCGAGGAATCAGCGACCATGAGAAAGATACTTATCGTCGACGATGAGGAGAGCAACCTCAAATATCTTACCGTCCTGTTCCAGGGGCGCGGCTTCTCGGTGCAGACGGCGACGAATGGGCTCGAAGCGCTTGAAGAGGCACGACGCGACCGCCCGGTCATCGCAATATCCGATGTGCTCATGCCTGTCATGGACGGCTTCAGACTGTGCAGGGAGTGGCGAAGCGATCCCCGGTTGAAGGGGATTCCCTTCATTCTTCTGACGGGGACCTTCACGAATGAGAAAGACGAGGAGTTGGCCCTCAACCTGGGAGCCGACCTCTTCATCCTGAAGCCCAAGATGTCCGACGAGCTGGTCACCCTTGTGGAGGGAGTGCTCCTCAAGTTCGAACAGGCATCGGCAGATGTGGAAAAAGGAACGCCGAGGGACGCGGAGGTGCTGGAGGAATATGGTGAGGTGCTGTCGCGGAAGCTGGAAGAAAAAGTCAGGGAGCTGGAAGAAGCGAATCGTGCCATAGGGGAAAGCGAGACGAAGTACCGGTCGTTCTTCGAAAATGCAACAGAAGGTCTCCTGCGAACATCGCGGAACGGACGGATTCTCATGGCAAACCCCGCGCTCTGCCACATGCTTGGATACGATTCCTTTCAGGATCTCGTGACGCAGATTGCAGACATAACCACCGAACTCTATGTGGACCCAGGCGACCGCACGATTCTTCTCGACCAGCTGGACCAGAACGGAACGGTCCCTGGATTCGAGACCAGATATCGCAGGAAGGACGGGTCTATCATATGGGTGAGCCTTGATCTGCGTGCAACCTTGAGCACGAGGGGCGACCTTCTCTATTACGAAGGCATAGTGAAGGACGTGACGGACAGGAGGAGGGGGGAAGACGCACTCCTGGAAGAAAGGCAGAAATTTCTCACGCTCGCGGAGAATGCTCCTTTCGGAATGCTCCTCATTGACCGCGACGGCAATTTCACATATGCGAACGAGATGTTCAAGGATCTCCTCGGCTACGAACTGAAAGATATCCCCAACGGGAAGGAATGGTTCAGGAGGGCCTACCCGGAGGCTGAGTACAGGCATGCGACCATTGCGGCATGGATCGACGATCTCAGAAAAGCCGACATCGACAGGAAGAGATCCCGGGTGTATGCGGTCAAATGCAAGAACGGCGATACAAAAACCATGCGATTTGTTCCCGTGCAACTGCCGACGGGTGAGACCATCATGAGTTGCGAGGACATAACGCAACAGATGCAGATACAGCATGCCATCGAAGAGAGCAGAACGACCCTGCGTTCCCTCATCGACGCCACCACGGAGACGCTGCTGATGATCGACCGCTCCGGGACGGTTCTGGTGGCAAACCAGATGGTAGCACGCAGACTGGGCACAGATATCACCCGGCTCGTAGGTAGCTGTCTGTACGACTACTTGCCGCCGGAGACCGCGGCAAGACGGAAGACAGAATTCGACAGGGTCTTCACAACAGGAACGCCCGTCAACTTCTCTGACGACAGGGAGGGCAGGGTGTATGATATCTATGCCTATCCTGTTTTTGGCGACACGGCTCGGGTGGAGAAGGTGGTTGTCTTTGCCAGCGATATAACGGAGCGAAGGGAGGCGGAGAGACAGGGCCGATTGAACGAGTCGAGGTTACAGAGCCTCTACGACATCTATCAATACGGTGCCCGGCATATCCACGACATCCTCGACTACAGTCTCGAGAAGTGTATCGCCATAACCGGCAGCAGGATTGGCTATATTTACTTCTATGATGAGGAAACAAAGGTGTTTACCCTGAACTCATGGTCAAAAGAGGTGCACAAGGAATGCACCATAGAGGGGCCGAAGGTCAAATACGATCTGGAGAACACCGGCATCTGGGGAGAAGCCGTGAGACAGCGCAGGCCTATCATCATCAACGACTTTCAGGCACCCCATCCATGGAAGAAAGGGTACCCCGAAGGACATGCCGCGCTCTACCGGTTTCTTACCATACCGGTCATTGTCGAAAACAGGATTGTGCTCGTCGTCGGTGTGGCGAACAAGGGGATGGATTACGATCAGTCGGACGTCCGCCAGCTTACCCTTCTCATGGACTCCGTCTGGAACATAATCAGTCAGAGAGAGGCGGAAAAGGCCCTTCGGGAGAGCGAGAGGAAATACAGGAACATCTTCGAGAACGCTTCGGAAGGGATATTCCAGATCACGACGGAAGGCCGCTTCATCAGCGTGAACCCGGCTTTTGCACGGATGGCCGGGTACGGATCTCCCGAAGAAATGGTGCAGGACGTCAACACCACCGGGAAGTTCTATCTGCGCTCTGAAGAACGAGCGGCGTTTGCAAAGCAACTGAAAAACGACGGATATGTGAGTGATTTCGTCGTTCTCCACGGCAGAAAGGACGGAGGGACGTTCTGGGGTTCGATAAACGCTCGGGCCATACACAATATCGACACGGGTGTGGTCTACTACGAGGGGACCATAAAGGACATAACGGAAAACAGGCTGGCCGAAGAAAGGCTTCGCGATGTGCTGTTCCAGCTGGAGGAGAAGAACGTGGAACTCCTGCAGGCCTACGAGGAACTCAAGGAATCACAGAAAAAGACCATCCAGTCGGAGAAGATGGCATCCATAGGGCAGCTTGCGGCAGGTGTCGCCCATGAGATAAACAACCCCACGGGGTTCGTCATCAGCAACCTGAACTCGCTCCGGAAGTACACGGCCAGGCTGCGTGATTTCTGCGAGATCCAGGAAAGGGCGCTTCGGGAGCTTTCAGAGGCGGACGACACGCGGCGCGCGGCGATACTGGAGCGTACCGAATCAAGCAGACAAGACCTCAAGATAGGCTACATACTCGAAGACATAGGCAATCTCATCGAGGAGTCTCTGGACGGCGCCGACAGGGTGAAGAAGATCGTTCAGGACCTGAAATCCTTCTCCCGCGTCGATGACACGGCATTCGCGATGGCCGACATCCACAGCGTTCTGGAGACAACCCTGAACATAGTCTGGAATGAACTGAAGTACAAGGGGGAACTCAGGAAGGATTATGGTGAGATACCCCGGACGCGATGCAACCCCGGGCAGCTCAGCCAGGTCTTCATGAATCTCCTCGTGAATGCGGCGCACTCGATCGCACAATACGGAGAGATCAGGATAAAGACGTGGCATGACGGGCAGGATGTATTCGTGTCGATCTCGGACACGGGGTGCGGCATCTCCGACGAGAACAAGAAAAGGCTGTTCGAGCCCTTCTTTACCACCAAGGAGGCCGGAAAAGGCACCGGTCTCGGGTTGAGCATTGCCTGTGACATCATGACGAAACACAACGGCGAGATCACGGTGGCGAGCGAGGTCGGCAAAGGAACGACGATGACGGTCAGGGTTCCCATTCAGGAGGTGGGTGATGTATCCGGCAACAACGATATTGCTGGTCGACGATGAGGAGAACATCCTCAGATCCCTGAAGAGGATCTTCATGGATCAGGACTTTCGCATTCTGGCCACCACCAGCCCCTTCGACGCCCTGGAATTACTGAAGACAAATGCCGTCTCGGTCATAATATCCGACAACCTCATGCCTGGGATGAGCGGGATCGATTTCCTGCAGCAGGCCAAGTTCCTGTCTCCCGAGAGCGTGCGGGTGATGATGACGGGATACGCCGACGTTCATGCCGCCATAGACGCCATCAACAAAGGAGAGGTCTTTAAGTTTCTTACCAAACCCTGGGATGTGGAGGAGTTCAGGAACGTGGTCTTCGATTCCATTAACCGCCATGACATGGTGCATTCCCTGCGGCAGGCCGACGAGTCGAAGCTGTACTCCCTTGCCCAGACGATAGAACTCAAGGACCCCTACACCAGAGGACACTGTGACAGGGTGGCGCAGTACAGCCTTGCAATGGCGGAGCTGATGGGTCTCGAGAACGACCAGCGGACATTCATCAAGCACGGCAGTTGGCTCCACGACTGTGGAAAGATCGGAGTTCCCGAGGCCATCCTGAACTTCAACGGACCTCTCTCACCGGAACAGATGGATATCGTGAGAAACCACTCCCGATGGGGCGCAGAGGTGGCACGGCTCGCCAGGCTTCCCGAAGCAGTCATCAACATCATCCTCTTCCACCATGAGAAATACGACGGGACGGGATACCCCGCGAACCTGAAGGGCGACAGAATACCCGTCGAGGCGCGAATCGTGTCAGTCGCGGACATTTATGATGCCCTGACCTCCGCCCGCCCTTACCGGGGAGCCATGAGCGCCGGCAAGGCCGCGGGGATACTGGTAGAGGGAAAGGCCACGCACTCAGACCCGGCCATAGTGGACATCTTCCTGAAGATAATCGGGAACGGCGATGGATGACGGGGCGCAAGAGAGACCCATAAGAGTCCTTTTCGTCGACGACGAGGAGCACATCCTCAGCGCCTTGCGAAGACTGTTCCTTGATGAAAGTTACCAGATCCTCACGGCACGATCCGGCAAGGAAGCGTTGGATGTGTTGCGGGTCAATGAAGTGGCCGTGATCGTGTCGGACCAGAGCATGCCCGGCATGACGGGTGCTGAGTTTCTGGAACAGGCAAGAGCGATCTCACCCGACTCGGGAAGACTCGTGCTTACCGGCCATGCCGATATGGCACTGGCCATGGAAGCCATAAACAAAGGAGGGGCGCAAAGGTACATTCTCAAGCCCTGGAACAACGACGACCTCATTGCGGCTGTAAGATGGGCAGTGGAGGCGAACAGGCTGGTCCGGGAGAACCGCTATCTCACCGAACTGACGCGGCAACAGAACGAGCAGCTCAAGGAATGGAGCACCGAGCTTGAGATGCATGTCCAGGAGCAGACCATAGAGCTCACGTACAAGAACAGGGACCTCGCAGAGCTCAATGAAAAACTGGAGCGGAACTTCCGGGAGTTCATCGTCACCATATCCAATCTCATGGAACTCAGGGACAACCGTATGGCAAGCCACTCCAACAACGTTGCCCTCATTTCCACGGAAATAGCCAGAAAGATGGGCCTTGAAGCGAAGGACGTCCGGAACATTGCCATTGCGGCCCAACTCCACGACATCGGCAAGATAGGGATCCCCGACGCCATACTCCTCAAGGAGGTCGATTCTCTGACCTCATTCGAAACAGTCGAATACAGAAAGCATCCCGTCAGAGGTCATGCCTCCATCGATTCCAGCGAGATCCTTCGCGAAGCCGCCCTTCTTGTCAGACACCACCATGAGGAGTACGACGGCAAAGGTTTTCCCGACGGACTGAGCGGTGAAGACATACCTCTCGGGTCCCGTATCATTGCCGTCGCCGACACTTACGACAGATTGCTCCCGACGCACCTTCCCGAAAAGGCCCTGGCAGTGATAGGACTTGCCTCGGGGTCCCGGCTCGACCCTCATCTGTTCGACGCGCTTCGGACTGTTGCAAAGGAAAGGATCGAGAGGATCTCCTCCATGACGCACACCGTGGAAGAAGAACTGCACCCCGACGACCTGTACCCGGGCCAGGTTCTGTCACGGGACGTGCACAGCGGTACGGGCCTTCTTCTCGTCAGCAGGGGTGTTGCCCTCAATCCCAGGAGGATCGATTCTCTGAAGCGCTATTACAGACTTGACCCACCGGCCACGGGTGTATTTGTACTGGTCAGCAGGTGACGAGGTCAGTGCGCCGTAACGTCGACCACTTCCATGGCCGGTCTCATGGGGTCGACCACCAGGAATCCGGGGGCAAAGATGACCTTCCTGTCGACAAGACCGGTGCCCTGGAGAAGGTAGGCCATGACTTCGGAGGCGAGGACTGCGCCCGCGAAGGCTCCGCCGATACTTGTTGACGGACCCTTGCCGGCCGCGAAGGAATTCTCCACCCTTTCGGCCACGGTCGATCCGAACCTGCGGGACAGGAAGGATGGGAAACGCGTGCCGGAGGACCTTTTCTTCACCAGCCCCCAGAACTCATCGGGCATCATGCCTTCCGGATGGTGGGCCACGAGTATCGTGCCGAAGCCGACCACCATGGCTGAAAAGAGGGGAATATTGAAGCGTTTGACCATCTCCGGGGTCATCGCCTTGACATCCGCACCTTTTTCGACATCGATGACGCCGACATAGACATCGCTGCCTTCGAAGAACCGCTCGATATTGCCTGCGAGCAGCCCTTCAGGAAAGAGCTCGAGCTCGACCTCGGGGTTGATGCCCCGGGCAAGCTCTTCGTACACTTCGATCTTCGGCCGCCCCAGGGTGGACGCGAAGGCCGCGGCCTGACGGTTCAAATCAGGGGCGTCGAATACGCCGTTCTCGGCGAGTCGAAACCGCTTCACCCCGGAGCGGACAAGGTTCAGGAAGGCTCCTCCGCCCACTCCTCCCAGTCCCGCAATGGCAATGAGGGGAGCCGAAAGCGCCTCGATCCCTTCATCCCCCAGTACAAGCAACGTACGATCAAGAAAACCCTGCATGGATACACCTCCTTTCCTGTACTGTAGCCAGGCCAAGGCCCTCGAGACACAATCGGAAGACCATTCTTCTTCGATCGTCCCATGGACCATGGGCCTTAAAGGATGCCCCGCACCCGTTTGGTTAGTCTCTTCTTATCCAAATTCTTGCCTTTATGCAATAGAAAAACCGCCATTCAGACCGTCTTCGCCACCAACCTTACCTTCTCCTCTTGCTGCAGCACCCTGAGAACCCCGACGATGCTGTCCATTGTTGGTTTGCCGTTTGCCTTCGACCCTTTCAATCCTGTTGACATATAGAGGCGCATGAGTGATATTTTGCGGGACAGATGCCGTGAAGTTTTTTCGTGTCCATGACGCTGACCAACAGGTTGCGCAAGGCATCCGAAAGGAGGATCGAATGAAATTTGTTTTCTCTGCAGTTTTCCTTTTGATGTTCTCGTTGACGGCCGCGGCGGCAGCCGACAAACCGGCGCCGGGCTGTATCGAAAAATGCGAGGCGGCCAAGAATTCCTGCATGGCCCAGTACACGAAGTCGGACAGCACCAGCGGAAAGTACGTGACCCCCGAAGGACACAAGATATGCTGGCAGGGATACCACGACTGCAGGAAGCAGTGCCCTAAAGGCAAGTAGACCGCTCCAGGAAGGCTTCAACAGAACCGGAGAGACACTCTCCACGAGAGATACGGGGTGAGGTCCTGCAATCCAACATTGTGGGTGATTGTCACGGTCAAGGATTACTCCATGTCGGGAGATTGTCCGAAAATGGACTTTTAGGAATCAGGAAAATGTTGTATTGCAAGACCCCACGCTTTCCCGAAATCACGAGGTCAGGTCCTCAGACCCCTCTTCCGGCTTGTCCTTTCTTGCCTCGCGGTTGCCGAATAATTCACCCTGGGTACCCGGTGCCGTAAAGGTGTTCCGCCGGGCGCGGTTGATCATATCCGTGACAGCCCTGGTAGCCTTGATCTCCACGATGTTTACCTCAGGATGCTCATGCGGAAAGACCCGGAAGAGCTCGTCGGCGAAGGCCTGGCCGATCGACTCCACGCCGGTGAAGTCGAGCAGCACGGTCTTGAACCGGTCGACCCTTTCCAGGAGGCGCTTTGCCTGGGACCTTGACACGAGCAGCTCATCTCCGTACCTGGCCAGCCGGACGGGCACTACCGTCTTGGTGAAGCCGTAATCATCACCGGATGTGTATTGATCGAAGATATCTTTCATGACCCGGGGAGTGTCGTTTCTCAATTTCATGGATATGAGAGTTCCCGAGCGTTCCTCCTGTGTCTCCAATATCCAGTCCTCGTTGTCACCGTAGGTGTGAGAAAGGAATACCCCGCTCGATAGGATACCGAACGTGTCGAACATGCGCGAAGTGAAGAAGATCCCTTCGCCGGTATGCTTATCCGGGTCCGTCGTGAGCTTTCCCTTTGTCAGTTCGAGGACCGCATGACGTTCATCGAGAAGACCCATTTCGGTCTTTATCTTGTTAAATATGCCGATACCGTGGTCATAGACCACCATCTCCGTCGAAAGGGCCGTCCTTCTAATGTGCAGGAGGACATCACTGCTTCCCGAGTGGTCTACGACATTGTTGAACATCTCCGTGAAACCATAGTGCCAGATATTAACGACATTCTCCGGCAGGGGGCCTATCCTCGCCCGGACCTCAACCCGCCACAACACATCTTCCCGGGGGTTGTCCGCAACGGTAATGATCTTTTGCCATTCCTCAAGGGGACAAAGCTGGTACTGCCCGCTCGCGGTGCGGGCAAGGATCTTCCGGTCTGCCAGCTGCCTGATGTGTCTGTGAACAGCCTGTCGGGTGATGCCGAATTCATTGGTCGTGCTGGAGACAAGGTCCCTGGCCTCCGCATCGACCTTCTCGATGATGAATTCTCGAATAGCCTCAGTCTTTTTCCGCAGTCTATACATGGTGTAAACGATTGTTTATCGTAGTGTAAATAATTTAAGACTCGATGTCAACAATTCGTGGCGTGGCGATCGCGTCTTGACTTGTTTGATGAAGGAATAATAGTATTTCAGTGATCAACAAGCGACAAGGAGCCATTATGGAAAGAAGGGACGAGTACCCCGGCGGGCCGGATAAGACGTTGGCCGCTGTATGCGGGCTTTATTGCGAGGCGTGTTCTCTGTTCATTGCCACGAAGGAAGACCCGGAAAGGCTTAAGGGAATAGCGGCACGGTACCAGGTTTCGGAGGAGGCGGTCAGGTGTTACGGATGCCGGTCGGAGAAACGGGGACCCTACTGTATGGAATGCAGGATGCGCGTCTGTGCCGCTCAGCGGGGAATCGATTTCTGCATTGAATGCGCGGAATATCCCTGCGATGATCTGATGCAGTTTCAATCTGAAAGACCTCATCGGATAGAACTCTGGGATGATCTGAAACGGATCGGAGCCGTTGGGTACAGGGGGTGGCTAAGGGAGGCCGGTGAGAACTACAGGTGTCCCCGGTGCGGGAGCACAAATTCCGCGTACGACCTGAAATGCAGGAAATGCGGTGAAGAACCGAGTTGCGCTTACGTAGCCAAACACAAGGAAGAGATAGAGCGTTTCCTGAAGACGCTGTGACCGGAAAAGACAATCATTGACCTCTCGAATCTCGCCGGCGACGGGACCCACCACGTGGATGGGTCTAGCGTGTTGCACAACGATCTTGAGGACCACTCAAGCCGTCTTCACCGTCAGCCTTACCTTCTCCTCTTGCTGCAGCACCCTGAGAACCCCGACGATGCTGTCCATTCTGGGGTTGCCGCCCGGGCCGAACATGCGGTGGATGCTTTTGCTCGACTTGCCCAGCCTGCGGGCAAGTTCGGGGAATGTGATCGTCGCGTTGATGTAGTCGCGGAGCATTGCCTTCCCCGCATTCAAATTACCGTCGAGGATCTCGCTCACGGGCTCCGCCAGAAGACCCGTGCGGTACTCCGCATCGCTCAGCGCCCTCCTTATCACCGTTTCCCTGAATGCTCTTGTAACCGCCATGGCTATCTCCCCGTTCTCTTTTGTCTTCTGTATTCCGACCAGAGGACCTTTGCCTTCTCGATGTCACTGTTCCGTCTCTTCCTTGTTCCTCCGGACAACAGGATTATAAGCGTCTTCAGGTCCCTTCCGAAATAGATGCGGTAACAGGGACCATGATCGATCTTGTACTCGAAAACACCGCCGCCTAACGATCTTACGTTCGAAAGATTGCCGTACCGCAACCGTAACTCGTATTCTTTCTCAGTCATGATGGTAACCTACAAAGACAAAGATTCGACCCCAATTCCCCCCCCGGACGTGCCAGCCATAGCAGGGGGGGGTAGCAAAAGTCAGTAGTAAAAGTCAACGTTGACAGGGTCAGCACGGGGATATACAGTTGATTCTGAGCGATACGTCCGTTATAGGTTGTTGCGATGTTCCCATTCATCGGCTGGCAAGAGTCGTGACGCAAGAAACCTGTGGGGCATGCTCTTCTTATATGGGAGATACAAAGAGAGGGTACGGTGGAATATGTTGTGGTGTGTGGCGTCGCGTTCTTTGTATCCGGATTGACCCTGTTCTCGGGTTTCGGGCTGGGAACCCTTCTGATGCCGGCCATCGCCCTGTTCTTCCCTCTGCCCATTGCGGTCGCTGTGACCGCTGTCGTCCATCTTGCCAACAACCTCTTCAAGACTGCGCTCGTGGGCCGCAGAGCCGATTGGTCGGTGGTGCTCAGGTTTGCCCTTCCAGGGGCAGTTGCAGCCATGGCCGGTGCATCGCTATTGAACAAGCTCGCTCAGCTCCCGCCGGTCTTTCGATACCATCTTTTCGGGCGCTCCTGCGAAGCCGATCCCGTCGACATCATCATCGGCGGATTGATTACCCTCTTTGCAGTGCTTGACCTTCTTCCGCGTTTCCGAAGTGTCACTTTCGACCGCAAGTACCTGGTTGCAGGCGGAGTGCTGTCCGGCTTTTCCGGCGGGATATCGGGAGTGCAGGGTGCTCTGCGTTCCGCCTTTCTCATGAAGGCGGGGCTGGACAAGGACGCTTTTGTCGGCACCAATACGGTATCTGCGGTCATTGTGGATCTGGCAAGGCTTTTGGTCTATGGAATCGGTTTTTACACTGCCAGTCTCGCCCGGGTGGCCGACACGGGCGGTCTGATCCTCGCTGCGGCTTTGTCAGCCTTCATCGGCTCTTTTGCGGGCGCACGACTGCTGAAGAAGGTTACCCTGCGAACGATACAGGTCGTCGTCGGCTTAATGCTGATCATAGTCGGCCTCGGGATGGCCAGCGGGTTGCTCTGATCATCTGCCAGGACCGCATTGCGCCTGACAACTGTTTTTTTTGCTCATTCTGCATCCCCTTCCTTACGTTGTTCACTGTTGAAGAATCAACAATTAGGTGGCCAACAAAGGGAGGAGGGGTTCTTGATAACAGAGCATCCGCCGCCGATGCACCTCAAATAGGAAGCGTCTCATCAACGGCAATGGAAGAGATCACGGCCGCAATGGACGCCATGATCGAGCGTTAACAAATGCCGGGTTAAACTGTCATTCTTGAATATATGACCAGCAGTGCATCGAGTTGTCACAGGCAAGACCTCACCCCGTATCTCTCGTGGAGAGTGTCTCTCCGGTTCTGTTGAAGTCTTCCTAGAAAGGCCTATTTGCCGCCTTTAGGGCACTGTTTCTTGCAGTCGTGGTAGCCCTGCCAGCATATCTTGTGTCCTTCGGGGGTCACGTACTTTCCGCTGGTGCTGTCCGACTTCGTGTACTGGGCCATGCAGGAATTCTTGGCCGCCTCGCATTTTTCGATACAGCCCGGCGCCGGTTTGTCGGCTGCCGCCGCGGCCGTCAATGAGAACATGAACAGGAAAATTGCAGAGAAGACAAAGCGAGCACTACCTGAGTGCTGCTACCAGGATGCCGGCTTCGTCAGCTCCCTGCCATCGGGTTTTACCAGGACTCCTTTCTATCCTTTGTAAGCAGTGACTGCATCTTCCAAACCAGACTTGAGACGTCGAAGCTTTTTACAATGTAACCATCTGCGTGGGTCGCATTATGATTCTCGGGAAGTATCTCGAGGGGGAGGCATACCAGGATCGGCAGTCGAACATACCGGTTTCGGATCTCTGCCAGAACATCCCACCTGTATTCGTTCCCGTCATACGGATCGACAAGCAACAGATCGGGCTTACACGAGGCAATCAACTCCTGCGCCGACACTACGTCGCTCGTAGTAAGTACTTCATATCCCATGTCTGAGAGCTCGAGGCCATACAGTTCTGCCAGAAACGGGTCCTTATCTATTACGACTATGAGTGTTTCCTGTTCGTTCATGAGATATCTCGTAGCTTGTCTCCAAAGTTCTTTGCGTGCTATTTCTGCCATCTCTTTACCTCGTCAACGACAACCACCAGCAGAGCGCCAATGCACAGCGTCAACAAAAAACCGTGATGACCATTGTCATGTGTGCTCCTTATTCAAACAATACGCTTGCCCTGGTTACAGAAAATATGCATTCATCACATATTGCTGCAACATCCTATGGGTGTTGAAGAACGAACCGTTTAGGGCTATGCAGTGAAGCATGACGTCGACAAAGCCCGTCCGATTGTCGTAAAAGAGCGGTATAATTGTTTCCTGGAGCTTGGTATACAGAGAAGTTGCGTCCTGCAATGGATCATACCCTCCTTTCCTGTTCCGTGGATCCTCCCCTATTGCCCAACCGGTAACCCCTTCGATCCATCCTTCAATCCACCATCCGTCGAGCACGCTCAGGCTCGGCACTCCGTTGAGGGAAGCTTTCATCCCGCTCGTGCCCGATGCCTCCATAGGAGGTAGGGGCGTATTGAGCCAGAGGTCGACCCCTGAAGTGACCATGTTACCTATCGTCATGTCGTAGTTGGGAAGATAAACGATCTTCATAGCGCCAGCGAGGGCTTTACTTATTTCCCAGATGCGGGCGATGATATCTTTTCCTCCCTGATCCTGAGGGTGCGCCTTTCCTGCGTAAACAATCTGAATCTTTCCCGTTCCCGCGGCTATTTCCTGCAGCCTTGCCGGATCCGAAAAGAGGAGATCGGCTCTCTTGTACGTTGCCGCCCGCCGGGCAAAACCGATCGTAAACACTTCCGTGCTCATCCCGACATTGGTTTCACGGTTTACGTATTCGATAAGGTTCCTCTTTGCCTCTTCGTGGGCATGCCATACCTCCTTCTTAGGGATCGACAGGGCATAGCGAAGATTGAACGTATCCTGGCGCCAGCCCGGAATATAACGATCGTACAACTCTCGGAAAGGCTTTGACGTCCACGTTGTGCCATGCACGCCGTTGGTGATGGAGTGAATGATATATTCAGCAAACATAAGCTTGGTAATCTCAGAGTGTTTTTTTGCCACCCCGTTCACGTAATGGCTGAGATTAAGGGCCAGCAAGGTCATGTTCAGGGTGCCCGTCGTCTGACGCAGTTCTTCCATGGCGGTCAACTCTTCCGGCAGACCTAGGACGCGGTCGAGGAGATTGACTACAGTACCGTCTTTCGGGTCAAAATACTGCAGAGGGTCGCCGAGAACCCCTAATACCAAGTCCTTTTGAAACTGATCGTGCCCTGCGGGTACAGGGGTATGGGTAGTGAATATGCATTTTTCCCTGACGGCCTCGATATCGGTGCCGGTTATGTATGTTCTGCCCCCCTTCTTCGCCTCCTGCATCAGAAGCTCCACAACAAGAAGGGCGGAGTGGCCTTCGTTCATGTGGAACCGGCGGATGGCGGTTTGTCCCAGCGCCTCGAGGACTCTCACACCCCCTATGCCTAAGATGACTTCCTGGCAAAACCTGTAGCGCAGATCGCCCCCGTAGAGAGAGTCTGTCCACTTCCGGTCTTCATCAGAGTTTTCGGGAAGGTCGGTGTCCAGAAGGTATACCGGAATCGTCCAGCCGGTCACCCCCTGGACCGGGTACAGCCAGGCACGAACGGAAACGGGTCTATCCTCTATCACGACCGTAACCCTCTCCGGCAGTTCTTGAAGGTAGTCCTCTGGAGCCCACTGCACCGGGTCTTCGGTCTGTCTGCCATTCTGATCGACTCTTTGAAAGAAATAACCCTTCCTGTAGAGAAGACTGATGGCCACCATCGGTATCCCGAGATCGGCCGCGGACCGGAGCGTGTCTCCTGCCAGCACCCCTAAACCGCCGCTATAGGTCGGCATATCAGGTTGCAGTGCTATCTCCATGGAAAAATAGGCAATTTTCTTTTGATCATTTATCGTCATTTCGTCTCCTTTCTTTTTATTCTATTCTGCCAGCATGTTTGCCAGCTTTCCCCGCCTTCCTGGCGCCGCGTCGGTCCGCCATACGCAGCGACGCGTCAGAGCGCATCCATTTGAGTTCGGTGCGGCACGCCTCGGCGAATGGCTTGAGCGGGTCAGTCTCCTGGGACCGAGCGGCTTCGAGCAAGTCTTCGGGTGAAAAGTTAGGCGAGGCGTATTGTTCCGCGACCAACCTCACGATGCGGTCCGCCTCCGTAAGAACCGCGTCGGACGAGGAAACCCGAATGCGGTTGAGCAGCGCATAGGCGGACAACAACGTCTCGGGCTTTTCCAATTTATGCCCATGCGCGTCAATGATCAGTTTCGAGCATTCACCGATAAACTCGCCGTAGAGCACTTCGCGCTTGTCGATCTCCGCGCGAATCAGCTCGCGCTTTTGGTTCGTTCTTTGGGTAACCCAGGCACTCAGTATCGTCGTGGAGGCGCCGACGACTGAGCCTAACACGCCGGCCATTGCACTGATGATTGTGGCATCCATTCTTACCTTCCCCTTCAGAGCGTTAAGGACTGCCGTGCGAAGCGACTATGCGCTTCAGATCCGCTACGGCGAGATTGTAGCCAAGAAGAGCCTGCAGTTCTTCATACTCCGCCTTCTTCACCGCAGCAACCGCAGCAGCGTATTGAGCCTGTGTCGCCGTCCCTGACTTTATCCCGTTGGTTTTGAGCCGCAGGTTTTCCTGTTGCAGCGCCAGAGACTCGCGGGCGACGTCGATCAGGCGCTTCGTCTGTTCCAGCTTCCTGTATGCCTTGTCTACTTCTACCTCGATCCGTCTTTTCACGCGGTAGAGGTTCTCGTTGGCCTGTGAGAGTTGCTCCTTGCGTTGAGCTACAACATTCCCTTTTTTACCCCAATCGAAGATATCCCATGTCATCTTCACACCGAAAATACCGATATTGTGAGTCAGGAATGGGACGCCATCCTGATAGGTATATTTGCCGACCGCGCTTATATCGGGGATATATTCAAGTTGTGCAGCCCTTACACCGCTTTGGGCCTTATTGATGCTTTCCTGTGCGGCTCTTATTTCCGGATTCTTTTGGAGGGCTTCCTGCACGTACACTTCACGGGTATTCGCAGTAGGTTCCGGCGGTGGGGGATCGACGGGGTTTATGTCCGTATCGAGGGGCAAGCCCAAAAGGTCATTCAATTCCGAGATGAGATCGGCTATCCGAATCTCTGCGGAGAGAAGGGAGTGTTTGTTCTGGAGGAGGACCGCACTGCTGCCGATAGCGGCTACTTCCAGCAGACTTCCGGCAGAAACGCTATCTTTTGCTTCACGGAGTGCTTCTTTACCGGCTGCAACAGCGGCAGAGGCGGCATCCCTTTGTTTCCGGGCTAGGACCAGGCCATAAAAGAGACTGTGGGTGGCAAAAATAACATCATTCCTGGCCTTACCTAATTCGGCGTCTGCAACCTGCTGATCCGCATGAGCAATCTTGTCCTGCTGGTATATCTTCGGCAATTGGGTCAGAGGCTGGGAGAGGGTGAAATCGGCAGCGGTTATATTTTGGGAGCCCTGATCGATAGAAGTATCCTGAGTTGGAAAAGGCCCGAGGCCGGGCACTGTGCCCAGACTGCCCGCGGGAATGGTAACCAGTTGTTTGTTCGTAATATGGAATGCGGTCGACTCGTTCCTTAGATGTGGAAAATAGTCTGAACGGACACTTTTTCTTTTCTCGCTGTTTTCCCGGACCTTTGCGCCGGCGATTTTCAGGGATGGGTTTTGCCGTACTGCAAGGTTAACCGCCTCATCGAGGGTCAATGTGCGTGTTTCTGCGAGAGCTTGTCCCGATCCAAGGAAGCACGTCACGATCAGAATGAGAGCAGCCGCGGGAGCCTTCTTGATACGGGATCGTACGACAACGAAGAGCACGGGCACAACAAGCAGCGTGAAGAACATGGAGAAGATGAGCCCGATGGCAATAACGGATGCAAGCGGCCCCCAAAGAGCCGACCGGGAAAGAATCATGGGAGTCACCCCTACCGCTGCAGCCATGGTGGTAAGAAATATGGGCCGTAGACGCCTCTGGCCAGCCTCTGTCGCTGCCTGTTCGAGAGTATGCCCCTCTGCTATTCTATCGTTGATATAGTCGACGAGAATGATTGCGTTCCGCACCACAATGCCACACACGCTGATAAGACCGATAAATGCCATGAAACCAAAGGGGTTATGAGTGACGAGCAGTCCGAACGCCGCACCGAAAAACGATAGCGGTATCGATGCCATAATGATGAGCGACTCCGACACGTTCCGGAATTGGATGAGAAGCACGAGGAAGATAGCAACAAGGCTGATTCCGAGGGCGCCGAGGAGTTGAGGCGTGTTACTGTCCTGATTGAATTTTTCTCCTCCGTAGTAGATGTGGTAGCCCGGAGGCAGCTTGAGGGCAGCGATTTTCGGGGCAACGCTGTCAAGGAGGGCTGAAGCGTAGTATCCCTTCTTGACGAAGCTGCGCACAGTAAGTGTCCTGACACCGTTCCGACGCACGATGCGGCTCGTCTGCCATTCAGGCCTGACGGAGCCGATAGCTCGTAATGGTACGCTTGCATGGGTGAACTGAGACGTTACGTAGGTATTGCTCACATCATCAAAGGAGGAGCGCTCGTTCTTCTCGAGGCGAAGGAGCATGGTAACAGGCCGGTCTCCCTCCCAGAATACGCCAAACGGCTGGCCGTCAAAGCCACCTGACAGTGTCTGGGAGACCGTAAAATTGGTCAGGCCAAGACGGTTGGCCAGCTCATTGTTCACGTCGATATCGACCATGAAGGAGTCGTTCAAATAGTCACGATGCACGTACAAGGAATAAGGTACTGCGCGAACAATATGTTCCACTTCAGTCCCAATCCGTTTCAGAGTGGCAATGTCTTCACCGGAGATCCTGATTTCTATGGGGGCCTCTTCTACCGACCCCTGCTTCAATTCCTTTACGACAACCATTGCCTCGGGAACGACACTGGGCAATTTCTCCCGCAGGTCGGCAACGATGGCAGGCGTCTCTTTTACTGACTTGGTGTTGACAATGAACTGACCGTAGGCTCCATCGGGTTGTTGGGGGTTGACGTTGTAGTAAAACCTCGGTGCGCTCTGCCCAACAAAACTTGCATAATGGCCTATTTCTGAACGGCCGGCAAGATACTTCTCGATCCGGCCCATGGCGGCATCCGTTGCCTCGATACGTGTACCCTGGCGCATCCAGAGATCAATAACAAACTGGTTACGTTCGGCTGACGGGAAGAACTGGTCTGGCACCATCTTGAAGAGAACTGCGCCGACACAAATGGCCGCTACTCCGACCGCCATTGCCACCACTTTTCTTCTCATAAAAAAGAGGATCGCCTTCCCGTAAGCGTTCTGAAGACCGTCGAGGAGATTAAAGGATTTCTTCTTTGGAGAGCCTTCGTGGTCGTGAAGCCCTTTCTTTATAAAAAGTCTGCAAAGGAAAGGCGTGAGCATGCAGGCTACTATGAGGGAAACGCATAGAGCTATGGCCACGGTGATGGGCAGGGCAATTATGAACTCGCCCGCGGTACCCGTGAGGATGAGCAGAGGCAAAAACGAACATACAATGGTTACCGTCGCAGTGAGAACGGGCACGAAAACTTCCGTGGCAGAGCGCCACGCCGCCTCCGGTATCGGCACCTTGCGATCAAGGAGTTCCACATAGTTGTCCGCGATCACTATGGCATCATCGACGACAATGCCAAGGACGACGATCAGCGATGCAATCGATACCTGGTGCAACGGGATGCCCATGGCGTTCATGATCCCCACGGTCGTGAGGAGCGTCACGGGGATTGCCAGGGCCGCTATAAGAGCAACGCGGACAGGCAAGAGGACGATAGTCACAAGAATGACCGAGATTATGGCAAGCAGGAATTCATGACCAAGATGCCTAATGCGCTCCCTGACCATGGTCGGCTGGTCCGCGATAAGATCGACTTTTATGTCGGGAGGCAGAAGGGATCGGATTTGAGTCATAATCTTGTTAAGCTGATCTCCCAACTCGGTAACATTCTTGCCCTTCTGCATTTCCACGGACAGCAGAACGCTTGGTTTTCCATCATAGCGGACCAAAAAGGTCGGGTCCTGATAGCGCCGCTCAACCCTTGCGACATCCTTGATGTAGACAGGTTCGCCCGTCTTTGAAACATCAATCATAACATTTGCGATCTGATCTTCAGTGGTAAAGGGCCCCGTTGTTTTCATGGGGATCTTGGAACGGTCGGTCTCCGCCGTTCCCGTGCTCGTAATAATGTTTCTCTGCCGCAGTGCCTGCATAGCACGGATGGGATCAGCAAAATACTGGGAAAGGCGCGCGAGGCTTCCGGTGATCCACACTTGCTCGCTCTGGTCACCGTAACGCATCGTCTTTCCTACATCCCGGACGGTCCGGAACCGGTCCTGTATCGTGTTAACATAATCGCGCAGTTCTCGGTACCCGTAACGCTCTCCGTGCACTGCCATGAGGATGGCCACGGTGTCACCGAAATCCGAGTTGACAATGGGGCCACGCACGCCGGAGGGCAGCTCCGTTTCTGCGGTTTCAATCATCTCATTGCGGAGCTTTGCCCAGAAAAGATCCGAATTTTTGACATAGTCCTCCAGTTCCACATTGATGATGACGAAACCGGGGCGGCTTGTGGCATAGGTCAGTTCCTTTCTGACTTCAGGAAATTTGAAAATATGTTTTTCAAGGGTTTTTGTAACCTGTTTTTCGACCTGCTCAGAAGTAGCGCCTGGATACTGAGCAATAACAAGGCCTGTTCGGATGGTGACGGTAGGGTCTTCAGTTCTCGGCATTTTCATGAGGGCATGGATCCCCAGGGCAACCATCATGGCGGTGAGAACGAGGACGACGGATGGGTGACGGAGTGAGCTCTTGATAGGATTCATGGCCTTGTTTTCCCTTGGCTGCGAGAAGTATTCTCTGTGGGCTGATTTACTACGGTAACCGGCATTCCGTCACGGAGATGATCCTGACCGGCAAGAACGATCGACTCGTCTCCTGAAAGACCTTCCGTAATCCCCACTTCGGTGCCGCACAGGGCACCTACCTTCACTCTTTTGCTGTAGGCACGCCCCTCTTTGGCGAAGTAGACAAGCACCATCGTTGCTCCCTGGGCGTCGCGGACTATTGCTTCACCCGGCACGGTCATCATTGATTCCTTTCCGTCTCTTACAATCCTTGCTTCTGCCACCATCCCGATCTTCAGTACCTGATTGGGGTTTGACAGACTGATGCGTGCCATATAGGTCCTTGTGCCCTGGTCGGCGGAGACGTTGATAATGCGAATGGTGCCTTCAAATGATTGACCCGGCAGAGCAGGTAGCGTGACAGAAGCCTTTTGGCCAACCCGTACACGATGGACGTCTGTTTCAGGAATTCCGGCGTGGACCTCCACGGGGTTGAGCCGAACTATGCGGAAGATAGGTCTTCCGGGTGAAGCGGTTTCGCCCGGCTCTATGCCACGCATATCAATATAGCCGTCGATGGGGGCAACCAGCGTTGCATCAGAAAGACGCTTCCTTGCCATCCCGCCATTGGCCGTTGCCTGGCGGACCTGTTCCCTGGCGGCATCGAGCGTGGCCTTAAACTTTTCGAAATCATTCGGGGCAAGACTTTTCGAGTCATAGAGGAATTTCATTCTTCCGTATTCTTCCTCAGCCCGCCGCAATACCACTTTGGCCTGATCGAGCTGAGCTGTAGCCGCTTGAACTCCCAGACTGTAGTCGAGCGGATCAACCGCTGCTACTCTCTGGCCTCTTTTGACGTAGTCGCCCTCCCGGGGACCCACAAAAATCACCTTGCCAGGAACAAGGAACGTGAGGGTGGAGGGTGCCTCGGGGGAGACCACCGAGCCGCTTACAAAGATCGTCTGACTACACTCGCCGTGCTGCACTTTCCCGATCGCAACTGGAACAGGGTCAATCTTCGATTCCTGCTCTGTGCCAGGGGAACAGGAAGAAACAAACCCAAGGAAAAGCAAAGCAACAAAAACAATATTCACCTTCATATCATTTTCCTCGCCGACCATTTCTCGTCTTCGACCAGACGGATGCCGCGATGTCCACGGAGTTAGCGTTTCCATCAACTTGCGGGAATTCAACGGCAGTTGTCTGAACCCATATCGAGTAATTCAACAGCCCCAGGCTCCGCAACGCAGAAGAGAACCTCAGCCCGATAGGACTCTTATCCTCCTTCCCGGGTTCTGATTTCCAATAGATATGGATGCTGAGGTCAGTCTCCACCACGGAGTGGTGATATACCCTTATTTCCACCAGATGCGTTTGCGCGTCAGTAGCCAGTTCAGACTCACGTATCCCCTTCATAAGGTCATCCATGAACTCTCTATTGATGTGTTCAGGGGAACGCAAAGTGATAACCTCAACCCATTTCATGGCCTCTATCCTTCAGTAATATCTGCTTATCCTATTGCCAGAAGCGTGCCAGCCTCCATTTTATAGTAAAATCAAGCTCTTGCATGAAACTAAGGTTTGACAATTTACGATATGACGTAAAATATGTTACGTTATACAGTAATTCTACTTGGGAGCGTACCGTGACCTCGCATGCACAGGTGCTTATAAAGCCAATTATGCTCGAAGTCCGGAGCGTATATGAAAAAAAGGGGGGACGATGATTGTCGATGAAAACGTCTTTTTTCGCGAGGCCACCCTGCGTATTTGCAGCAGCCTGGACATTGTAACGGCTTTCAAGCGCTGCTTTGAATACATACGAGCTGTTATTCCCGCGAATGGAATGACCCTGCACATACTGGATCCTGATCGGAATGATTTGACATTTGTCGCATCAGTCGGTCTCAACCATATAAATGAACGAGTCGTGCCCCTGCCCGAGAAAGGCCGGGATAAGAGGGCATCCGATTTACAGGTGGCCCTTTCGGCAGATGAAGGAAAGGTCCTCATTCTTCATCCCGACAAGGAGCCAGGCCTCCCAGAGGTGCTGGGGCAACTTGGGGTCAGCCCTAATATCTCATTACTAAACCTGATTATGCAGCTTGAAGGAAATCGGATTGGCAGTCTTGCGCTATATGCCGATGGCCTGAATCAATACACGGCTGAACATGCACGTTTGCTCCAACTGCTCAATGGGCCCTTTGCTATTGCCATGTCCAAAGCTCTGGAACATCAGGAAGTTATTCGACTCAAGGACATGCTGGCCGACGACAACCGTTATCTCTTTGAGGAGCTGCGGTCGGCCTCAGGTGACGAGATCATTGGTTCGGATTTTGGTCTCAATGCCGTGATGGGGATGGTTCAGCAGGTGGCGCCTCTCAGCAGCCCTGTACTGTTGCTAGGAGAGACGGGCACAGGAAAAGAGGTGATCGCCAATGCGATTCATTATTCTTCGCCCCGCAAGGACGGACCGCTTATCAAGGTGAACTGCGGCGCCATCCCCGAGACCCTTCTTGACAGCGAGCTCTTCGGCCACGAGAAGGGAGCGTTTACCGGGGCAATCAGTCAAAAGAGAGGACGATTCGAACGGGCTAACAAGGGCACGATCTTTCTGGACGAAATTGGAGAGCTTCCAGCCCAGGCCCAGGTGAGACTGTTGCGTGTCCTCCAGACCAAAGAAATCGAACGCGTAGGAGGAACAACTTCCGTACCGGTGGACATTCGTATTATATCGGCCACAAATAGGAACCTCCAAGAGATGGTTGCCTCGGGGCGATTTCGCGAAGACCTTTGGTTCCGGCTCAATGTCTTTCCTATCACGATCCCGCCACTCAGGCAGAGAAGAGAAGATATCCCAGCCCTCGTCCATCACTTCATGGAGCGCAAGTCGAAAGAGCTTAAGCTCATAGGGAGACCTGTGCTGGCACCCGGTGCGTTGGACAAGCTTATGGCGTATGAGTGGCCGGGTAACGTGCGGGAACTGGAAAACGTGATCGAACGGGCTCTGATACAGCACAGGGGAGGTGACGCCCTTTCATTTGAGACGCTTTCGGCCCCGCAGATTCCAGGAGGTCATGAGGGGACTCGTGAGGCAGACCAAAATCGCACCCTGCTTTCGTTGGACGAGATGACCGCCCAGCACATCGGGCGGGCTTTGCAGATGGCTAGCGGCAAGATCAACGGGCCGGGAGGAGCGGCTGAAGCTCTTGGGATTCACCCCAATACTCTCAGGACGAAGATGAACAAGCTTGGAATTCCATACGGCAAGAGAAGCTGGCAACATCCAAGTGAATCAGAGTGAGCAAATTTCCCGCTCTTAAACCACCTCGGCAAGCGAGGTTATCCGAGAAGCCTTGCGTCTCATAGAAGAGCAAGACCGATCCTGCACGATGAAACTCTAACAATTGTTGGAAGGACACCAGAGACGGATTAAAGGGTGATGAGCCGACACCGTGGAACCCCAAAGAAATTAAACAGGATGGATGCACGGAGGTTACGTTCATTTGAGGGACCGAAGGGAGGGACCGAAGGGAGGGACCGAAAGGGACGTTGCCAAGAAAGGAGGACCCCAGAGGGACGTTCGTTAACAAGAAAGTAACTTTCTCAAACGAGCCTCAAGAAGCAGGAGAATGTGAAGTTGCTAAGAACCCCGAAGTCCCGGTTCCCGGGGATGTGCTAGAAAAATAGCTCCTTTAGGTCGTGGTCCGGGTGAAGGGTGGTGAGGAATTCCTCACAGGGTATGCACAGCACATCTCCTTTGAGCAGTCTTTCCGTTCCGCGATAGAGCAGAAGAGCATTGCTCTCCGGGTATTCCTCTTTGAAGGATTTGAGGCCTCTGAGGTCCGCGGGGCGGACGGTCCCGGTGTTTTTCACCTCCAGCGCGTAGATCCCGTCGGGACCATAGACGACGAAGTCGACTTCCACGCCGGAGCGGGTCCTCCAGAAGAACAGCTCCCGCTTGACCTTCGAGTAGGCCATCCATCCCTTCAGGTGCTGGCCTACGAGCCCTTCGAGTGCCTGGCCGTCAATCTCCTCCGGCCGGTCAAGTGGCCCCCGGGGCCGCAGCGACCGGAAAACACCGGCGTCAAAGAGATAGAACTTCGGATGGCCCGCAAGCTGCCTCTTTGCCCGCTTTGTGAAGACCCGGAGGCGCCAGCTAAGGAGAATGTCCTCAAGTATCTCGACATAGCCTTCCACCGTCTTGCGTTCAACACCGCACTCCTGGGCGACGCTGCTGACATTCAATATCGAAGCATGGGAGAAGCTGATGGCTTCGAGGAAACGGGAAAAATTGCCGATGTTCCGGACAAGGCCCTCCATCTGGACCTCTTCCCTCAGATACAGGGCGGCGTAGGAGCGAAGTACCGCCTCCGGTTCCCCCGCTGCGACCACGAGGGGGAGGGTGCCGTACCGAAGTGCCTCCTCAAGACGGAACCGTTTCCCCAGCTCGACGGCCATGAAGGGGTGCATCTCACACAGAAGCGCCCTCCCCGCCAGAAGGTCCACCCCCGCACGCTTGAGCTTCCGCGCGCTGGAGCCCGTCAGAACGAAGGTCACGGTTCTCATGCTCTCTATCAGGCCGTGCACCACCGTCAAGAGCTCCGGTATCTTCTGTATCTCGTCTATCAGCACGGTCGTGGTTCCCTGACGGCCGCCGACCATTTCCTTGAGCATCTCGGGCCGGGCCGAAAGCGCCCTCAACCTTTCAGGGTCGAGAAGATCAACGACCAGGGCATCTCCAAAAAAGCCTTTGGCAAAGGTCGATTTGCCCGTTCCGCGGGGTCCGAAGAGAAAGAAACTGCTTGCAGGTGGGTTGAATAATCTCCCTATTACTTCCATTGTGCGCCTCATTATGGAATTACAATACCCATTCTGCGCCTGTACGGATGATTAGTCAAGAGAATTCCGAATCACAGTGGACTCCAGGGGCATCCCGGGGGAGACTCCGGGGCCCTTCGGATTCTCGCATCCTTGCTCGAAGCTTGCCGGCTTCAGTGTGACCGGGACAGCTTCGGGCTCAAGGAGAGCCTCAGCAGGAAGTTACCTATGAACAGGGGTGGGTGTATGGAGAAAAGATTTGAATATCCGGTGCCCTTTCGGTAGCATAAAGGTATGGCCGATATGAAACCCGTTTCCCTCAGGGACGTCGTCGACGCGCTGGACATGGCGAGCGATACGCTGTCGTCATACCTTAACAGGAAGACGGGAGAGATCGTGAGTCTCACCGAAGACACCATGCTGACGGCTGATGACGACGATGATCTCGACGGGATCTCCGAATGGGAGCGGGAAGAGGTCTTGAGGGCGAGGGATGTCAGGGATTCCGATGACTATATCGGGCTTCCCGGCAGATACGAGATCGACGAATATCGCATCATGGAGGACTTCTGCTACTCCCTTGAGGACGAAGGCCTGAAGGGAGACCTCCTCTACGCCATTGAGGGCCGCGGGGCCTTCCGCCGGTTCAAGGACACCATCCACCGCCGGGGGATCGAAAAAGACTGGTACAAATACCATGACGGAAAACTCAAGGAGATAGCGGCCGACTGGCTGGAAGCCAACGGGATCCCCTTCATCGACAATGACACCCCCGCGCCCGGACCCTCAGCGGACAAAAACTGACATCTCAACGGACCGCAAACGCAGGCATGCGGGGCGGTTATTCTCTTTCTTTGGGGTGACGGAGGGACGTCCCCAGGAAACCAGATTTCCGAGTGCAAGGTCTCGCTGTGTTCCCTTTCGGGACTACATTCGGAAAAACCAGTTTCAGAGTCTAAGGGTCCGAGGGTTCCACGAGATGATAATAGGGATCATTTGCCCCTAGGTTGCCCTGATTCAGCTGTGCTTCAGATTGTTCTTGACAATAAACCGGCACAGTTTATACTGGAACGGTTCATCCCCAGGCGGCAAATGCTACCTGGCCCCCTTTGGGTTACGATCCAAAGGGATTTTTTTATGCAGCAATCCCGTCACAATGAACAGAACGACATTCCTCATTGATGGTTTCAATCTGTACCATTCGTTGACTGACGCCTGTCGGAATTTGAGGTGCAACGGCATCAAGTGGCTCAACATCCGAAAGCTCTGCGCCAGCTATATCCCCCACATAACCCCTCGGGCGACCCTGGAAGAAGTCTACTATTTCTCTGCGTTTGCGTATCATCGTCAGAACAGAGACCCTCGTATCATTCAGCGTCATAGACTTCTTATCGAATGCCTGAAGGCGACGGGTGTTACTGTTGAGATGGGACGGTTCAAGTCCAAACAGGTGTACTGCAACGGCTGTAAGGCCGAGGTTACGCACTATGACGAGAAGGAGACCGATGTCGCGATCTCTGCCAAGCTGCTTGAGATATTCTTCCTCGATCAGTGCGATACCGCGGTCCTGGTCACAGGGGATACAGACCTCATGCCCGCCATCAGGACAGCATTCAGACTCTTTCCCGATAAGCAGATCTTTTGCTTGTTCCCTTATGGAAGGAAGAACAACGAGTTGGCCAGGCTCGCAACCGGCTCTTTTGTGATCGGAGCAAACCGTTATCAGGCGTGCCAGTTCGAAAACCCTTTCGTAACACCCGATGGCAGGGAGCTGACGAAGCCGGCATCCTGGTAGCAGCACTCAGGTAGTGCTCGCTTTGTCTTCTCTGCTCCTAGCTTGCCCGCGTTCCTCGTTCACCGGAGGAAGCGCGGTATTCTTCTTTGTTCTTGAATTGTCATTGCTGTGTGATCAGCAGGTGAACAGATTTGTCAAAGATAAAGATTCGACCCCAATTCCACCAATTCCACTTTGCTGAGGACAGCGGGCACGAGGAATTCGTCCGTTCCATCGTCAACGGAAGAGATCGCAGCCGCAATTGCCGTCGTGATCGAGCGTCAACAAATGCCGGATCAAACTGTCATTCTTGAATATATGACCAGCAGGTGCATCGATTTGTCACAGATAAAGATTTGACCCCGATTGTTCAGAAAGCTGTAACCGCAAGAACGCCTTAACCCTGTCCAACGGACATAATCAACCATAATCGGATATATCCGAAATACCCGTTAGCGAATCCCCGGGGTCAAATCCCATCATCGCGCAGGTCCTTCAGTTTGCCGTTCCAGTACTCCACAAAGGCTGAGTAGCCCTCGTACGTCGTCAGGAACCTGATGTGCTGTTCCATTCTCACCTTGTAGGCCATGACGTGTTCCAGCCCTGCCCTCCGGGCCTTTTCCATCCTGTGGTTCCCGTCAATGAGGTTGTATCTCCCCGGCGCTATCTCTGCCAGGATCACAGGATCCGTGTTGTAGAGAGAATCCAGAACCGCCTGACTGAAGGACGATAGGCTTCCCGCATGATCCCTGACGGCCACCGGTTCAGGTGTGAAGTCCGCTTGATGGCTGTTGATGAAGAGGATCATTTTCGTGATGTTGAACTTGAATATCCCGTTGGGAAAGAATTCATCCCCGTCATCAACGGGAGCGGGCACGAACTGTCTGTCAAGCCGCAAGCTTCTGTTTTCCCCTCTCACCTGTTCCTTCCTTGACCGGGTATTTCCTGTCCTTGATGGCGGAAATAGATTGTACACAGATCCATCGTCACCGGCAAGACCTTCCGGACTTGACGTGCAACAGTCTCGGCCGACACCGGAAGTGCGCTATCTGCATTGCAGGACCGCGGATTCTTGCACCCATCGGAGAAACAGGCTTGTCCGGGAACCCTTTGTAGGCTACAATGTATGCATTCATGTGAGGCGGGGCGTGAAGGGGTCGGAGGTTAGTGGCGATATCCGGTCGATGCTGGGTCTGGGAGCCCGAATCGCCCACCTTTTCCTGAAGCAAGGGCGTATGACGAAAAGACTGATGCTGCAAGACATTCCACGCCTTATTTGCAGCCTGCGGCAGCTGTCGAAGGCCGTGAGATGGGGACCAACCCGATATTGAGAGCCAGGCTGTGATCAGCAGGTGCACTGGGGGAACAGATGCTCAAGAGAATCAGAATCGATGGTTACAAATCCTTAACCGGGACCGATGTCACGCTGAGGCCCTTGTCGGTTCTCTTCGGCCCCAACGCGGCGGGAAAAAGCAATTTCCTCGATGCCCTGCAACTGCTTTCAAGAATTGCCACCAGCCGAACTCTGAAAGATGCATTTGAACCGCCATACAGAGGTAAGCCATTGGAGTCGTTCACTTTCCCGGTAGATGGGATAAAAGGGCTACTCGCCAAGGAAACAGCGTCTTTCACCATCGAAGCAGACATAGAGCTCTCGCGTGCGGTCATGGAAGCAGTAAACCGACAGATACGAGAGATGAAGAAGACCAAGGCATCGGACGAACACCCGGAAGCCGGGGAAAGACCCCAGTCTTATGTTCGTGAGAAGTACCTTCGGTATCGGATAGAGGTTGAGATCATGCCGAAATCGGGCATACTCCGTGTGGCCGACGAATACCTGTCTGCCCTCAACAGGAAAGGCGGGGAGAGCGGTGCCAGAAAGCCCTTCCTTGAGAAAGTCGGGAACAGGCTTCACTTGAGAATGGAAGGTCAAGCGCACCCTACGTACTACGACCGCTATCTGGATCATAGCGTCCTTTCGATGCCGCTCTATCCGCCCCACTACCCCCATCTGGTGGCGCTTCGCGAAGAATTGTCGAGCTGGTTCTTCTTCTATTTTGAGCCTAGGGAGCGTATGCGGGCACCTAACCCTGTAAAGGAAGTGCGCCATATCGGGTTGATGGGTGAAGAGCTTGCGGCATTCTTGAACACCCTTCGCGCACTGGACGACCCGCAGTTCAGGGCCGTCGAAAAGGCCCTTCATGCGATAATGCCTAACGTCACCGGTATTGACGTGGGAGTGAACGAGCTGGGCGAGGTAGAACTCAGGCTGCTTGAGGGATCCACTCCCATTCCAGCCCGTGTCCTTTCGGAGGGAACCCTCCGTGTTCTTGGTCTACTCGCACTCGGCGGAGCTAAGGAGCCGCCTGCCCTCTTGGGATTCGAGGAACCGGAAAATGGAATTCATCCACGCAGGATACGGATGATCACAGACGTCCTGAAGACACGGACCGCAACGGGCGATACACAGTTCGTGGTGACAACCCATTCGCCCATCCTGCCCGACATGATTCCCGAAGACAACCTCTATGTGTGCAGGAAGGAGGAAGGACGAACGGTGATGGAGCCTTTCTCCTCGTGGGGCCTCCTCGGCAAGCGCGAAGCGGTGGAGAAGGCGCTTGATGCGGAGGAGAAGGACAAAACACCCACTTCGGAGCGGATTATGCGCGGAGATTTCGATGCGTAGGGTTGTCCTATTTGCCGAGGACTACGGGCATGAGGAATTCATCCGCTCCATCCTCAATCGGTTGGCCCAACAATACGGCGTCGAAGTCAACTTTGTAGCCCGAAGCGTTCGCGGTGGCCATGGAAAGATGATCCATGAATTCCGGAGGTTCCTTCACGACCTGAAACGCGACGAAGACACCTTGCCTGATCTCCTAATTGTCGCCACAGATGCCAACTGCAGCCGTTACAAAGAGAGGAAGAGAATGATTGATAAGGCAAGCGAGGGCTATGAAGGTTTCGTTGTCACAGCGATACCGGACCCCCACATCGAGCGCTGGCTCCTCGTGGACTCGTCTGCTTTCAGGACCGTCCTCGGCAGAGGCTGCGATGCACCGGACCAGAAATGCGACCGGGACCGCTACAAGGATTTACTGAGGAATGCGATGAGAAATGCCGGCATCACTCCCCCCCTCGGCGGCCTCGAATACACGGAGGATCTCGTGAACGCCATGGATCTGGAACACGCAGAGCAGATGGACAGGTCACTGGGAAAATTCGTCAAAGACCTTGTTAACCACATTAAGCAATGGGCGACGGAATGACATGCTCTGGGGGCACGGCAAGTCTACGGGAACCCATCACCCTCATTGAGCGTCAGGCATTCCTGAAGCTGCCCTTGGAAGAGCGTAGAAAGTTTATGGCCAAACAGGCCAGAGAGATTGCTGCGGAGTGCGGAGGAGAGGGCGGACCATCTGGAGACGGGAGAGATCGTTGAGTACTAGAGGCATTCGCAGGGACGTTGTGACTTGCGTCGGCTCTATCTTCTCGGGCGGTTTTGCTGACGGAAATCATCGAAGTCAACGTCCCGGGACACGCCTCATAAAATCTGATCCGTTGCGCTGTGTACATACTCGAATCGAAACTTACTGGCCTGTAAATACTCGGCGTTTTCTTCCATCGCAATCCATCGCCTGCTCAGTGTCTCCGCGACCATCCCAAGCGTGTTTGAGCCAGCAAATGGATCAAGGACAATATCGCACTCATCGGTAAGCATCCTTACAAAGAATTCAGGTAGAGCGCTCGGAAACCTGGCAGGGTGAATCTTGATTCCCGCCTCTTTACATCTCTTGGTATAGGGATCATTTGCCGCATTGTTGCCGAACTTAAGCATGTCTGCCGGAGCATCATTTTCTACTACATTGGGCGGGATCGCTCCACCGGCGTCGACTTTGTCGAATGAGCTTTTGATGTTGTGGCCCGAGGGCCTCAGAGCTGGTCGCACCCCCCGTTTGTTCAATCGCATCATGTCGCTGCTGTACTGTTTCAAGACTTTCCTGTTGCTAGCTTTTGGGTGTGGGGTCTTGGAAAACCACCAGACGTACTCCACGCTGTCCTTGACACGAATTCGCCTTACAGTGACCCATTCGGCAGGCATTGCCATTTTTGCCGGATTGTACCAGAAACATTCCTGTGCGAGGTGGAATCCGATTTCTTCTACCAGTGCGACGAGAAGCTTGAAGTGATAAATGCTTCGGGTCGGCAACCCTTTGTTGTAGCTCCCCCCGATATTCAAAACAAAGGACCCGTCGTCCCGCAGAATCCTAAGGATTTCGGTGGCGAAAGGTAAGAACCACTCCACATAATCACTCTTGCTGACGTTCCCATACTCTTTCTTGAAATGCAGAGCATAGGGTGGTGAGGTGATTACGGCGTTAATGGTATTATCCGGAATTGTTTTCAAGAGTTCCAGGGAGTCTCCCAGGTAGGCTGCTCCAAAATCGGTCGAATAGAAAGGTTCGATGCTGTTCAGAAAAGAAGAAGCTGGACCAAGCTGATCTACTACCGCCCCGAAAATCGTTGGTTGCATAAATCGCTCCATTAATCTACAATAACACAAAACTACGCGGGATGAAATTTAACATAAGTGGTTTACGATGTCAACCTGTTTCTCACAAACGGTGGACCTGTCGCATTGGATATCTCAAGCAGAAGCTGCCCGGCTCCGGGGGGTAACGAGACAAGCCATATCCAAACTTATTCGCAAGAAGAAACTAAGAACTCTGGAAATTGGAGGCCATGTTCTGGTTAATCGTCAAGAAGTTCTGGAGTATACAGGCGAGAACACGGGTAGGCCCAAGAGATCATGATTTTACAGCAGATAAAAACTCTTGTAAATCAATGTGACGAAGAGCAGTGCAAAGATGTGCTCCGCTACGTCAGGACCCGGGTGGATATTCATCCGCTGGAAAAGGAACTCAATTGTTCGGCAGAAATCATTCTCGAAGCAATAGGCCGAGCGGCTGACATAACTCTGCGAGGTATAAGAGGCATTATTACAGAGGTAGCGTTCAAGCACGAAATCGTGGACCGATTAGGCTCATGGAGAGATATGACTCCCATCGGAGAGTTTCCGTACGATTTTCTTCTGACGGATGGAGAGCGCCAGATAAACGTCCAGGTCAAGATGCAGAGAAAGCAAAGGCAGATTCCTTTGGTGAGAAAGGGCATGTGGGTTGTGGAAACCCAAAGGACTCGAGGCGGAAGCAGGAATGGGGAACTGACGAGGCCGTACAGATTTGGAGAATTTGATATTCTGGCGGTGTCGCTACAAGCTTCGACCAATAGTTGGGACAAGTTCATGTATACGGTTGGCAAATGGTTGTGGCCTCGAGAAGGGGACGAATCTCTTATTCGTGTCATGCAGCCCGTATCAATGGTGCCAAATGACGATTGGACAGACGACTTAGAAACGGTTATCGATTGGCATTTCAAAGGAAGAATCAAAACAATCTCAGACTTCCAATAAACCAAGAAAGATATCTCTGCGGTGTCCCCGCCATGATATTTACACAGGATCAGTCTCCCTCCAGCCCCTCCTTGCGCCGGTATTGCACCATCTTCACCTCTCCCGTCAGGGCCTCGAGGGAATCGTGATGGAGGCACTTGAAGGTGTGCCCGGAGCCGATGTCCGTGCAGGCCACCACGGCCCACGCGGCCTCGCGGTCGTATTCTCTGGTTTCAGATTTGTACCGTTCGGTTTCCTCTGCGGTGAAGGAGACCTCGGGTTCCTCCCCCTCGATAAAGGACCGGATCCACAGGTCTGCCCGCCTTCCCTCCTGTTCGATGCGGACCGTGGGAATGTCGCGGCTGTTCTCGGGATTGGCATACCTTGTAACGTCCCACCCCATGAAGATAAGGGAGCGGCACAGGGCGGATACCCCGATGTGCAGGTCGGAGAAGTATTCTTCTGACGCCATCGCCCGGGCAAAATTGTCGTAGTAGCTTCCTGTTAGGTTGCCCCACGACTCCCCGTCGTCGATGCGTTTGAGGGGGTACCCTTGGAGCCACAGGATTCCCCGTATGGAGTCGCCCTCCCGGGGGCGGTAGCCTTTCAGCACGTGCTCCGATGCGTAGAGAAAGATTTCGATGTCCTCGTCAGAGGGGCGCATAAGGACGACCCGCATCCGGCAGAACTCTGTATCCTCGAAGGTGAAGAAAGAGACGTCATCAACGACGGTATGGAACTCCGCGTCCATGCCGTTGTCCCGGGGAATGGCCCCCCTGAGGTTCTTTACGGACACCTCCACGGAGTTTACGGTGCTCACATCGGCGCCGGGGTCTTCCTCAAGCCTCCTGCGTCTTTCCATCTCGATCATGGGGCCTTCGGTGATAAGAAGGGTGGTCTCCGGGACAGGTTCAAGCAGGTAGGCGAGGGCCGCGAGAGAGAACTCGAATACCTCTCCTGTCCGGTACAAGTCTTTGTTACAGGCATAAACGGGTTCGAAGAAACTGACCTCCAGGCCCTCTCTGGTCATGCACTCAAGGGTGGCCTCGGGCCATTCCTCATCGGGCCGCACCTGTGATATTTGGAGAGATACGGGGATGCCGTCCCGCAGGAAAGGGTACGCCACGCTCAGCCTGAGAACGTCTTCCTCCTGATCCTTTCCGATAATTGCCAGGCAACTCAGCGGGCAGTCTCCGTATTCGAGGGCGAAGTAACGGACCGCATCTCCCGTTGCCTCGCCGTCTTCACGGTCCCCGCCGAGGGTCTCCGTCGGATGCCCCCGCTCCACCACTGTCTGCATCACGTCGATGATGTTTCTCTCTTCGCCGAAACATGCCTCCCACTGCGCACCGTATCCCATGCCACCCTCCTTCCGATTCTGTATCCCTCTCAGGGAAGCGTATCGAGGATCATGCCGGTCTCTGGTGGCTGTGTCTGGCAGGAACTAACCGGACCTGTCACAACGATCACTATCTCTATCACTGTGCCACAAAGGCACTGACAACAGCATGTCACACCGCAGGAGTTACCGCAAGGCATTCCGGTCCCGGAGAGCTATGCTTCAGATTGTTCTTGACAATAAACCGGCACAGTTTATACTGGAATGGTTCACCCCCAGGCGGCAAATGCTTCCTGGCCCCCTTTGGGTTACGATCCAAAGGGCTTTTTTATGCAGCAACCCCGTCACAATGAACAGAAGATATTTGTCATTGACGGTTTCTCAATCTGTACCTGCAATGTCATTCTGAAGGCGGCAGGCTTGAGGAAGTGACGTGCACAGGGGTGTATCATGATTGATCTGCCTTATTCCTTAATGATCGAGGCGACGAAAGAGCCCGACTACTGCGGGTTCCATTCACCGGACCTTGAAGGTTTTACTGGCATCGGGCATTCCATTGAAGACTGTATCTACAGGGCGAGATGGGGAATGGGCGAACATGTGGTGTTGCTGAGCGAACAGGGGTTGCCTGTCCCGCCGAAAAACCTTCATCCCAGGATCATAATCCAGAACAAAGGCGAATCAAGCGCCTCACAGAAGAAACCTTGCAAAGACCAGTCGTCTTTCCGTTTCTCCCACTCCAACGACTCCAACGGTTCTAACGGTTCTTTTCACACTCAACAGCCTGTTGATAAACCCATTTTCTGCGTCATTCCGGCTTTAAGGCGACATCTGGAGGTCTCTCTAACCCATCGTTTTTCCTAGATGTCGCTTGCGCGAGTGAAGACACCGGCCTAAAGCCGGAATGACGAAAGAGCACGAACGGCCTTCAGAAATCACTGTGCCAACAGCCTGTCAAGCGATTCAAGCGGTTCAAGCCATTCAAGCGGTTCAAGCCGCCTCTTTAGTCCAGCACCTCCTCCTTCACATCCAGCCGCGCCCCGCACACGCTGCAATAGTACGTCTCGACCCATATCCTCACGCCATCCCTGTTGATCTTTTGCCCTCCGTCGTAGCGGACGTGTTCGTTGCAGTTGTGTTTTTCTATCTTCTTGCTGTCTTTCTCTTCCATGATGGTACCTCCTTTGTTATTATCGGGCGTTCAACGCCGCTGCGGGGTTGTCGGGGTAATCGGGCGGCGGCCCCGGGTCTTGGAGAAGCGGCAGGGGGTTCAGGGTCCCGAAGCGGTAGAAAGACTCCGTCAGTTCGATGCAGACCCATTCCTGCGTGTCGTGGTCGATGAGGCTGCGGGCGATGGGCTGGACGAGCTTTCGCTCGATGAGGCGGGCCATGTCGCGCGCGCCGGCCCAGGGTCTTTCGGTGGCTGCGAGAAGGTGGTCGAGGAGACGGTCCTCGTCGTAGATGAGGAAGATACCCTTTTCCTTGAGGCGGGTTACGGCCTCGCCGAGCTTTTGGGCCATGATGCTCCTCAGGACCGGCAGAGTCGGCGTTTTGAAGACTATGATCTCGTCGAGCCTTCCCAGGAACTCCCCGGGGAAGTGTTTCGCGAGGAGCGCGAAGGGGTCTGACGGGTCGTCGCTTGCGGAGAAACCCAGTTTGACCCGGTCGATGTCGCGGTGTGTGAGGACGTTCGTCGTGAGGATGATAACGCAGCGGCGGACGTCGAAACGCTCGCCCATGCCCGAGGTCACCCTTCCCTCGTCGAGCATTCCCAGAAGGAGTCTCAAGACGTCGGGGTGCGCCTTTTCGATCTCGTCGAAGAGGATGACGCCGCTCGACCTCTCCTGCAACCACCGGGTGAGGAGGCCGTCAGCCGTCCCGAAGGCGGGACCGTAGGGCGTCCCGATGAGCCTGTGCACGCTGTCCTGCCCCGGGTACTCGGCGAGGTCGATGTGGAGGAGGTCCTTCGGGCTCCCGAAATACTCCCGTGCCAGGGTCCGGGCAAGCTCTGTCTTGCCGACGCCCGTGGCGCCACAGAAGAGGAAGGTCCCCAGCGGCCTCCCCGGGGCCGTCTCCCCGTACCTTCGGGAGACCAGGGTCGAGACTACCCTGCCCACCGCGTCCTCCTGGCCGATCACCTGCCTGTTCAGGGATTCCTGAAGGCCCGTCAGGTCCTTCGTCCTGCCCTCTCCGAGGGCGCTCATCATTCTTCCTGTCTGGCGGGAGAGGACCCGGTAGAGGTCGTCCGTCCCCATTTGCTTTCTGCCCTCCCTTTCTACGAGACCCGCGGCGCTGTCGAGGAGGTCAACGCTCTTGTCGGGCTGGGTGCGGTTCGACAGGTGGCGCTCCGTGGCGTGCCAGGCCTCGGAGAGGACATCGGTCCCGATCCGGATCCCGTGGTGGCCCTCGAGGCCTTGCGCGTGGCGCGCGAGGATGGCGAGCGTCGCCTCCCTTCCCGGCTCTTCGATCTTTATCTGCTGAAATCGCCTTGCCAGGGCCGGGTCGCGGGTGATGTAGCGGTGGTACTCGCCCGTTGTCGTGGCGCCGATGATGGACACGTTCGATCCGGCGAGGATGGGTTTCAGCATGTTCGCCGCGTCCATGGGCGCCCCTTCCGCCCTGCCGGCTCCCCAGAGCAGGTGCGCCTCATCGATGAAGAGGATGGCCGGCTGACAGGCCTGAAGGGCCTCTATCACCTTCGATACCCGGTCCTCGAACATGCCGCGGAGCGTTGTCCCCGCGAGGAGCCTCCCCATGCCGATCTCGTACACCCGGGTCTGGAAGAGCCGTGCCGGCGCGAGGCGCCGGGCGATGCGCCGCGACAGGAGCTCGACGAGGGCGGTCTTGCCGACGCCTGCCGGGCCGGTGAGCATGGCGTTTCGCTTTCTCTTTCGCAGGAGGACCTCGAAGAGACGGTCTATCTCCTCGGGCCGGTCGGAGAGGTCATCGAAATCCCCCTTTTCGGCCAGTGACGTGAGATCCCTGCCGTACTGGAGGAGGACACCGTCATTGCGCAGGGAGCGCCGCTCATTGAGCAGGATCTTCCGGTGCGCCGCATACCCGGCGTGTTTCGCGCATATTGCGAGCGTCGTCATATCGATGCCCGCCGACTGAAGGGCCCGGTATATCCGGTGGTCGGGGCTGTCGCAGAGGGTGGCGAGCACATCGTATCCCGTCGCGGGTTTCTTGCGCGTTTCGATGACGGTCCGGGTGAGGATGCGCCGGTCTTCCTCCAGGCGGTCCTCTATGAAGCCTTCGACGGCGAGGGAGAAGACGCGCACCTTCGTCCTCGCCTGATCGAGGACTGTTGCAAGACCTCCGTCCTCATCGTGCATGGCCCAGACGAAGAGGATCCGGGGAAGGGTCCGTTCGCCGTCCGGGTAGTACCGGCTCACAAGCTCGCAAAGGTCGCTCAAGGTCATCGCGGCCCTCCTTCCCCGTCGAAGAGGGCGTTGAAGGCCTGCTCCAGGCGTTCGGCGTCGCGCCTTAGCTCTCCGGCGCGAGCCGCAAGGTCGGCCCTCACCCTGTCGTGACCCGCGGCGTCGCTGAGGATGGACCGTTCCCTCACCCTGTCATCGTCCTCAAAGAGCGCCTGCAGTTCCGCCTTCGCGGCCAGGATCTCATCCTCGAGCATTGCCACTTCCCTCTGCAGCCACGAGAGCTTCTCCGGCAGGGTTTCACCCTGGATGGTGAGACGCTCGTCGATCTCGACGCCAGGGTTGCCCAGGATGGCCTCAACGCGCATAAGGGCGCTCTTCAAGCCTTCAAGGGAGCGCATGTCGTGGAGCATGTACCCCTCGGGGTAACCGAGCTCTTCGGGCCTGACCTCGAGGGCGGCGAGCAGCATCTCTTCAAGGCGCTCCTTCTGGCTTTCCGTGAGATGCCCGTAGGAGGGGTGGTGCATCAGCCTGTCGGGATGCAGCAGTCTGCGTATCTGCCTCAGCACCGTCCGGCACTCTTTCAGGTACCGGTCAGTCTCCATTGTGCTCGCTTCCGCGCCTGGTTCCACGGGCTTTACGAGGTGGGGCGCCAGGACGGCGTCGGTCTTGAGCCGCGTGAGCTCGAGCTGCCGTCGAGCCTCTTCGTCGAGGATGTATCTTTCGACGTCATCTCTGGACCATTCCGGGTTCACCCTTTTGAGGTTGAAGCGCATATCGCTGCGTTCCAGCTCCATGGCGGCTTCCCTGAGGGCAATCTCCTCCTTTCCGAAGAGGGCGAGCCACTCGCGGCGGGTGTGGGCGTTCCTCAGCCGCTGGTTCTCGATGAGCAGATAGACGTCTTCCAGCTCCTGTCGCAGAGATACCCACCGTGCCTTCTCGAGGGCGTAGGCCTGCTGCTCTTTTTCAGTGCCTTCCACGAGAAGGAGGAATTCCTTCCGTGCCCGCGCCGCGAATTGGGAGACCTCCGCGCTCAATACCAAATGGAAATGATACCTTCCCATGAGCATCTCTCTTACCAGTTCCCCGAAGGTGGAAGGGGTGTGCCCCTCGAGAAAGGGCCTGCCGGTGTCGGACGCCGGCGCGTGGCGGGCGGCAAGCTCCCCGATGAGGTTGTAGAGGCCCTCCCGGGGCCGGAACCGGGCAAGGGCCTCCCTCAGGGCGTGCTCGTCCCTGTCGAGAAGGATATCGGTAAGGCTTGTCCCGTCTGAAGCCCTCCAGCCGTTCACTTCGTGCGCGAAGAAATGTTCCCATTCGGCTTTCAGCACGAGCGCCACCGTCCGGTAGAGATCGAGGTGCATGAACAGGCAGAAACGGGCCACGTCCTCTACCGGCGGGAAGACATGCCATCCGGCATAATCCCAGAACCGGCGGGCGCTGTTCCTCTTCAGGGAGCCCACCGGCGTCCCGTCCTCGAAGACAAGAGCCTTTTCATGGTCGCACCCGAGCATATCGTGGGTGATCGCCTTCTTCTTGCCGTCGGCCCGCCACGTGTTTTTCTGCCACTCAGTGACGGCGGGGTTTGTATCAAAGGACCGTATGATCGCGTCCATGTCATCGCCGAGCTTCCTGTAAGGTATCATGTCCTCGCTCCTTTCATTCCATCCGGAAGGGCAGCGGGAAAACGGCCGCAGCCTCTTCCGATCCGGGCCGTATCAACTGCGTGCGCGTACAGCCGGGAATGTTTCCCGTATGCGTCACCACCGTCGATCCTGGCCATGACCATTCTCCAATTGTTGTATATCTTAAGGTAAGCGCCGTGCTCTTCATCCCCCTTATTGAAGACGCGGGTGCCGCGATCGCCTTTGGATGGGGCAGTGACGGCGATCAGGTCTTCCCTGTCCGTCCACAGCCATCCTGAGGGGGCATGGTCGTCGGGCGGGGTTTCCCAGAGGAACCCTTCGGGCAATATATGAAGGGCGGCAAGGACCTCTCCGGTCTCGACGCTTCTCACCTTTATGGTCCCCGTGGTATCAGATGTCGCGAAGCGCTTCCCGTCGGGAAAGGCGACGATCTTTCTTATCCGGTTCCCCCGGGGGAAGTCGTCCCGCCACAGGATCCGGTGGGTCTCAACATCCCACAGGGCGATGTAGTGCCGGCCCCGAAGGATGATGCGCGTCTCACCGGGAGACAGCGACGGGCGTCCGCCGAATGTGACGACGCCGTCCACGTTGTCCGGTTTCTCCGTCCGGGGCTCCCCGCCCTCCCGGTCCCAGAAGTGGAACCCTCCCAATCCTGCCGCGATCATCCTTCCCTCGGACGGGACGAAGAGGATGTCGTTGATGTAATCCTTGTGGTCGCATCTCCTCAGGAGCCTGCCTGTTCGTTCATTCCGGAGCGAAAGGACAGTCCGGCTGGCGGTGGTGAGGACCCCTCCACCCATGGAGAATGCCTGGAACGGACCCATGTCGTCGGGGAGGAAACCGGCGGTGGGAGAGCCCGTTTCAAGATCGTAGGACCGGAGAAGACCCCCGGGTCCCGCCACCGCCATCAGCCTTTTCCCGTCGCCGGTCACATAGAGGTTAAAAGGGCCCCCCGTCTTTTCAGCGAGGGGGAAACCCCCTTCATGCCGGCCCGTCGACAGATCATGGATTGCAACACCATCCTCCGACGGCAGCACCAGATGCCTCCCGTCGGGCGTCACCGCCATCACCGGCGCGCCCTGCGGCAGGTCGTCCCAGAGCTCCCTGTCGGGGATGTCGAATTCCCTGGAGCATCGCCCGCTTGAGAGGTCCCAGTATTTCACCGTTCCGTTGAGCATCGTCAGGAACCCCCTGCCATCGGTCGTCGCAAGGAGGTCCCGGACCGGTTGTCCCGCGGGCAGTATCCTTGCCGGTCCCCCCGAAACCGGATCGATGAGGCGTACCACCGATTCCTCCCGGGAGATGGCGATGCGCCCGTTGACGGTGGCGATCCTGTTGTACCCGCCCGCATAGCCGTGATACTCCCGGCTTGTTGACAGGGAGGCCGTCATTTCATGGCTTTCCATATCCCATACGTCGATCCAGCCGCGGCGGAACCCCAGGCAGAACCGCCCGTCCTCCGTCAGGGACTGAAGTTCCACGGCGCCCGCGAAGGTATGTGCGTCCTCGACCTGTCCCGTCCGGATGTCGATGACACGGATATGCGACAGGGGATCGAGGTCCAGCAGGTCTATTTGATTCTCGATCAGACGGTACCCGCTGAGCGCATACGACGCCCGGTAAGGCACCTTGAGAGACGGCAGGACAATGGTGGAATTGGCGCCGGGCTCCGTTACGTCCCGCACCTCGACCCCGTCGGTCAAGCTTATAACGACTGACCGGCTGTCAGGGCTGAATCCGACGACGACCGGCCGCTTCAGCCATCGGCGGGACTGGTGAAGGACGGCCTCCGACGCGACATCCCATACCCGGACGGACTGGTCGTCGCCCGCGGCGGCTATCCTGGCGCCGTCGGGGCTTACGGCGAGGGAGCTGATGTAACTTTCCTCGATCCGGAATGCCCGCACCTTCTTGCCCGTATTCACGTCGTAGATGAGCGCCTCGGACCTTTTCGAGTCGGGGCCCTTCCCCCTCACCAAGCTTCGGACACTCCAGTTCTGCCTGCAGAAGAGATGATCGTCGTCGCAGTGCACGGGATCGCCGGGATGATCGGACAGGGTTGCCAGACAATCTCCCGTTTCGAGGTCCCAGACCTTCTTGTTCCCGAAGACAAAGGCCGTTACCATGCGGTTGGTGCCGGGCGTCGTGAAGATCGCCGAGAGGGTGGGACCGCCGCAGTCGAACACCCGCACGCATCCGCCCGAGGCCGCATCCCACAGGCGCACGTTGCCGTCCGCGGTTCCCGTGACGATGTGGGTGCCGCTGAAGGCGGCCGCAAGCGCGGCGACCTGTCTTCGGTGGAACCCGTGATCGTGGGTCAGCCGCCCCGGGGGGGCGAATCTCTCGAGAACCCCGGCCAGCACTTCTGCCGAAACACGTGCTGGGCCCTGCGATGTCACGGGACCCGGCTTTCTGGCCGTGGATTCACTGCCCTCTCTAATCATGGGCGTCTCCTTTCGGCGGCATCACGTGGAAGCGGGTGATCATGATCTCCTTCTAATCCTATAGCATTCTTGTCGCTTCCGCGAGAATTCTCTTTATCGTCGTGTCGGTGCACAAAGATTTCCTGCATTCATCCGTCCTGTGGCGTTGTTTTCTTCTCTGCCGTCATGGCTGCCTTCCGCTTGCAGGTGGTTGAGCATTTCTCATGTGATATCAAGCGAGGTCCCATGCATTCAATGGCAAATGAGACGGCACATCATGCACAAAGAGACGCCGCAGGCGAAAAAGGCGTTGGCAAAAAGCGCGAAGGTCGATCGTTGTGCTCGCTGCGAGCCCCACGGGCCGGGGTTTGGGGGTGTCCGCAGACCGTGAAGGGAGGGGGAAACGGTGCCTGACCATGGGGGCATGCGTGGTGGTGGTGCGGGAGGCATCGGAGATGATGTTGTGCTCTCCGGAGCCGGTCCTGTTGTGAATGATACCCGTCAGGACAGGGCAGGGTGAAGGCCGCCGAAGCCGTCACCGATCCGCGCCCTGTCGGAGGCGCGGCCATGGAGTTCGACGTGCCGGCGGTATTTTTCGTTGCCCGCGATCTTAGCCATGACCATCCCGTGGTTGTTGTATATCTTCATGTAGGCCCTGTGCTCGGCGTGCCCCTGCCGGAAAGTCTTCGTGTCGCGGTCGTCCCCGGAGCGTGAGATGACGCTCACCAGATCCTCCCTGTCCGTCCACAGCCATCCCGAGGGGGCATGGTCGTCGGGCGGGGTTTCCCAGATGGACCCTTCGGGCAATACACGGAGGGTTGCCAGGACTTCCCCCTTCTCAACGCCCCGAAACTCGACGGTTCCCGTCGTGTCAACCGTGGCGAAGCGGTCACCGTAGGGAAAAGCGGCGGCTCTTTTCACCCTGTTCTTTAGATAGTGCTCCTGCCGCCAGACCAATCCCTCTGTGTCCGGGTCCCACAGGGCGATGAGGTCGGAACGCTGAACAATGAACCTTGTGCCGCCCGACAGAGGGGTGAGGCACCTTTCGAACCTGTGAGGGGCCGATCCGATGGCGTTACTGTGGGGTCGCTGCATCAGAAGCTCTCCGCTCTCCCAATCGAGGAAGCCAAGGCCGAACTCGCTCACGGTGACGATCGTTCGCTGCGAGGGGACCATGACGATATCGCTGATCCGGCCATCCTGCCGGCATTCATGGAGAAGTCCGCCTGTTCTCGCGTCCCACAGCGACAGGACATTGTCCCGTGACGTGGCAAGGAGATGCCCGCTCATGCGGAAGGCGTGGAACCGGTCCATATCCTTCAGCGGGAAACCGGCAACGGGAATGCCTGTCGGGAGATCACAGGAACCCAGAACGCCGTCAGGTCCCGAGACAACGATCAGCCTCTTTCCATCCTCTGTCACATAGAGCGCGAAACGCCCCGGTTGCCCGTCCTTCCCGCGCTTTGCGAACCGTGCATCGAAGGAAAACCCGCCTTCCTGCTGCCCTGTGGACAGATTGTGGATGGCGACCCCGTTCTCCGTCGGCAGGAGGAGGTTCTTTCCGTCGGGCGTCACCGCCATGAGCGGCGCACCCCGAGGCAGGTCGTCGCGGCATTTTGTCCCTGGGATTCCGAACTCCCTCAGACACAAACCGCTTGCGAGGTCCCAGTGCTTCACCGCCGATGTGCCCATGGTAAGAAGACCCTCTCCGTCGGGGGTGATGAGGATGTCCCGGACCGGATCGGTGGCGGGGATGAGCCTTGCCGGTCTTCCCGAAAGAGGGCTTATGAGGCGCACGACCGTCTCCTGCCTGGCCAGAGCGATCTCGTGCTTTCCCGTAAAGGCGGCAGTCCCGGGGTTTGAGCCCGGGGATTCGGGGTTCAGCGGGAAAGAGTCCACCACCTCATTGTCCTTGATGTTCCACACATCGACTCTGCCGTCGGGGAACTCGAGGCACAGGCTGTCTTCCACGATAACGGACCAGATCTCGAGGTCTCCCTTAAAAGTGCCCGTCCGCAGTGTCTCGCCTGTCCGGATATCTATGATCCGGATCGCCGACGTATGGCGGGGATAGACATAATCGGTGTGCTTTTCGATGAGGTGAAAACCCCTCAGGACGTACCGGGGCCGGTGGTTGGCCGCCTGGGTCGTGATGGTGAAGGCGACGCTGGATCCCGCCACGTCGAGGACGTCAACGCCGGTTGCCGATCTCAGGACAATGAACCGGTTGTCGGGGCTGATGCCGACGATGCCCCGAAAAGGGTGTCCCTGAGGCGACAGGTGAACGAGTCTGCCCGATCCGGGGTCCCATACCCTCAGATGATGATCGCTGTTGACGGCGGCTATCATTGCGCTGTCGGGACTAACTTTGAGGGAGGTGATGTGGCTGCCCTCGATCCGAAAGGTGCGGGCCTTCTTTCCGCTGTCGACCTCGTAGAGGATGACCTCGGATCTTTGCGGATCGCGGGTTCTCCTGTCGGGAAGGTTCTGCACCATCCAGTTTTGTTTGCAGTAGAAAAAGGCATCATCGCAGTGGACGGGGATGCCAGGATGATCAGTGAGGACGGCCAGGCATTTTCCGTCATCAAGGCTCCAGATCTTCTTCCACCCCAGCGCGGCTGCCGTGACCATGCGCGGCCTCGCGGGGCTTGGGAATATCGCTGACGGGTCGGAATCGCGGCAATCGTAGGCGTGGATACACCGTCCGGAGGCCGCCTCCCAGAGTCGCACCGCGCCGTCCGTGCTTGCCGTGACGAGGTGCGTTCCGTCAAGGGCCGTCTTTACCATGGCAATCCGTTCCCTGTGGAACCCTGCGTCGTGGACCAGGCGGCGCACCGTGGCGGACCTCTCGAGGACACCGGCGACCACCCGCCCGGCAAGGGTTCCGGGCCGATGCGGGAGAGTCAGAGGTGACGACGGTATGCGTCCTGCCTCACTCATTGCCTTTTCCCTCCGCCAGCATCGCGTGGGGCCGGGCGATGGTCCCCTGCTTCTTCCCGGCGAGGGACCGGGTGTAGCGTCCGGCTATCCGTTCGTACTCGTCAAGGCCTTTGAGACGGGCCTGCACCATCACCGGGTTGTTGCGTGTGTGGACGTAAGCCCTGCGCCGATCGTCCGCGAGGGGTACGGCGCCGAGGACCCTGCCTTCCCCGCTCTCCTCGACGACGTGGAGAAGATCGTCCCGGTCCGTCCACACCCAGCCGTCCGGGGCGTGTTCGTCGGGCGGAGTGAACCAGAAGAAGCCATCGTTCACGTTCCAGAGGGAGCACACGAGGACCCCGCTCCGGGCGTCCACGATCCTTACGGTCCCGTCACCCAGGGACGCGAAGAGCCTTTCCTTATCGGGAGAGACGGCGATGGACAGCACCGGGTGCTCTTCTCCGGGCCACAGGACCTGGCGTAGCCCGCTCTCAAGGTCCCATCGCTCGAGGCTTCCCCTGAAGGTGCCGACCACGACATGACGTTCGTCGTCCTCGACGGCCATGCAAGTGACATCGGAATCCTTTTCTTCAACGGACCGCAGGATACCGGGTTTCACGAGGTCCCAGAGGATGACCCTCCCGTCGCGGCCGCAGGAGATGAGCCTGCGCCCATGGGAGACGAAATGGAGGCCCCGTATAGAGCTGAAGGCAATCGTTCCGGGCCAGGTGTGACCCTTCAGCAGGCCGTGCTCCGCGCCTGACCGAAGACCGAAAAGAAGAATATCCGTGTTCATGACGCGACTGACGGCGATACGCTCCATGCCTTCATCGACGGCGAGGGCAGCGACCTGTCCCCCTATGGAAAGAGTTCCGATGCAATCCCGTCTTTCGACGTCCCAGAGCCGCACCTCGTTAACGGCACAGGTGGCAAGAAGCGCTCCTTCCCGCAGGGGCACAAGGTGCTCCACGGGACCCGTGTGTCCCTTGAGGACCGCAGCGGGTTCTGTCCTGTCCGGGCGCATCTCCCACAGGCATATGTCTCCGTCCCGCTGCCCGGTCGCCAGGAGGCCGGCGATCGGAAGAAAGGCGATGGATGACGCCTCCCGGGTCACGACGCGATTGGCGCCGTCGGCGAGGTTCCAGACCCTGGCGGCGCCACCTTTGTCATGGGCGGCAAGAGCCTTGCCGCCGGGAGAAAGAGAGAGTCCGTGGAGGTTCCGCGCCGGTCTCAGGGTCCGCAGGCATTCGCCTGCTGCAATGTCCCATGTCCTGCATGTCCCGTCGAGGCTTACGGTGCAGAGGGTCTTTCCGTCCGGCGATATCTCCATGCCTGTCACATCGTCACTGTGGCCGGTAAGCTCTTTCTCCACGGTGCCCGTCTCGCGATCCACGACAAGGATCACCCGGTAGTGGCAACAGGTGACAAGGCGGGTACCGCCGGGTGTGACCGCGATCTTGTATGGCCGGTGGGATCTGAAGGAGACGAAGCGCTCCTGGTCGCCCGTTTGCATGTCAAAACAATAAAGGCCGTCCCACGCCGCGGCGACAACCTTTCCATCCCCGGTGAGGGCAATATCCTTAAAAGGATGGGGGAAGCGTCCCGAGGTGATCGGGAAAGGGCCGTTCATATCGGGAAGACTCCACCGGCAGATGTCGTTGCCGGATGAAAGGGAGACAAAGAACGTGCCGTCTCCCGCTACGAGGATCTTCTTGACCGGGTTGCCCGTCTCTTCCGTGACGCTTTCAGGGACGCCTCCGGCAAGGGACCAGACACGAACCGTCCCGTTATGGCTGCCGCTTACCACATACCTGTCGCATGGGCTCACCGCGACAGCGGTGACCATGCCGCCACGGCCGTCCATGACGAGGGTGCAGGCGCCCGTCGCCAGGTCCCAGAGGCGCAGGGTCCCATCATCCGCGGTGGTAACGGCGCGCACCCCATCGTTCAGAAACGCGACGCGCCGGAGTTCCCCGGTGTGCTCCTCAAGGACCATAAGACACTGTCCGCTGGCGATGTCCCAGAGACGGGCCGTCCGGTCACGGTTGGCGGTGAGCATCTTCGATCCGTCGGGTGATATGGAGACGCCATGGTACTGGTCGAGGTGCGTCCCCGTGCGGTGGGTGATCCTTCCCCGGGGGGCGAGGCCGGCAAGGGCATCCGTGATGATATCGCGGGACACGTTGAGGTCCTGACCGCTGGTTCGTGCCGGCTTCGCGTTTTCCATTCCGTCCGATGTCTTTGAATCCTTCATGGGCTTCCCTTAATCGTATAGTATTCTTGTCGCTTCCGCGAGGATTCTCTTTACCGCCGCGGCCATCCACCTGCCTGCCTTCGAATCCGGCCAGACGAGGTATATGATGGAGCCGTAGAAACAGGCACCGAAAAAGAGATACCAGAGGAACGCGAGCGGACCTTTGAGTGCTTCCGCCATCCGGCGCAGGCTCTTCACAAAAAGCTGGAAAGGTGTCTGGCCGAGGCGACTTCGGGCGATCCGTCTCGTCTTCCTGTCTTTTCCCAGCAGGCAGAGGCGCTCCCAGTGAGGGACGAACACCTTCTCTTGCCCCATGAGCTCCCCGGCGAGGTATATGTAGCTCTCATCAGAGAGGACAAGGGCGACGAGCGCCTCGGCGGCATCGGAGGCCCGCCTCTCGTCGAGGATGGTCCGGGGGACGTCGGCATAGACGGGGTCCTCATGGATCTCATACATCCCGTCCGCGGTTGTGGGGTAGAGAGTGCCCTCGGAGATATGCATGGCGGGATTGGGTTCCAGTCTTTCCGTATAGCCGACCACCTCTCTACGCATGACCACCTGAGTAGCCGCGATCTCTTCCCGTATCCACGCGATGAGCCTGTGGTGTCCCATTTCCCCGGCGCTTTCCTTACGTTATCCCTGCGTCTCGACGCGGGGCTTGCGGAAGGTCTCGGCCTGATCCCGAAGGTCGTTTCCGGCATCGCGCCGACCCTCCCCGTCGAGAATGCGGGCGACGGCCTCGAGACACTCCGCGCAGATAAACCGGTGCTCCTCGAGGGGGGACTCTCTCAGCTTGTTGAAGGCTATCCAGCAGCTCTCCTCCACACCGGCAAGATCCTCCCGCGTTGAGGCCCCCGCTCCGAACCTCAGGGCGTCCCTGTAAGCCTCCATCCCGTACTTTATCTCCTCATCTCTTGTCATCATGATCTCCTTTCGCGTCATGGTGCCGCGCTATTCATTGAATATCAGCCGGAGCACCGTGCACGCAATGGCAAAAGAGGGGGTCGCCATGCACAAAGAAGGGATGGGGTTCTGTTGACTTCTGCTGCCGATATATGCGTAGATATATAACGCTGCTGTGAGCGAAGCATTAAACGAAACGAGAACCATGAACATTTTGCGCGGGAAGATATCTGAGCTGACGACATCGGGGAACATGACGCTGGTGGGTGTCGACGTGGACGGGACCCGGATGACGGCGATCATGATCGGAAGGCCGGGGAAGGTTTCCTATCTGCGCATATCGGGGGATGCCGAACTCCTGTTCAATGAAGCGTCGGTGTCCATAGGAAAGATGATCGAGGGGCAGATAAGCCTTAACAATCAGCTTGATTGCACCATCGAGAGGCTGGTACTTGGGGAGATACTCACGCAGGTGATACTGTCGTTCCAGGGAGAGCGCCTGACCTCCCTGATCACGACGTTGTCGGCGAGCAGGCTTAATCTCAGGGCCGGGGACCGCGTGACGGCGTTCATCAAAACGAACGAAGTGATGCTGAAGGAGCCGGACGGGGCGGATAATGGAGATTGAAGTATCTATAAAGAAGAAGCTCTTCACAGCGACAGGGGAGTTTCCCTTTACCGCGGAGATCGGCATCGTCTCCGGGGAGATCGTGTCCTTCTTCGGCCCGTCGGGTGTGGGCAAGACGACGATGCTGAGGATCATCGCGGGCCTGACCGATGCCGACGAAGGGTTCGTGAGGGTTGGCGGCGAGACGTGGTACGACTCGACGGACGGAACGAACCTTCCGTCCCGTAAGCGTAAGGTCGGGTTCGTGTTCCAGGATTACGCCCTCTTCCCGAACATGAGCGTCCGTGAGAACCTGCGGTTCGCCCAGCCGAAGGCGGACAGAAGGCATATCGAGGAACTGCTCGACATCTTCGGGTTAAAGAACCTTCAGCACCGCAAGCCAGGGTTTCTTTCGGGGGGACAGAACCAGAGGGTGGCCATGGCGCGCGCCCTGGCACGCAAGCCCGAACTCCTGCTCCTCGACGAGCCTCTCTCCGCTCTGGACATGGAGATGAGAAATGCTCTTCAGGACGAGATCCTCGAGGTCCACAGGCTCTGGGGGATCACGACGATCCTTGTCAGCCACGACCTGCCCGAGATATTCAAACTGTGCAACCGGGTCATAACGTTCAAAGACGGATGTGTCGTCGATGACGGGAATCCCTACGACATATTCGCCCGAAGCAAGATAAGCGGCAAGCTGCAGTTCGTCGCGGAGGTGCTCAAGGTCGAGAAAGAGGACATCGTGGATGTGCTGACCCTGCTCATCGGTAACTCGCCCGTGAAGGTCGCCGTGTGCAACAACCGGCAGGAGACGTTCGTGCCCGGTGACAAGGCGCTCGTCGTCTCCAAGGCCTTTAACCCCATCATTCAAAAACTGAATTCCAACGGAAAAGGAGGCAATTGAACAATATGAATAGAAAACCCGTTATTATCGGAACGGCCCTGTGTCTTCTCCTTCTCTTCCTGGGCGCGTCCCTGGCGTCGGCCCAGACCCTGATGATAGCGTCGGCGGCAGGATACAAGAAACCCGTCACGGGGGCAATGAAGTCCTTCGAAAAGGCCACCGGGATAAAGACGGACGCTGCCTTCGGGAACATCCAGATGGTGGCAAGCCAGGCAAAGCAGACCGGCGAGATAAGCTGCATCATCGGCGACAGGAAGTTCCTTTCCGCCCTCGGTTCCACGGTAACATTTGTTTCCTATGAACCGATAGGAAAGGGCATTCTCGTCCTCGCCTACCGGAAGGGCGTGAGCCTTGACAGGGTGGAAGACATGGCGTCGGACAAAGTGAAGATGGTATTCATGCCGGAGGACAAGAAGGCCATCTACGGCATTGCGGGGACGGAAGCCCTGAAGTCCTATGGCTACACATCAAAGCTTGCCGGCAAGATAACCCGGGTGGCGACCGTGCCCCAGGTGGTCTCCTACCTTCTCACCGGAGAGGCGGACGCGGGGTTCATCAACCTCACCGAGGCCATGGCGAACAAGGACCGGCTGGGCGGTTATTTCGTCGTGCCGGAAGACAGGTACACCGAGATACTCATTGTCGCCGGGGTGGTGAAAGGCTTTCAGAACAAGCCGGAAACGAAGAAATTCACCGATTATCTGAAGACGAAGGAAGCGAAGGATATTTTCGGGAAATACGGCGTAAAATGATATGCCTCACGTACCGCTGACAGACTACCTGGCACACCCGGCCATCGTGCTCACCCTCAAGGTGACCCTGCTGGCACTCGTCCTGCAGCTCGCTGCGGGTCTGCCTCTTGGGTTGTACCTCGCCGGAAAGAAGAGCCCGGTGAAGAGCGTAGTCGAGATTATCACCACCCTGCCCATGATCTTCCCGCCCATGGCGCTCGGGTTCTTCCTGCTCCTCATCCTTGGCAGGAACGGGCCTCTCGGACATTTCCTGATGGAGGTGTTCGCCTTCAAGATAATATTCACGCCCTCGGGAGTGCTCGTCGCCGTCTTTGTCGTGGGTCTGCCTTTCATGGTGAAAAGTGTACAGGCCACGCGGCAGCAGATGGACGGCACGCTGATCGAAGCGGCCGCCACCCTGGGGAAGACGCGCACCCAGACGTTGCTCAGGGTCATCCTGCCCAACATCAAGGGCGGCATCGTGACGGGACTCCTGCTCTCCTTCGGGCGTTCCGTGGGAGAGGTCGGCATCAGCCTCATGCTTGGCGGCAACATCGTGGGGCGCACGGAGACACTGTCGCTCGCCATCTACAACGCCGTCTTCGAGGGCGAGTTCCTCAGGGCGGCGATATTCTCCATCATACTCACCGTGATCGCCATCGCCGTGCTCCTTGTCCTCAACACGATGAACAGAAAGAGGGTACCGGGCCTCGGCATATAACACCGGCAGAAGAAGCTCTCCTTAGCCGCTTCGGGTTACCCCATCAGCAATCCTCCGGCAAGATGCTTTTCGTGAACCCGGAGAGGTCGTCCTCCATCTCCTGCGGCATTTCGAAGATCCTCTCTCCGAGTCGGTGCAAGCACTCGTCCCTTCCGTGCCCGGCGGCGAGACCCTTCCGCACGAGCGAAGGGACGGGGTCGAGGGCGAAACAGGATTCCGGGCGGGATGTTGCAAAGGCAGGGGGAAAACTGGTATCATTTCCATACGATCAATGGTCCGGATGGTTCGACGATCTTGACAGGCCCGTCAGTCTTTACGGAGGAGTACAGATATGGATGTAGAACCTCGATGCCACGATAAGGTTGTGCAGATGATCAGAAAGGGTGTCGACATCCCGAACCCGCTGACCCTGGATGTGGGCGACGAGGTGAACATCGACCACATATCGGGGACGGATGTGAAGATCTACCCGGGGTGCCGGATCTACGGCGCGAGGACGGTCATATCCGCCGGGGCCAGGATCGGCTACGAGGGGCCCGTCACCATCGACAATTGCCGGCTGGGGCCGAAGGTGGAGCTGAAAGGCGGCTACTTCGCCGGGTCCGTCTTTCTTGACAGGGTGAACATGGGCCTCGGTGCTGAGGTGCGCGAGGGCTGCATCCTGGAGGAGGAGGCCGGCGGGGCGCACTGCGTGGGCCTCAAGCAGACCATACTCTTTCCCTTCGTGACACTGGGGAGCCTTATCAATTTCTGCGACTGCCTGATGGCGGGGGGTACGAGCCGCAGGAACCACAGCGAGGTGGGAAGCTCCTATATCCACTTCAACTTCACCCCCGACGGCGACAAGACGACGGCATCCCTCATCGGGGACGTCCCCCGCGGGGTCATGCTCAACCAGCCCCCCATCTTCCTCGGTGGGCAGGGGGGTCTCGTGGGTCCTCTCAGGATGGGGTACGGGAACGTGGTCGCAGCCAATTCGGTGCTGAGGAACGATTTCTTGGGAGACAACAAGCTCATCGTGGGAAAGACACATTCGGCGAGGACGATCGATGTCAGACCGGGGGCTTATCCGAACCTCCGCCGCATCGTGGGAAACAACATTATATATATGGCCAACCTGATGGCGCTGGAGCAATGGTACCTCCACGTGCGCCGCCCCTTCCTGGAGACGCGCGAGTTCGGAGGCCTCATCTTCTCGGGGCTCATGGACACGCTGACCCTGGCGAAGAAGGAGCGGTTGGGTCGGCTTCGGGCACTCGCGGAAAAGGCGCGGAGGCCGGAGCACGGGGCGTTGGCGGAGAAGGACGGCGAAGGGAGGAAGGAGTTCCATGAGAGGTTCCCGGAGATAGAAGGGATCTTCATGCCTTCCCCGGAGGACGACCTGGCGGGACGGTCGAGGGACGATTTTCTCACCCTCGCCGGGAACCTGAGGGAAGCCGGCGGCGCGGACTACATAGAGGCCATACAGGGACTGGATGCCGGGATCTCGGCGAAGGGCACGGCATGGCTGCAGGAGATCGTGGACAGCCGCTGCGCAAAGGTGCAGGAGCTCCTGCCGTCGCTGAACCTGTTCGGCGGATGACAGGGAGACGGTGTGAGACGAGTGAGGGATGATCATGGGTAAACTTTTTGGGACTGACGGTGTCCGGGGGGAAGCCAACCGGTATCCGATGAACGCGGAGATAGCATTCGCCATCGGGCAGGCGGTGGTCTATCTCCTGAAGAAGACACATGATCGTCCCCGGATAGTGATCGGGAAGGACACGCGCATCTCCGGGTACATGCTGGAGGGCGCGCTGGAATCGGGGATAACATCGATGGGGGGCAATCCCTACCTCGTCGGGGTTCTGCCGACGCCGGGGATAGCCTTCATAGCGCAGAGCATGCGGGCCGACGCGGGGATCGTGATCTCCGCCTCCCATAACCCGTACCAGGACAACGGAATAAAGATCTTCAACGGCAGCGGCTTCAAGCTCTCCGACGAGCAGGAGGAGGCCATCGAGGAGCTGATGATGAGCAACACCCTGCACGGTCTCGTGCCTCCCGTCCGGGAAATGGGGCAGGCCTTTCGCCTCGAGGACGCGCACGGCAGGTACATCGTCTTCGTGAAGAACAGCTTTCCCCGTGACCTCTCCATCGAGGGGATGAAGATTGTCCTCGATACCGCCAACGGCGCCACGTACAAGGTCGCCCCCGACACCTTCTGGGAACTCGGCGCCGACATCGAGGTCATCCACAATGCCCCGAACGGCATCAATATTAACGACAGGTGCGGCTCTCAGCATACAGAGGACCTCAAAAAGAGGGTCGTTGAGACCGGCGCGGCCGTCGGGCTCGCCTTCGACGGGGACGGCGACCGCCTGATCGCCGTCGACGAGAAGGGACAGGAGATGACGGGTGACCAGATCCTCCTTGTCTGCGCGAGGATGCTCAAGGAGCAGGGCAAGCTGAAGAACGACCTCCTGGTGAGCACAGTGATGAGCAATCTGGGGCTCAGGGTTGCCTGCAAGAGGTACGGTTTCGGGTACCACGCGTCGAAGGTCGGGGACCGCTATGTCCTTGAGGACATGATGCGTCTCGGCGGCATTGTGGGGGGAGAGGATTCGGGGCACATGATCTTTCTCGACCATCATACCGCGGGCGACGGCATCATCACCGCCCTCCAGCTTGTCGCCGCGATGGTCAGAACGGGCAAGCCCCTGTCGGAACTGGCGAAATGGATGGATGTCTATCCCCAGAAGCTCATCAACGTCGATGTCAGGAAAAAGCCCGATATCGCCACCATACCCCAGGTGATGGCGGTGATAGAAGGGGTCGAGAAAGAGCTCGGCGATGAGGGGCGCGTCCTTGTGCGTTATTCCGGTACCCAGAACATGTGCAGGGTGATGGTCGAGGGGCCGTCTGACGCTATCACGGAAAGGCACTGTGCCGAGATCGCGGACGTGATCAGGGTCCATCTCGGCTAGAGGCGGGGGGAGCAACCGCCGTCTCGCGCGAGAGACCCTGGAAGCCCTTGACGGGTCCGGCCACGGCACGGAAGATCAGGAAAATGAGCGGTATTGAAGAGGCCATCGTGGGTCTTGTCGGTGCGAGAGGCCCTCTGACGGGTTTTGAGATCCAGAAGGAGATACGGACGGACAGCCTGCTTTTGTGGAGGGCATGCAGGACCTCCGCGAGACTGGAGGTTCGCCCTCTGGGCAGGCGATACATGAGGCTCGACCGCCATGTCGACGGTTTCGCCCGCCTTTCCCCGTCCATCCTCCGGGAGTTCCTCACATACTGCGTCGTCGGCCGGTCCGGCGACAGGGCCTCCCTCGACGAGAGATGCCTTGCCGTGGGCAACCGGATCCGGGAGATAAGCAGGCTCAAGTTCGACCGCGCCCTCCGGATGGTCCTCGATGTTATGGAGGAATACGAGGATGCCGCGGAAATGGCCGGCCGGATGTGTTTTATCATCGCCGGGGACATCGTGTACGATATGGCCCACGACGTGCCCCGTCCGGAGCGCAGCACGGGAAAGCTGGTCAGAGGGTCCGATATCGACCTTGTGGTCGTCACCGACGACGACGTGGCGGATGGCCCCATAGGCAGGCTCGACGAACTGATATATCGCAGAAAGTACAGGATGCTCATCGACCCCGCGGTGAACGAGGAAGTGGACTACAAGATAAAGAGGCTCATGCGCGTCAGGGAGCAGGCGGCCTTTGACGACTTCAAGCGCATGGTTGCCGTCAAGATCCTCGACGAGGGGGTGTTTCTCCACGGAAGCGAGGAGATCTTCCGCGCCGTCAAGGGCATCATCCGGGAAAGGGGCCTCGACAGGCGCCTCGCGGAACTGGAAGCGCAGGCGCACGTGTTCAGGTCCCGGGCCGAGATGTCCATCCTCGACGGCAGGCTCGACGGTGAAAGGATAAAGGAGACCCACCTCTTCTACTCTGCGGAGGAGTTCGAAGAATTTGAATAACCCCGGCTGGCCGGGGAAAGGTGAGAGGTGAACACCATGCTGATCGGCATCGATGTGGGCGGCACATACACGGACGGAGTTGTCTTTTCGGAAGGGTCGGTCGTCTCGAGCGTCAAGCACCCGACGGACGAGAGCGATCTTGAAGCCACCCTCCTGTCCGTACTCGACGAGCTTCTCGCGCGCGGGGGGACGAAGGAGGTGCAGAGGATAGTCCTCTCCACCACACTCGTTACCAATCTCCTCGCCACGGGACGGGGAGAGCGCACGGCGCTTCTCCTTCTCCCCGGCAGCGGGCTGCCCTTTTCCGCCTACAGGATAAGTCCCGACACCTATTTCCTCAAAGGCGGCATGGACTTCCGCGGCAGGGAGATAGAGGCCCCCGACGCGAAAGAAGTGGAAGAGGTCTTGAGGAAGGTCCATGATTCCGGTATCGAGAGGGTGGCCGTCGCGGGGAAATTCTCCAACCGCAACGACGCCCACGAGAGGATGGTCGAGGACCGCGCCCGGTCCCTGTACCCGCGTATGGACGTGTGCACGAGCAACGAGATCGCGGGAAGGCTCAATTTCCCGCGCCGCGCCGTGACCTGCTACTACACGGCGATGACGATGAGGGAATGGAACCGCTTCGCCGACGGCATCGAGGCGGCCATAGGCGCCCGTGCACCGCGAAGCCAGGTACACATCCTGAAGGCCGACGGCGGCACCACCACCCTCGAGGCCAGCCGGAAGCGGCCCTGCGAGACGGTGTTCTCCGGGCCGGCCGCGAGCACCATGGGCACCATAGCCCTTAGCCGCGAATCCTTGAACGCCGTGTCCGTGGATATCGGCGGAACGACCTCCGACATCAGCCTCGTCATCGAGGGAGCACCCCTTTATGCCTCGAAGGGGGCCCTCATCGGCGGCCATCTCACCCACATCAATGCCTTCGCGGTCAGGTCCATACCGCTCGGCGGCGACAGCCGCGTGTACGAGGAATCGGGAGAGCTCCGCGTGGGTCCCATGCGCTTAGGCCCCGCCGCCTGCCTGGGAGGCGTGGAGCCGACGGTAACGGACGTTTTCAACATCCTGAACGGTCTCGGGCTGGGCGACCCCGATGCCTCCCGCACAAAGCTTCAGGCGGTAGCCGGGCATCTTGGCCTATCCCTCGAGGAGCTGCTCGGCAAGGTTGCCGACGAGGTGGTCGACAGGCTGGAGCGCAACATCGAGGAGATGTTCGGCCTCTGGGAGGACGAACCCGCCTACAAGGTCTGGGAGGTGGTGCACAAAAGGAAGTTCCAGCTCCACAGGGTGATCGGCATAGGCGCGGCGGCCCCTGCCATCGTGCCCATGCTGGCGGCAAGGATGGGCGTCGAGCATTTCCTGCACCGCTACTCCCCTGTCGCCAACGCCCTGGGGGCGGCCGTGGCACGGCCCACCCTTTCGGTGGAGGTCCACGTCGATACGGGACGGCGCACCTACACGGGGTCGCCGGGAGGGTTGAAGGGCACCGTCGAGAAGCGCAGCTTCCAGCTCGAAGATGCCAGGGAACTGGCGCGGAGTTGCCTTAAGGAGGCGAGCCGCGACAGGGGGCTTGGCGATTACGCCGACGAGGCCCACGTGTACCTCGAGGAGCAGTTCAACGTCATCCGGGGCTTTGCCCAGGAGGGCAAGCTTTTCGATGTCGGGATCCAGATAGCTCCGGGATTCATCCACGAATACAAGGGGGTGGCATAACATGAAGCCCACAGGTGTCATATTCTTCCCCGCCTTCGACTGGTCGATCAGCCCCACCCATCCCGAGAGGGAGGAAAGGCTTCTGTATACCCGGGACCAGCTCTTCGAGGAAGGCATCATGGACATGCCCGAGGTGAAGGAGTACCATCCCCGTCTTGCCACGGCAAAGGATGTCTCGCGCGTTCACTTCTGCGTCCCCGACGTTAAGAGTCGCGTGACGGAGGCACACATGGTATCGGCGGGATGCGCCATGGTCATGGCCGACGCCTTCATGCAGAAGGAGGTGAAGAATGCCTTCGCCATCATCCGCCCGCCCGGCCACCACGCCATGACCGTTGTCCACGGCAACCGCGGTTTCTGCGATATCAACAACGAGGCCGTCATGGTGGAGTATTTGCGCCGGACATACGGGGTCAGGCGCCTTGCCATCGTCGACACCGACGTCCACCACGGCGACGGGAGCCAGGAGATCTTCTGGCACGACCCCGACGTCCTGTTCATATCCTTCCATCAGGACGGGCGCACCCTCTACCCCGGCTCGGGCTTTACGAACGAGCTCGGAGGGCCGCTCGCCCACGGCACCACCATCAACATACCCATGGCTCCAAGGACGACGGACGAAGGCATCCATTATATAATGGATAACCTGGTCCTGCCCATACTCGATGAATTCAAGCCCGAACTGGTGATCAACTCCGCGGGGCAGGACAACCATTACAGCGACCCCCTGGCGAACATGAGCTTCACGGCGCAGGGGTATGCGATCCTCAACCAGAAGCTCAGGCCCGACATAGCGGTCCTGGAAGGGGGGTACTCCGTCGAGACGGCCCTGCCCTACATCAACATGGGCATCATCATGGCCATGGCGGGGATCGACTTCTCCAACCTGCGCGAACCCGACTACAACCCCTCGCGCTTCAAGGAATCGGCGAAGAACATGGACTATATCCGGTCTCTCGTCGCGCACCAGCTTGCTGCGTTCCGGGAGAGGGAGAAGGTGGTGGAGGCGAACAGGAAAGAGGGCCGGGAATTCTACGGCAGTTCCCGGAGCATCTTCTACGATACGGAGTACCTCCAGGAGGAGCAGCGCCTCGACCTCAGGATGTGCCCCGTCTGCTGCGGCTACCGACGCATCTCATCATCCTGCGCCCACCACAGCGGCCGCAGCTATTCCGTATTCTGCATCTCCCTGCCTGCCGCCTGCTGCCCCGACTGCGCGGCGCGGGCACGGCAGGATTACGAGGACATGAAGAACAAGTCCGGCCACGGCTACCTCTACCTCCAGGACAGGATAGCCGACGAATACAAGACCTTCGAAACCGGAACCGGACGGGAAACGGTGCTGTAAGGACTGTTGCGGGTTGAAGACCTTAGAGGCCGTTTCGGGTTGTGGGCAGAGGCAATGCGGCCTTTCATAGGTCCTATAGGTCCTATACGTCCTATTGGTCCTATTACATGAAAGCTCTTTTTCTGGAACTTTTTTTCCGTTCCCTTGTCTCATCTTGAAAAACGATGAGGAGACCGAAAATGAAAAAGATCTTGAGCGCAGCAGCTGTTCTGGCCCTTCTGGCAACCACCGGTCTGTGTTACGGGGCGGATACCGTCAAGACGACCCCGCAGGAGTATTTCAAATATGCCGGGACGGCCGCCGACCCTTCCTATCAGGACTATGTCGCGACAAGCTCCCGGAGCGAAAAGGGTAAAAATACCGGCAATTCCGGCAGCTATACGGCTGAGCGCGAGAGAATGCAGGAGCGAGTGAGAAACTCGCCGCGCTACACCGTGCCGCATATCAACCACAAGGGAACCTACGGACAGGCAAAGTAGAACACTACAATAATGAACAAAGGAGAAAGACCATGAAAAACACGGTATTGAGATCAACCCTGGCAGTTGTGGCGATCATCGCCCTCGTTATCTGCAGTTTCGGTGTTTCATCGGCGCAGGAGAAGAAGAAAGGCCCTGCCCTGCAGCAGCTCGAGCAGGCGGCAGGGAAGAAGATCGAGGACGTGAAGGTCCCGGCGGTGCCTAACCCCACCCCCGTGAAAACGAACGAGGTCCAGAAATCCACGTCCACGACGTTGAACACCTCGACATCAACGAAGAAGAAATAGGGGACGGCGTTCCCGACGGCTCAGCGAGAAAAAAGAGTGACGAACCCGTGAGGGTTCGTCACTTGAGATTCTCCTTCGTCACGCATCATGCGTGTGGTATCATGTGTCTCTTCGGTCCTTTACGCTTTCCGTATGGAACACAAAAGTCCCTTCCACTCGGGGTATCCCATGATGGGCTCCCGGGCGTTGCAGTCGGTGAGCCTGTTGCAGTTCCCCTCTTCCGGCCAGCCGTGGGGAACGAGGACAACGCCCTCCATGACCCTCTCGTCGACGGAGGCCTTCATCT
>Ga0228536_1000194_pt1 | contig 151953 bp, 118 predicted proteins | sample SJ1Smetagenome_FD_168611 | JGI IMG/M metagenome (GOLD analysis project Ga0228536, IMG submission 168611) | Enriched culture of PCE-dechlorinating microbial communities from Ithaca, New York, USA - SJ1.S | ecosystem: Engineered > Modeled > Simulated communities (microbial... > Unclassified... | reverse complement strand
CGATCTCTTCAACCTCTATTACCTCAAAGTAATCTGTCATGCCCTGCGGCAACAATAACTCATAGCCTGTTTTCATGCTACAAAGGTAAAACATTTAGAATCTCTCCACAACTTTTAGGGTTGATCCGAGATTGGACAATTTGTGTCCATGAAAAAAGTGTCCACGAATAGCCATCTAAGTCGCTTATTGTCCTATCGTTAAATGCTCGTCATCCTGCACGATTCAGTACCTTTAAACATTAATTTTAGAGTATGAAACGTCAGACATTTCGTGTGCTTTTTTTCGTCAGAAGGACGAAAACAGTCAAATCGGGCGAAACGCCCATCATGTTGAGAATTTCCATTGAAGGGCAATTAGCCGAACTTCAATTGAAAAGAACAATAAAGCCTGTTTTATGGAACCAATCAAAAGAACGGTGTACGGGGAAGGATGCCGCATCGTTGGAAATCAACCGTTATCTGGAATCGGTTAAACTTCGGCTATTGGATATTCATCAGACAATGGAGCAGGAAGGCAAGTTGATTAACCCGATGGAAATTAAACGGAAGTTTCTCGGACTGGACGAGGAACACAATACGCTGTTCCAAATCTTTCAGCAGCATAATGACAAGTGCCGTGAGTTGATTGGGAAAGATTACGCCAAGGTTTATGGCGGAAATTATTCTTTCTATAAGGGACAGAAAGAAATTGAAGAACAAGCATTAGCACAACAAATAAGTTCAGAGGAAGCACTTGCGTTTAGCTCGAAAGAAGGCACAAGAAGTTCGAGAACGTCAAGATAAACGTGCATCACAAGGACAGAGAAGTAAACAAAAAGGAGGTGTTGCCCGAATAGTCATGAATGCGCGTGCAAATTTAGCTGAAAATAATTCGGCTAAATTAAAAGAAAAACATATTGATATTATTGACGACAAGCAACAAAATCTTTCAGAACTACGTCAAAAGCAACGAATAAACAGTGATCTTAAAATAGATTTTGAAAGCGCACAACTGCATAAGGGAAAGTTATTAATTGAAGCGGTTAATGTAAATTTTGGATACATTGACGAAAAACCAATTTGGGAGAATCCCCTGAATATTGAAATACGAAGTGGCGAACGTATTCGAATAACAGGTAATAACGGAACAGGAAAGACCACTTTGATAAAGCTGATTACTGGTGAATTAGTACCGTCAAAAGGAGAAGTTAAAAAGACAGAGTTTTCATATATCTATCTTGACCAACAATATAGTCAGCTCAACAAAGATTCTACGGTTTTTGAACTTGCTAATGAATATAATTTTAATAATCTACAGGAGCATGAAATAAAATTGAGACTAAACAGGCTTTGTTTCCCAAAGAAACATGGAGTAATAATTGTCAGACATTAAGCGGAGGAGAACGCATGAGGCTTTATTTATGTTGTCTGATGATTTCCAACCATGTCCCCGACATGTTTATATTTGACGAACCAACGAACACTCTTGATTTATCAAGTTTATCCATATTAACCAATACGATTAAAAGTTATCAGGGAACCATTCTTGTAATTTCTCATGATAAACATTTTATAACTGAGATTGGGATAACAAAAAATATAGAATTGAAGATTAGCAGTAAATCAACATTGTAAACTCCAATGCCTATGAATCGGTTCTTGAAAACAAAGTTATTTGACCTGCTTTCCTGTTCTATCAGAGAACAAGACGGCATTTATTACACAGATTTATCGAATGCTTATGATGATTTTGTAGGTCAACTGCTTGATTTCTGTCGTGAAGAACAGGATATAATTCTTTTATGCTTCACAATAAACTACACAATGACAGAATTAAAAGGACTCAATATCCAATTGGAAATAAAACCTGATAGTAAAGCAACTGATTTACACGTATTTTTCATGAAGATATTAGATATTTTGGAATCGACCTATCGAATTATAAAATTTCGCTTAGAAAATCCGGAGTTTTTTCAAAAAAATAAGGAAGATAGCTTTGTTTCGGATGTTTACTTAGCAGATGATGTCGATTTTATTGATATAATGGAAGTAATATGTGGGTTATTCTATTCTCATTCAGTGAGAAATAAAACAGGGAATCCTGTCAATTTTTCCGACTTGACACGTGTATTTGAAACAGGGATGAATTTTAAATTTGCTGACATTTATAAAAAGAGAGATGACGTATTTAGGCGTAAAGCTGCTAAACTTACAGAATTTCTGAACGAATTAATAATTGCAATAAAAATAGAAAGTAAAAACAGAGGTTATAGATAAATTATGGAATACTTGATTAGACCACTCGAACAGAATGAGTATCATATTTTTGAAAATATGCTATACGAAGCTATTTATCAACCTGATAAAAACAACCTTATACCAAGAGAGGTTTTGAAATTACCTGAAGTACATGAGTATATTAACAATTTCGGTCAAGAAAAGGATGATTATTGTTTAGTTGCAGACTTTAATGGAAAGATTGTTGGTGCAGTTTGGACACGGATATTAGCAGGCGATGTAAAGGGATTTGGAAATATAGACAATGAAACGCCTGAATTTGCAATCTCATTATACAAAGAATATCGGAATCGGGGAATCGGGACAAAGTTAATGAATGTGATGATTGAGTACTTACGGAATAGCAGATATAAACAAGCTTCATTGAATGTGAAGAAAAAAAATTACGCTGTTCGATTGTATAAAAACATGGGATTTGAAATTATCGGAGAAGATAAGGAAGATTATTTAATGTTACTGCGATTATAAAGAGATGTTTGTATATATCTGAATTAAATCGAATTATAAATTATTTATCGGGGAGTAGATTATCTATTCCCCGATTTTATTTTCTGTAATATGCCGAGCTTTGCCCTGTCAATGCATTGAAAAATTGATTGTAGAACTTAAAAATGAAGCAAAATGTATATCAATAACGAAGATTTTGAAAAATGGATGGAACACCTGTCCAAAAAATTAAGCGAAATTGGCAAAGATCTGAAATCGCTTATTAATACCAATGAGGTTTTCGATAAGGACGAGAAGTTACTCGATAATCAGGACTTGTGTTTTATGCTTAGATGCAGCAAGCACACCCTTCAACGCCACCGAAGCAATGGCGTTTTACCCTTCTTACGATACGGACAGAAAATCTACTACCGAGCGGACGATGTTCGTTCATTTGTCCGGGAACATTGTGATTACCGAACCATTCAGAAGTTTGAAAAGGATAATCCACCAGAAGAATCGGAATAAAGCAATCCGATGAATACTAACGAAGGCTGTATTTAATCCACCGCCTTGTAATAACGCTCCGCATTTAGCAGAAACAACCTTGCCTCACGGCTCTGATTGTTTCGCTAAATTAAGCAAGAGGGAACTGGACAAGTCCTGTTCTTCCCTCTTGCCCTGCGGGGCAAAGCCTTCGACTTTAGCGTGTTATAGAAACACGCTATAATTATACCGATAATTAGCAATTCAGATTTATCGCTAATTATCAGTCGTTTAACTTTATGATTTTCCATGAAAAAGTAATTATCCATGCAAAATAAAGGTCAGAAAATAACATATACCACCGTTTCCATAGACAAGGAAACTGGCAATTTGGTAGAGAAAATCTGCAAACGCTATTCGCTGAAAAAGAGTGAAGTTGTAAAGCTGGCTTTTCGGTATATTGACAAAGCAAATATCAATTCCGCTGAATCCCCCGAATCGGTCAAATCCGAACTGTCCAAAATCAACAAACGGCAGGACGATATTATCCGCTTTATCCGAAACTACGAAGAAAAGGAACTTAACCCGATGATTCGGGCGACCAATTCTATTGCCGTCCGCTTCGATAGCGTTGCCAAAACATTGGAAACGCTCATCATTTCCCTATTGGAAAAGAATTTGAATACATACAATACCGTGCTGCAAAGAATCAGCGACCAAATCAAACAACATGCCGATGTGATAAACAATCAGGGTAAACAAATCGGCTCACTGCAACAGACGCAGAAAAAGGACAATGCTAAACTTTTGAAGTTGATTAGCCTTTATGCGGATTTGGCAGCTTGCGGAGTAATGGACGGTAAGCGGAAAGAAAACCTGAAAGCAATAGGAAACACCGAGCAGGAACAAGCCGAAGCGATGAAACGGTATATCCGCGAAGTATCCATTCCAGAGTACGCCAAGAATTTCAACAAAAGATTATCAGCCGAAGACATCAAGTTTTACGGCAAAATCCATTTCAACCGCGACCGTTCCGACAACCGCCTAAACATGCACTGTCATTTGATTGTAAGCCATAAAGACCAATCGAACAAAGTAAAGATAAGCCCACTAACCAACCACCGAAACACCAAGAAAGACGTCATTACAGGCGGTTTTGACCGTACAACCCTATTCCAAGAAGCGGAGAAAGGCTTTGATGAATTATTCGGCTATAATTGGCAGTTGTCAGAAACGTTCGAGTATTGAAATACGATGAAAAACGGCACAGTTACGGATAAACTAAAAATGCAGGAAAAAGAAATCGTTTTTGCTGGTGAAAAGAAAAACAGTCCTGCACATAAGTTGTCAGATATGCAGATATGCAATGAATCCGGCAAGATTGAAAATAAGTTTGCAAATAAACAAAATAGCAAATCTGAAAACAATATTTCGATACAACAGCAAACCAATAATGATTTGAATACGTCAATACAACAACAAAATAGGAGAACACAATCGCATATAAATATCTCTTTACGTTTTTAACTACTTGGCAAAGCCTATAGTTTTGTGTTAATCATCAGTATTTTAGTGTAAATATTAATTAAATTTGTAACTTTGATGGCATAAGAGCAAATAGCTTATGCCATCAATCTTCGACCATATAGCAATAGAGAATACTTATGAATTGTTCTTCCCCAAGAAAGAACAAGGATTGGCTATTATATGGTTATACGAAAGAGTGAAAAACGGATATTTTGACAAAGGTGTATTTAAAGAAAAAGATATTCGAAAAGCATTTGACGAAGCAAGTACAGTAAACAAGGAAAAAAGAGAACGACAACAGTGGGAATATTACAATTCTCAAATCATGGCTTTACAGGAATTTTTCCTGTTATATGATGAAGAAAACCAAACATACACGTTCAAAGAATACGCATCTTATCTATGCGACAAAGTATTCAAGATGCTATCAGACAGGTTTAATCCGACTGTAATTGAAGTTACCTGTACAAATTTGTATGAAAACCTAAAAGATGTCACTGAAGAAAAAGATTTGACAACTTGGCTGGAAGCACATTTTGACAAAGCCAAATTACATCTCAAAGAGCAGATTGATTATCTCAACCAACAAATTGATAAGTCAGTTGCTGAACTAAGCGAAAAAGCCAAACTGAATAATAATGATTCTTTGGTTGTCGCTCTACGAGATATTGAAAATAAACTGGATGAAATACGTAAGCAAAACGGAGAGTTGCGTGGTGCATTTCGTGAAATAGACCGTATAAAGTCAATCTTGATAGCACATCCGGCAAGAGAAAATGCCGAAATTGACGATAAAATATCCGATGCAATCAATTACTTCGAAAGTGTCAGGACTTTACTTAACATGGTTGATTCCCGTATTGATAAAATACAACCTAAAATTCAACAGTTTTTTGGTTCGTTAAACCGTCATCTATTTGACACAAAAGTCGAAAAATTCCTGACTCATTTGCTGGATAAAAGTCAGGTTGTTCTTGGAGAATTAATACTTCCTGTTGCGAATGAGAGTTTTGTTACCCGCTTGCCACCTTCGAATTTTACAATAATTGAAAAACGGGATGAATTACTCTTTGTCGGAAAGCGGAACCAATCCCCCTCATATATCAATGACCCGATAAAGGAAGCTACCGCACATCAACAAGGCAACATGATTCTGGTTAGGCAAAGCCATATTAATCAATGGTTGGAAAGGATAAAGCGAGAATCCCGACATACTAAAGAATACCACCTGTCTGAAATTTTCTTCAAAATACTGGAATTTCACAATGAGGATTTGCAGTTGGCTGTCAGTATTATATATCAGGCAATGGACTACTATGATAAGCACAACAGATGGCAGATTGAGATTAATCCTGAAAAAATGATTCAGGAAGAAAAATATAAATATGCGATATGGGACATTTGGATGAAACAGAAATAAGAAATCCATATGATTTTTTGGATTGTAGGCAAGGTAAAGAACTCTTTGCTTCACTTGATTTTGCTTTAAAAGACGGAGTGCATATTCAGGAATACGGAAAACAGAAAGAACTGTGTTCATACCTTCGACGGTTTTATCCGGCTTTGGCGCAATATTATCGTGAATTCTGGGGACTTGAACTCGAACAAGGGGGCAATGATTCCGAAAGATATTATTACCTCAAATTTTGTCCAGATTTAAAAAACGGGATTCCGGCAAACCACAAGCATCTCATGGCCAAAGAAAATATTATTGTTGGTTTACTTCTATACAAAGTTTACTATAATGACTGCAATATTGAACTTAACTCATTGAATAAATTTCAACGGATAATAAAACTCGACTATCCCGATTTGAAGCCCGGTATAATAAAAACTTTGGCTAAAGCCAAAAAGGAAAAAGCAACACAATTTAATGATGAGAAAATAGATGCTTGCATCAAAAATGCTTTTGATGAATTTAGCAAAATAAAATGGATTGAAATGGATGGTGATAGTTTTGAGATATTACCCTCATTTCATCGGCTAACACGTGAGTTTGCCCCATATATAAACAATATCGACGAAATATTAAAAGAAAGTCAGGATGAAAAATTACCCGCGAATTCATAGTTTATCCACTATAGGACTTATTCATCATCAGGAGAACGATTATGAGTTTCATCCGACACGAACTGATTTCATGGGAGATAGTGCTTCGGGCAAAAGCATTATTGCCGATTTACTTCAATTGATATTTGTTGGCTCGACGGCTTTCAAATCGGCAACAGCCACGTTGAAAGAAAGACGCGACCCAGATGGATTAGTTTTAACTACCTCGGGGAAAGGAACAAATATAGCTTATGCATTTCTGAACATTGAAACTGCCAGTGAACAATTTGTTGTTATTGGAGTATATCTTGAAAGTACCAGCAAACATACAAAGCCATTTATTATACAATCAAGCACGGAAATTGAAAACGAAAAATTGGTTTCGATGCACATTCCTCTAAAAGCATCTGACTTCAAAAATGAAAATACTATTCTTGATTTAGATGAATTAACGGAGGCAATGGAAGAAAAGCAACTAGTATTCAAAAAGTGGGAACGGATTAGTACATACCATCGTATTTTATATAACAATGATATTCTTTCTTTGGATTTATCCGCTAACGATAAGGCGTTGAGTGATTATGCAAAAATTATCCAGTCCTTTTCTCGCGGGAAAACCTTAAATACAAAAGAAAGTAATAGTCTTCTGGATTTTTTGTTCGGGCAGGAAAAAAGAAAAGAATTGCACAATAAATATGTTCAGATAGTCAAAGACCTTGAGAGTACTATTCTTTCTTATGGGCAAAATTTGGAAGCCATTAATCTGTTGACAAGAAAATATCAACGGATATGTACTTTAAAATCATTACTAGAAACTAAAAACAGTAAGAAACAAGAATATCTTACCTCAGAATTGTTATTCCATCGTGAAGAATATAAACGTTTATCAGATGAAATTTCAACAAATTCAGATAAAATCTTAGGTGCCTCATACTGCTTACAACAATTGATAGATGCAGCAACGAAGGATATTATTCAAGTGCAGAAAACAAAAAACAGTATTGATGAAGATGTAGACAGAATGTCAGATGCTCAATTTTCTGCCAAACAACAATATACCACATTGAATGATGCACGAAAATTGGTTGACAACTTAAAAATTGATGAGAAAACGCTTGAAACAGTTTATCAGGACTACCAGAGAATTAGAGAACGGAATTCCATTCATCAGGAATTTATATCAAAACTATCGAATAAAAATGTGCAATCATTCTTTGAACAATCCGAATGGATGAAAGGATTGAAAGCCGGTAATGAACACTTTGGAAAACGAATAAATGAGATAAAATCGAATTTAGAAAATCTTGAACTTTTGTCGGAATATGTTGATATCAATAATCCTGATTCGTTGGTACGATGGGCTATTTCGCTCAATCGTCCATTGACAAGAATAGAGGAAAGTTTGATGCTGCATTTTCAAACATTGAAGCGTACCGAACCGGAAAATCCAGTAAAAAGAGAACGCTATTTGCCTTTACCGTCAGTATTATTTGAAAAACCTAAAGTTGAAGAAAAAAAGAACGGATTCTGGATTGATTTGAATGGAATTTGGGAATATGTTGAATATGTTTCTGAACAGCGATTTAATACGATTGACCAAGATGTAATAAGCAAGTACTTCGAATCGCAATCGCAAAATATTGAACAGAAGAAGAAGCAACTACTATATGAACAGAAGCAACTTAATTGTCTAAACGATATTTTTATAGAACTAGCCAATGCCCCCTATGCTATTGAAGTATATCAGAAAAGAGAAGAATTGGCAAATTACAGAGAAGAGAAGTTGCTGAATATAAGCGTTGAAAAAATTCAATCTTACTCAGATTGTTTGAAACGGAAAGATACCATTGAAAGGGAATACAAACAAGCCCAACAGAAATATGAAGAGGCTATTGCTGCACAAAATGAGAGCAAGGCGATTCTCGAAAAGTTGCCTGCAAAAGTCAAGAAAGCCGAAGAATTATTATGTAGTATTGAAAACGACAGTACACTACTGTCAAGTATTGCTCAACAGTTTTCAATTAACCAGTCATATAGTTATGATTTGAATTTTTATTACGACAGTGATGATAAAGTCGATTCTTTTGCAACAGAATTTGATATCCAGAAAGAAAGTATTGATTTAATAGAATCACTTAGGAATGAAAAATCGGCGTTTGACGCACTTGCGATTGAGTTGCAGAGTAAAGAAGAAACATACAAATCTCTTTATCAGAAATTACCAGTCGATGAAGAAAATACGAATTCAGTAATTCTGACACAAGTTCAGCAGAAAAAAGAATCGTATATTCAAGCCAAAAGTAATTATAATGCTCAATTTGAAGGAATCGTTAATGATTTTATATCAAGTGAATCGCATCGGTTCGAAGGCGAAAGCAAAGATTTTGCAGACTTAGTAACCCATTTGCTTCCAAATATTTTTGGACATGAAAAGGTAATCGAAGAAGAAATCATCAGTAAAATAGAAACGCACCTAAAACAAATCAACAATAAAAACAGAGATTTAAATTCTAAAAAAATACGAAAAATAGAGGATTTGCTGGATGATGTACACTCTGCTGTCAGTACACAGGAGGATATTGTACGTAAAATAAACCGGTTTTTTGCTGGAGGAGAAAAACGAATCAGCGGAAATTACAAACTTAATCTAGTCAAGAATTCAGTCAAAGAATTTCCTATTGATTGGTTATCTGCTTTTAAAAGGAAAGCGGGGGAACAACTCAATTTATTTGAAATCTCAATTGCCGATAAATTATCCTCAGTTGTATCAATCGACGAAAAAATTCTGGAAGCATTCAAAGAATTGGCCGACAATCAAAATAATGATATAACCATTGATGACTTGTTAGACCCCAATTCTTATATGGAGTTGAGCCTTGAAATGCAAGATTCAAGTGGAAAATCAAATAAAGGGAGTACCGGACAAACTTATGCTGCCATTGCATCGCTGTGTATTGCACGATTATCTATTGTTGGCAGTAAAGATTATAAAAAGGATGCAGGTATCCGTTTTATGCCTATTGATGAAGCCGAAGGGTTGGGAAGTAACTTTGACTTGTTATACGAAATTGCTCAAGAATACGATTATCAAATTGTAACATTCGCAATTAATCCGCTGGGACGCTACGATGAGCAGTTTATCTATATTCTTCACAGGAATCCGGATGTTGATGTAAACATTAACTATACACCAATGGCTATCCGTAGCAGGACAGATATTAAAGACGACATAAAGGAGATAATTGAGGTATGAAAAGTAATTTAACATGGCGGGTTTTGAAAGCCATGAATACATTATACATACAAAAGAAAATTCCTGCCGGAAATAAATCCGACAGTCAAATAAAGCATCTTCTTAGCCGGAAACTTATTGGCTACCAACATGGCAACAGCAATTACTTTGTGGTTCTTGACGGATATAAGGAATATTATGAGAGGTACTTTCTACAAGACTTCCAGCAATATGAAGATTTCCTCCTTTCTGTTGATCCGGAAGCAGATGGGAGAAAAACATGCACTGTAAGAGATATACAAACCTTAATGCTTATTGCAGACCTGCGGGAAGAGGCGAAGAAATCGTTAACCACTCGCCGTACATTTTCCGGCGAAGTATTCAAATATGGTGGGTCTAAATATCTGGAAAATCGCCCCGGATTGGACAAGATGGTTCTCAAAATACTGGGTATTGAAAATTTCCCATCGGAAGACCCAAAAGTTCTTCAATGGAGATTTGTAGTGGATTGCCTAAATCCAGAATTAGTTGTCCTTTGTGAAAATCTTGATTTTCTCAAAACTCCAAACATTGCTCGTCAACACAATATAGAACTTTGGTATGTTGGGGGCAACAACACCTCAAATATTCATCATATCAGTCCAGAGAAACTCTGCAAACCATTATATTATTCCTGCGATTGGGATTATGACGGCCTGAAGATTTATTGTCGGATAAAAGACATTCTAAAATCGAAAGGGAAAGAGGTCATTTTACTTTATCCTTCCAGTCTTCAAGATAGGTTATCAGTTGATTCCCCACATCATAACAGCAAATGGAACCATTCCATTGCTTTTTCAGGATTAGCCCCAAGTTATTTCACACCAAAGGAAATAGACTTGATTAGCCAACTGATAAAAAAGAATCAGTGGATTGAAGAAGAGTCAAACAATTTGTTGGAGATGCTTTCTCTTAATTAAAATTTCAAACTTATAGAAAACCAGATTGATATGTATAAGCAAATAATCAATTCTTATTCAAAGGTAAAACGTACTGCGTTATTAGCGCAGGATAATATTACGAAAAATTGGTATCATCTTTTTTCTGTGATAGAACTATTGCCAAAAGAAATTCCAGAATACAATATTCCAACTGAAATATGGTGTGAAAATAAGATTGTTCGAGCAAATTCATCATCGGGAAAAGATAACTATAGCTTTTATCTTATGGTGCATGATATAGATTCTGTAGATAATGCTATTTCAAATTTTGAAAATCCACTTCAAAATAATGTATTTGACGGGAAAGAAAATCTTTTTTTCAATAAGGCATTTGTAAAAGAACCAACAGGTGATGTGCCTTATGTTATTTCATCAAATATACATTCTTCTGAAGGTCTTATGTCTGTTCTGCCCAAAAGAAATTCCAGTGCATTTATATGGACACAAATTGATTCGGAAAGAAAAGTACAAGCCTTATTTCAAAAGGAATTACCATCAAAAGAACAGAACGCAATAAGTCAACTAACAAATGATTGGCTTGGATTTGATATAGCTTCTAAAGCAGAGCATCTTGGAAATATATATTTATATGCAACCAACCCATATTACCGAGATGTTGAAATTTCTTTATCTACAAGTCCCACTGATATATTTTATCATTTTAAAATGAGAAAAGAAATAGAGCCAAACTTCACGTTAAGGATAATAGATACTCATGGAGATATTGTTGCATTAGACAAGATATTCAAAATACAAGATTCCTTGGGATTGATACAATTACCGCATGAACCGAATCAAATAGAACTACGGATTTATAATGAAAATGGCGATTTAATAGGATTAGATGGCCCAAACACTTTTATTCGAACTATTCAAGTTGGTATGTCAATAAAATCTGCGGATTTTCATGTGAGTGTCCAAACAGACAAAGGGAGCAAGGAATTTACAGTTGAAAAATTTTCGAAAGAAAATCCCATGACCATTGGGGATAAGATTGATTTCAATCCGGCATATTATTTTAAGGATGCGGAAAATCAGCGAAAACATATTTCTCACGAGAAAAATAAAGATTTTATATTTTTCCCTGGTTCTAAATCCGAAATGGAAAAAACAGACTTGAAAACCAAATCAAAAGAAATTATTCGGGATATTATAAACCAAGCACATGATACATGTTTTTTAATAGACCCTTATTTCAATGTAAATGATTTGATTGATTATGCTTTTTATATCAAAAACACAGGGGTGAATCTACGTATCTTAAATTGCAAAGAATTTATTGCTAAAGAACAGGCTATCCATTTACAAAAGGCCATTGAAGAATATAATAGTAAACCATTTCAAAAAATAGAATGTAAGACGCTACGTGGAGAAAAGAGTATTTTGCATGACCGATTTATCATTGCAGACAAAAATGTTTGGTATCTAGGAGCCTCCTTTAATGAGTTTGGTAGCAGAGCGACTTGTTTGGGAAAAGTTCCAGAATCATCAAATCAACAAATCATTAAAGAAATTGAAAAATGGTATTTTAATGACGGAAATGACTATTCTCAATTATTAAAAGAATATGCAGAAGATAATGGGTAAAATATTTCTCACAGATAGTCCAAATGTAGTCTTGAAAATGCACGATTGTGGTATGGGAAACTATTGGTTTTATCACAAAGATTCTTTCCCAATGGATGAGCCCTTGCTTTATCGTGAATTGATAAATCAAGCAGCAAACAATATTGATATTTGGGATCCTTATTTTAATATCAAGAGCATAGCCGAAGGGGACCACCTTTTATTTGACTCAATACAATCTAATATTACTATTAAAATTTTACACCAAAAGGGATATTCCCCACAGTCGTTTTATTTTCAAAATTTTTGGAATATATTTAAAAGCATTATTCCCGCATCTAAAAATGTTCGGCTAGGTATGCGCTTCATTGATTCAGGAAATATAAGCCATAAAAACGGGGAATTTCATGATCGATTTCTTATCATTGACCAATTGGAGGTATATCTAATCGGAGGTTCTATTGGATGGCACAGGGAATCAAAAGGCTCTACGGGGATTTTTAAAGTTCAGGATATAGAAACAGCCAATTTTATTAAATCACTTTTCACTGAATATTGGAATTTTGCTACTCAAAATGAAATTCCTGTCAAATATTTATAAGTTTTGCGTTATGGATCAAAAGAAATTTTATACAACAGATATTCATTGGTTATACCAAGTAGTAAAGAAACATTCTTGTGTTGATTTTTTGAATGGCTCAAATGATTTAATAAGTTTGATTGCTAAACCTATTGAAAAAATTAAAGAAAAAATTTGGTCTATAGTCCAAGAAAGAAAAGAAGCCTCTTTCAACGATATTATCCTTGAAGACGAAGAAAAAATCAACTTCTGTTTGGCCGAAGCTTTGGCCGCCAACCCATTATTTATATCCATAACGGATGAAACTATTTCCGCTCAGTTATTTTCAAAAGTATTCAAGAAATTATGTAGTAGATTATTTCATAAAGATGGAGATAATAATGAAGAATATATAATCCAATCCTATATTCATGCTTGGTTGGAAAATAATCTAGCAAAACAAATCGCACAGGATGAGAAATTCTCATCTCCGGCTATTCTCATTAAACTTATTGATCAAACAGAGATGTTGCATCAATTTTACGGCGATTTAATTAAGTATATTCCACTTGAGTGGATTACTTCTCATGTGGAAGAATGGATAAAAATGCCTGAAAATTCGATTAATATTCTTGAACATATAAGAACATTTGATAAGGATTATTTCAAAGGATATGAACAACGATTAAATAATTTAAATGGGAAAAGTCCGTGGAAATATATCGAAGAAGCCACCCGATATTCAGATTATGCGATGTTGAATGAGGAATTTTCGTTTAAGTCCTCATTATTGTTTGAAAAAAGTATTCCTATTTGGATTCAATTCTGGGATGATTTGAAGTATCCCGTTTTGCAAGATATCCCTTTTATACACAGATATCCTTTTGATATAATCGAAATAGCGAAAAGGTTAAAAGAATCAACTACTGAATCAAAAGAGAAATCTCATCTTGCTTGTATTTTATTAAAGAACTCATTTGAAACTTCTATTTCAGCAACAAATTACCTTTCTATATACACAGATGAAAATGCCATGAAATCATTTTCGGAACAAGACGAGGCATTTATCAACAAAGGGAAAGAAACGCTTGGTGAATGGCAAAAAAAGAAACAAAATTACTACAGTGAGTTATTCTCTGCTCTATCCTCTATTTTGAAAGAATCGGAATTGGAAGAATGGGTGTTCAGTCTTAAACCTCGTTCAACATCACAAAATAAATATACAGAACAATACAATGATGAAATACGAACTGTAATTGATAATTTTTCAACTTACCTCAATACACTTCCACAATCTGATATTGTTGTTGCTGAAAATTTTAATCTTCAAAAATTCAACTTCCTTATTTCTCAAATACAAAATGGGAATAACATCTCTGTTGAGGTTGTATTAAATTGCTTGATTGATTACATTAAGTCCGAATCTTTTTATTGGGATCAAAGTTATGAAGCACACTATTGGGATGCATTAAAAGGTATAGGAACATTATTAGGCTTAGCTGAAAATCCTGAAGAAAAAGCACTTGAGTTAATATGTAAATTTAAGGTTGCTTATGAAGGTTGGAACATCAATCACGAAAAGATGTATCAGCAAACATCCAGAGAGACTTTTGTACTCTCAGGAGTTATCATGCTATTTGAACATGCAGAAACTCTAAACGATAAGAGCGAATTATTTTTCAAGCAACTTCTCAACAGCATGCACACTCAATATCGATTTGCTATTTTCGAACAAGATAAAGTGTATCAAAAACCTCTTTATCTATTATGGCTTATTGTTAATCAAATACAAAAAAATATGAAACCATATTTTGAAAAAGAAATTATTCAAAATATAGATAATCTTGTTACTGTCTTACAGATATTAACATCTGATAATTATCAACTTGAAAAATCATCAGAAGACCTCTTAAAAAGCAGAATTGAAAAGGAATTGCCTTTTGTAAAGAGACGAAATTCGCATAATCGGGAAATCCGAGATTTCCTTGAAAGAATTGAGCCAAAACTTACTTCCCCAAACGACAGACATGCCGATCTAACTCAATTGCTTAAGACGTAGCCATTTTATAAATCGTTGTATATCTGTTTATAAATTCTGTAACTACTGTAACTGTTATAGCGGTTACAGAATGAAAGTGCATTAATCCTGGGATAAAGTTATTTCCGTCTTACCTACAAAACAAAAACAGACTATTTTCGTCTTGTCGACAGGACAAAATATCTCCCTAATTTACCTCAATATTTTGTTTTGTTTCTAAAATGCACTATATTTGCAGCATAATAGAAATATAATAAAGGAATGATCTTTTTGGATTTTAAGACTAAAATGTTCGATTTGGCATGCTTCAATATATATCAGATATACGCATGGCAACCGGATTTCGACCGGAATAACCTTACCCGCTGGGTTAAGAAAGGTTATCTTATCCGGTTACGGCAGGGATATTTTGCTTTTTCCGAATATAAGAGCAAGCCGGATTATTCCCTTTATTTTGCCAATCGAATTTACCGTCCGTCTTATATCAGTTTGCATACGACTTTGGCTTTTCACGGAATAATACCGGAAGCTGTAGTACAAATCACCAGTGTAACATCCCTGAAAACAGAATCATTTAAGAATGATTTCGGGGAATATTCATACAAGAGTGTAAAAGAAGATTTGATGTTTGGGTACGAACTGAAGCCAATGGCAGACAACCGCACCATACAGTTTGCCACACCCGAAAAGGCTTTGCTTGATTTACTGTACCTTTATCCGTTCTATGATAGTGAGCAGGAATTAGAAGAGCTGCGTTTGGATGAAAATTACCTGCAAGATGATTTGAACAAGGATTTACTGATGAATTATTGTGCCAAGTTTCAAAGCAAGGCACTTGATCATCGGGTAAAGCTACTTCTTAAAACTTACGATTTATGATACAAATTGAGCAGATAAGAAATTATTTTCCCGCTCAAATACGGGATAATGCCACTTTCGATAAGCACATATTGAAAGAATATTTGCAGTTGATGCTTCTGGATTATCTTTCTTCCACTCCATCCATCCGAAAGATGGCTTTTATCGGTGGAACAAACCTGCGTTTGGTAAAAGGCATCGACCGATTTTCCGAAGATTTAGATTTTGACTGCAAAGACCTGTCGAAAGACGAATTTATTGAAATGACAAACGGAGTTATTCAGTTTTTGGAGCGTTCAGGATTGCGGGTAGAGGCAAAGGATAAAGAAAATCCGAAACTAACGGCTTTCCGGCGTAACATTCATTTCCCCGAACTGTTATTCGATTTGGGATTAAGTGGGCACAAGGAAGAACGTTTCTTGATAAAGGTTGAGAGCCAAGACCAAGGTATTGTTTATCCTCTGGTTATTACAAATATCAAAGGCTGTGGATTCTTTTTCCCGTTTCCCGTTCCTTCTGATGGGGTATTATGCAGCATGAAAATTGCTGCCATGTTAGCCCGTGCTAAAGGACGCGATTTTTACGACCTCATGTTTTTACTGTCACAGGCAAAACCCGATTACGATTTCCTTTCAAAACGTTGTGGAATACATAATTTGCAGGAATTCAAACAGGCTACCGCCGAACTATTGAAAACAGTTGATTTGAAGAAGAAACAAAAGGACTTTGAACATTTGCTTTTCAATAAAGAGAATAGTGAGAAGATTTTACGGTTTGGAGAGTTTGTAGATTCGCTCACAGAATAATTAAATGCGAAATGTACAGTTCCGAAATGGGCATTTCGGAACTGATGGTTTCGGAATCAAGATAAAGCAGAGTGCCGACACATAACAAACTAAGTATTTCAATATAGATGATAAACTAAAAGCAGATATAAACAAAATAGTCGAAGAATCGGTGTCTTCCCGATTATCCAATCAGCAAGCATCACTAACGTTCAATTTGGATAATATTGATGCGGAAAACAGATTGAAAAAGATGCTGAATGTGGATAAGTATGATATGGCTTTATGGGATTTCAGCCAGTTTTTGAGAAATTTTCTCAAGCATGGGGACGGTGGAAAAGTACGCTTCAAATCATACGATGAGTACAAGGAGATAGTTCCCGATTACAAGACTATGGAGTATGTCAGGGCGATGTTTTATGAATGCCTTGAGAACAATCGGATAAATCTGGATGAGTAGATTTTATTTCCGAGACGCAGTGTTATTGCTGCATAATGGAAATAAAAAAGACTAATTATCTCAAGTTTTCGGGCAAATAATGTATTGATTTAATATTCTTTCTTAACTTTGCAATAACAATCGTGTTAAATCACGGGCAGAACGATGAAAAATAATCGTGTGCCAAATCATGTGGATTTTCCGTTTGAAAGAAAGATAAAACGGTGATTATCAACAGCGAAGCTATAAGCGTTCACTTTCTGGTGGCACCACCGATAAAACTTAACAAAACGTTGTAATTGAATAAACTACAGCGTTTTTTATTTGCCTTGGGTAAAACAGGGGGTAAAAGGTGACGTTATTCTGTATATAAAACAAAAAATATCAATTTCCGTCCGGGATATGTTGAGTGGCCGCTCCGTATATTCCGTCTCGTTAGACATGTCCACTCCGGCCAATTCAGCGGTCACGAGACGTGGCGGGGCAATGCATGTTATCATGTAAAATGATTACTGATAGATAATTTTTCCGCATACGGTTGTTTTTTGTATCTACTTTCTCAATACTTTTCCTATTTCGACAGGATAATCGGATTCAATGATGTCGGGATTTGCATTGATTGCTCCTTTATAGGCAGATTCTCTTTCTTCGGCTGTTCTCAACCGATCGAGCGATGGAGCATATGAAACCATACACCGGACACCTTTGGCTCGCAATTGGTCCACAATGTGTCTGTTAGAATCATTAATAGTCTGCCCCACATAGGCGATCATATTTTCCCATGGGACGCCGGAAATGACGATATCCTCAAATTCTTCATCATTTCTCGCAAAAACGGATAACATGATTCCCGGTAATTTGTCCGAATAATATCTTGCCTGCGCTCCCGTATGTACTGTAAGCATTACATATTTTTCCGCCTTATGTTTCTTGATCAACTCCACGATCATTTGTAACGGTACATCTTTTTTATCCAAATTGATAACGGTTTTACCCTTACTCCATTTAATCACCTCTTCAAGAGTGGGTATTCTGGCGGATGTAATATTTCCTTCATAGTCTTTTAACCTTACCGATTGGAGTTCGGCCAATGTGTAATCGGATAATTTTCCGGTCGCGTCTGTAGTCCTGTCCAGTGTGGCATCGTGCATAAGTACAATCACACTATCTTTGGTCAGGCGAGGGTCAATCTCGAAAAAAGCGGGCATTTGGGTTAAAACATATTGGAATCCCTCAATGCTATTTTCCGGATAACCGAGTTCCTGCCCTCCTCTGTGTCCACTTATCAATATTGAACTATCAGCCTTGTAAGCAAAGTATTGATGAGTATCTTTGAGCTTTTTAAATTTAATATAATTTTCTTCACTACCCTTTGTTTTACAACTGTTTAAAGGAAGCAAAAAAACCAACAAAACAGAGGTTATAAAGAACAAATTGTCGCTGATTTTTATCATAGCCATTCAACATTACCTGATTACGCCATAAAGATAAAGAAAAGGTGTAATATATTCAACAAAAAGAGAAGATATCCGGACTTACGATATGGATAAAGAAATAATTAAGCTGATACAAGGTCCGATCACAAAAAAGGAGCGAACAAAGCCGCTCCCTTTCCTTTTTGTTCTCAACCCGGTGATTATTGTAATCTGACAAGACGATAAAGGAGCTGTTGAATAGCTTCCTGATAATCATCGAGGATTGATTTCGAAAAATCTTCACTAAACAATGCACGGTTGGAATCCACATATTTGTAGAAGTCTGAAGCATGTTTTACAATGTCACCCGGAACCGAAGTTTCAGGGATCACGATATCTAAATCACCTTTTAATGCATAGGTCGTTTCTACAATTCGGTCGGTTACGCCCAGTAAACTTCCAACAGCCTGATCCAGTGCAATATGTTGCGCATAGCTTCCTTTACCTGTTACGTGCCAGTGATAAAGTTTCAAACTATTGTTAAATGAGAATAACTTTCCGATAAAAGCCGCAATTTCTTTATTTGCGGAACCTGTTTTTGAATTAGATTGCTTTACTGTTGCTGTGTCCATAATTTTCTATTTTCTATGTTAATTAATACCTATCTAACAATCGGCAAAGGAAAAAGTGCTCGCATTGCGATTGAATGCATTGATAAGATATAGTCTCCGCTTATAAAAGACAACAGAGGCCCATCCGTACGGTAGGTTGGATTTCTTCTACACTGCCTTGCGAGACTCTCAAATCCAACATCCGGTGAAAATCACCCAAGATTATTTTTAGGGAGTCATGACCTATAGTAGTACGGATGAAACTTCGTTTGAAAACGCGATACGAACCTGTAAGTATTGTATGCGCCCAGAATGCCGATACCGTTTTCAATATTTGTATGCACCCGGACCGGTTCGGTAAATGGCCCATAATCTTCGGCATTTACTGCTTTATTGCCGGAGATTACGTACTGGTACAGATCCTTGGTCATTTCGCCGATTTCGATGATGTATTCCACCGTCAGTTCTTCCTGTTCGCCTTTTCCGCCGTCTGTTTTCTTCCCATCGACGTATGTGGTGGATTCCAGGGTATCATAGAATGAAAAATCGAATAAAATCTCCTTCCCGTTTACAAACAGATCGGAAAAAAGATTATCCGTTCTGTCCATCCTTCCCTCATCAGCGAAGATATTCATGTTGCCGGCGATGTTATTTTTCAATACTTCGCTGAGCTTTACCTCTATGGGCAAAGTCATCACTAATTGATTTTCGCGGTAATAATTTTGTGAGACTTTTATAAAATAATGGTTTTCTTCGTTGGCTGCATCCGTCAATTTCAGCTGTACCTGCATGCTCCGGGTTGTGGTTTTGTACACTGTATTGGGTTGATTGGAAACAGTGTATTCCCCTTCCTGGACAGTAACGGTTGAATCGGTCACTGCTATGTCGGGGTTCTTCGGAATTACCGTTTGGGATTTGATCCGGCCGAAACCTTTGGCTGTGACTTCGATCTTTATCTCGTCACCCGGCTTCGGGAAGAAAGTTCCCCTGTATATCCCGTTTGCACCATACGTGAGTTGTTCTTTCAATACACCATTTACAAATGCCGATACCGCCGCATCGGAAACAAGTTTCAACGGTGCCGATTCCCCGAGGACGAAACGGCTCTGGGAAAGGTGTACGGAAACAACCGAATCGGGAGTAAGGATGCTATTCAACACCAATAGCGGATCGGTAACGGCACCTTTAAATTCGATATCTTTTTCACAGGATATAAAACAACCAGTGAGAATAAATAACAAGAATATAAATATATTTTGTTTCATCGCCTTAAAATTTAATCGTGTAACTTACCGAAGGAATAATGGGAAAGAGTGTAGCCTGCCTCAATACGTTTTTTGTTTTCCGTTCACCCGTTGCCGGATTTACGGTGGTTTCGTCCCAGACATACACATAGAAAGGATTCAGACGACTGTATACGTTATAAATACTGATGTTCCACGTACGCAGGTTCCCCCGCTTGGTCTTTTTATGGAAATTCACTCCCAGATCTAAGCGGTGGTAATTATTGTACCTGAAATTGTTTCGCGTCTCAACATAGGAATAAGTTCCGGGATAATAGGATTCATTCCTGTAGCTGGGAGAATTAATTGCGGTATATTCGTGGAGGGCAAAGGTTGCGGCATTCCCCGTGCTAAAGACCCACGAAGCCGATACATCTATCTTTTCCGAGAACCGGTGTGTGGCGGTAACACTAATATCGTGCCTCCTGTCGTATTTTGCGGGAAACCGTTTCCCATCATTGATGATGTTCCCCGGGCGATCGAAGATCCTGTCAGATTTCGACCATGTATATCCTACCCATCCGGTTGTATTGCCAAACGAACGCTGAGCCAGGAACTCAACACCATAAGCGACTCCTCGCCCCATGCTCACCTTGTCCTCCCAATTGGTGGAAACGCCCATGAACGATGCACCGTCCTTGTATTCAAGCAGGTTGTCCATTGTTTTGTAATAGCCTTCCACAGAGAAATCGGCTACATTTTTCAGGGAATAGAATGCGCCTGCTGTGTATTGGCGAGATTTCATCGGTTTAATCTTTGAAGTGGCCGGCACCCACAGGTCGGTCGGCATGCTGATGGTATTGTTGGAAAGCATGTGAATGTACTGGCTCATGGAGGCATAACCGGCTTTTAACGACAGATTATCGTTAAGCAGGACACGCAATCCGACACGCGGCTGTAATGAAAAATAATTGTTATCCTGCACATGGAACGAGGAGAAGTGCACGCCCAAATTTACTTTCAGAATTCTCCCGAGCGAGATGTTATCTTCCATGTAAGCCGTTGTCTCATGTGCATATACTTTAGGGCTTCCGGCCACCGTGTCGAGATCTTGCTCTATCTGTCCGATATCTTTGACTTTCAACGAGGTAACATCGGGTGTAAACGTATGATATGTATAGGTGCCACCGAATTTGATGTCGTGACTGACGTTCGGCGTAAAATCGAAATCTGTTTTCAGTGTCCAGTCCCGTATTCCGGAATGATAGGTCAGCCGCGATTCTTCACTCGTCCGGGTCTGTTCCGGAACGGAAAGATCTTGGGAAACGCTTTCATAACCGCTGCTCAACGCCGACCGGTAACGGGTGAACGAAGCCGTAGTATTCATAAACAATTTATTGTTCAGGATGCGGTTCCAGCGGAGTGCGGCAATGGCGTTTCCCCAATCCCAGTCGAGTTTCGTATGTTCTTTAGTTTCGAAGTTGCCGCTGTAGGAGTTTCCATCTTCGGCTTTCATATAGATCGCATCATCGCCGAAATAGGTACTCAGGTACAGCTTATCTTTTTCCGATAGTTTATGGGTGAACTTGGCATTTATATCGTAAAAGTAATATCCGGCGTTGCTTATACCTCCGTTTTCATTGCTTTGGGCCAACTTAATAATTGGTTGTGCCAAAATATCGAGATAGGTTCTCCGCAGCGATACATTGAACGTGGTCTTCTCCTTTACGACGGGGCCTTCCAACTGGATTTTGGATGAGATCAGCCCGATACTTGCCGTACCGCGAATTTTTTTATCGTCGCCGTCTTTCATCCGCACATCCACCACCGAAGAAAGCCGTCCCCCGAACCGCGCCGGGAAACTACCTTTATAGAGCGTTACATTTTTCAAGGCATCGCTGTTAAACACGGAAAAGAATCCGAGCATATGATTCACATTGTACAGTGGAACACCGTCCAACAGGAGCAGGTTTTCATCCGGCCCGCCTCCCCGCACATACAACCCCGCCGAACCTTCGGTACCCGATTGTACACCAGGCAGCAGCTGCAATGCTTTTATCAGATCGTTCTCACCGAACAGGGTCGGGATGTTCTTTATTTGCTCGACAGGCACTTCCACGGTACTCATTTGCGATCCCCTGACCCCCGTCTCGGTGCGGTGGCCGATCACTGTCACTTCCTCCAGCATGTTATCCTGATCCAGGCGGATGTTCAACACCGTGTCGCCCTTCAGGTGAAAGTCCTGTTTTAAAGTCCGGTATCCAATATAGGAATATTCGAGCGTCACATTGCCGGCAGGCAGCGTCAGCGAGTAGTAGCCGAAGTTATTGGTTGTTGATCCTTTAGATGAATTTGCATCAAAAACGGTGGCGGAAATGAGGGTTTCGCCGTTTGCCTTATCGGTTATGTATCCGCTGATGGTGTAGCGTTGCGCTAAAACCGGATGAACGATTACAAATAGCAGCAGGCAGAATGTTGTTTGTTTCTTCATAAAATAAATGATAAGCAATACTCTGTGTTAAATCTTTTGCGATATGTTTCCAAGATGCAAAACCGGTAGAATACCCTCATGCCTATCAGTTAATTTATTAAAAAAGTTCAAAACAGTTTCTTAGTAGTGAATGAATGTATGAATTATTCCGATTATAAGCAGGATATTTATAACAGTGGATTGATGACTATTTGTTAAACAAGCTATTGATCTGAATTTTTATTTTTCAAAATAGCAAAATATGATGTCGTGAAAAAATTTCGCAAAAAGGGAATAGCAGAAAAAAACGAAATTGTTTTACGGGGTTTCAGCCCAAACTTGCTTTCATAGTGAGGATTAATAAAATAGTAACGTTCATCTACTTGCGTTAAATTGAGTTCCTTTACAAGTTTTTTTAAATGCTCAATCGTGATTCTACACTCTTTAATTTCTACCAATTCGCTTACTGTACGCCAATTTTCTCCTACATTCTCCAAAAATTTTCTATATGCTTTTTTAGGCAAAAGATGAATAAATGGCAAAGAAGATAATATTCTATTATTGCAAATTTGTTGATGTCCTCCAAAAGGCATTTGCCACGGCGGAAAGCCAACGTAGATTAAGCCATTATCGTTTGATAAAGTTGCGGCGATTGTGAGTAATTCTTTTTTTCGCATTACGTGTTCAATAACATCGTGAATAATAATTATGTCAAATTTATCATTAACTTCCACTGTAAAAATATCTTGACATAAAAAATTACCCGACACTCCTTCTTCTTGAAAAAACTGTTTGGCTTCCTCAATCCTAACAGCAGAGATATCAATGCCGGTTACTTTACATCCTCGCTTTGAAAATGGCAATAAATTGCCGCCTTCTCCACATCCAATCTCCAGAACGTTAAGTTCTGGTGTTACTTGTATATAATTTTCAATAAAAGGCAGAAAATATTTTTCACAGGTTTGTGCTAATTCCGTAAAATATTGTTTCCTATCCGTATGTCTTTTTTGCATAACTACATTTATTTTGAACACTCAAATTAAATCTAATAGTGCGGCCTTACGTGGAATGGAATACATAAAAACCGTAATCTATACAAGCATTACGTTAAATCAGAGGAAAACCTAACCAATTTTTTAGTTAAAAGAGAGAGAAAAGTGTTAAAAAGAACTACTGATCGAAATACTGAACGTTTGTCCGTTTTTCACTTCGTGGGTAATGGGGTCGCGCCCTTTGTCGTAATTTTCGGTTTTGCGCGGAAGCAATTCATCTGTGGGAAAATTAAATTCATTCCGAACATAATCTTCCGGTGTGTTGGTATAGAAAATTTGGGCGGCATTGAGCAAATTGCGTCCACTTATTTTCAGCAGGATATCATTTTTAGGAAAGCGATAGCTGATGCTCGCTTCTAACGAATTCATCGCTGCGCGGTATTCGTGTTGATAGGCGTTTTCGCCCAATAAAAAAAGTTGTCGTCCGGTGCGGTCAAACAAAATATTCGCCTGTATTCTTTTATCAGTATATCGAATGCCGAAGTTGAACAGATAGGGTGTTTGTCCCGTAAGCGGGCGGTGTTGGGTGCTTTTGGTTTCGGTAAATTTCTTTTCGCCATTATCTTGCGGAACTATTTCCATTCGTTTGCCTGTTACCGACGAACGACTCAACGTAAATCCGGCGGACACTTCCGTTTTCATCAAAAAACCGGCATCGGTTATAAAACCGAGATGTGAACGGACAGTCGTTTCAAATCCGTAGCAAAAGGCTTTATCAGAATTTTGCAGTACATACATCGGCTCGTCGTATCGGAACAAATACGTGGTGCGTTCAATGGGGCGGTGTATGTGCCTGTAAAACAATCCGGCGGAGACAAAATCGCGCGTGTCAATGTATTTTTCAACAAGAAAATCAATAGCGTCAACAGTTGACGGCAGTACTATCCGGTTTACAGCAGTGCCCATAAGATGCGTATCATACATAGGGAAAGGCACGTAATCCGCCAACTCCGGACGGACGACAGAGCGTTGAAAACTCAAGCGGGTATTTACATCTTTTAGCGGTGTAACGATCATGTTTGCAGATGGTGCGATGTACCATTTCCGTTTTTCTCCGCCGTCTGATTTGCCAACATTTTCATAATCGCCCCGAATGCCCCATACAAAACGTGTTTTATTCATCCACCGATGCTCAAACATCACAAAAGGATGATGCTGCCTCAAATTCCCCTTGTATTCATTTCGTTCGAGTGTTTGATAGATGCGGGAAGAAGGATCGGGGTTGATGGATTCTTTATCGTAGCTGTACAACGCCTCGTTTGATGTGAAACAAAGGCGTTTGTGGTTTCCGTTGTATCCGAGAGACAATTTATTTTGTATCTTGTTGATAGTAAACGGGATTGACGCTGAAAATCCGATATAAAAATCGCGTTCCCGGTTATCATACCATCCGCTTGATGCCGGATAAATATTCCTCAATTCAGGATGTTGATGCATAAAATAGAGCAGTGAATCGTCTTTCAACGGTTTATACATTTCGGAAAATGCCGCGTCTTTGCGCTCGCGCCTTACGAATGTGTGCGAAGCGTTCCATTGCAGCGAGAGTTTGCCGTAGAGGTGCTTCCCTTCCAATTTATTCTGCAACAAATCAGAAAAAACGGGATAATTGAAAAATTGATAACTCCGGTTGTTTTCGTCTTCGGAAATATCTTTCAAATAAGCCGTAATTTCAGTCAATTCATTATCGAAAGTCCGGGTAAAAACATTTCGCATACTGATCCTATTTTTTCCGAATTGCCATCCGGCATTGAGTATTCCGCCCGACACGACGTTTCTTTGATAACTGTTTCCGGCATTCCGTTTTTCGCCCCAATTTCCGGTATATTGTTCGATATAATCCCAGCGCCCTCGTTGTGTGTGTTTTATAGCAGATTGTCCCATTGCGTTCTGATAAGATAACGAAAGCACAAAACCCAAACGGTCTCCCGAATTATTCAACGCGTACGTTCTACCCATTGTAAAGTGGTAAAGTTGCGAGGGAAAGGTTTTTTGATTAGTGATATCGAAATGGGAAGCAGGAAAAAGCGATCTGTTTTCGGGTATTTTGCGGCTGCCGTCGTCTAATCCAATGCAGTCGAATTTACCGTTTTTTCTTCCTCGAAAAGTGTTAAAGGCGCTTTGCGTATTAAATTGGCAAGAGGCTTTGAATTGCACATAATTCTGTTCGGGAATGTCTTTGGTCGCGATCTCGGTAATTCCACCGGCAAACCCAACGGGAATATCCGGTGTGGACGATTTCAAAAGACGGATATTGTCCACCAAAGCCACGGGAATTAAATTGAGCGAAAAAACATTGAACGAAGCATCGTAAATGGGTAATGGAACGCCGTCCAACAAAATGGTGTTCCACCGGCTCCCCATCCCACGAACGCTGATTTCGTCTTTTTCATTAGTGGCGATACCCGGCAGAAGCTTCATCGCATCGCGTACCGTATGACAATCGGCGGCGTTCACTTCCTGTATGCTGAGGGCAGAACTGATGCAAGGCGTGTTTCGTTGGGAGCGGATTGCATCGGCCATGGTTGTTTCGAACGGTTTCCGCGCAACAACAATATCGTTCAGCTGAATAGGCATTTCTTTCAACGCGGCATCCAAACGCGTCGTCCGATTCTTTTCAATTTCAATTTGTGTCACCCGAAGAGGTTCAAACCCCATAAAGCGGACTGTAACCGCATGTTTCCCAACAGAGAGTGGAAACGAGTAATCGCCGTTTAACCCTGTTATCGTACCTTTTTGACATTCCTGAGCGAATATCGTTGCGCCTTGAAGCGGTTCGCCATACGTATCGGTTATTTTCCCCGACAAGTAACCAATATTTGGTTTTTCATCTGTGCGGGGAATGATTACAAAACGTGATGAACTAATTTTCAGATAATTAAGCGGAGTATTTTTTAATGAATAACGTATCCAGTCTTCTATATCCGTGGACGCAATAGTGAGTTTTGGAGCTATTATATCTTCCAAAAAATGACTTTCATACGTTACAAAGTGTCCGGTTTCCTTTCCTGCAACAGCGATTTTTTCTAATCTCGAAAGCATCGGTTCCTCTGGAAAAGAGATGGTTTGAGCCGTCAGATTTAAGTCGATAAAGAGGATTATAATTGAGAAATACAGTATTTTCAATAAATTTCGATGCATTTACAGACGGTTTATTCACGGATCTTGCGCGAAAAGATAATCTCGCTATCCGTAATTCGATAGGATAAATGGTATAATGCCGCAATTTCCGCCGCTATATCATTGGCAGAAGTTTTCTTGTCGAACGTAATATTGATGGACATTTTTTCGGGTGCATCCTCAAAAATTACTTTTTTATCATAAAGTTGACGGATACGAAACCGTAATTCTTCTAATGAAGCTTTTTCCAACACGATAGTTCCTGTTCGCCACGCCGCTATTTGCATGCTGTTTACCGGTTCTGAGCGGAGGTCGTTTCCTGCTTCCCGATAGAGTGCTTTTTGGTTTGGAGAAAGTTCTACGGATTTATCATCCGAAGCGGTTACTTTTACTTTTCCGCTCAACACACTGATTTCCTGATACGGAAGCTCCATGTAGCTCTGTATTGTGAAACTCGTGCCCAAAACCTGAATTTTCAATCCATTGCGAAGATGAACGATAAACGGCCTTGCTTTATCCGCGCGCACATCGAAAAATACCTCCCCCTCGTCTAACCAAATCTCGCGGGTAAACGGATTGATACCGCCCTCGCGTAAACTCAACGTTGTGCCGGTGTTTAGTGTTGCTCTCGAGCCATCGGGCAGCGTGATATCTTCCCTGTTTTTTTCCGTGATGTATTGATGGACGATGCGGGCAGAAGATAAATCGGTTTGGGAACCACGGAATGTGTAGAATAGCGCTATTCCAATGATCAACAGCGCGATACTTGCCGCAGAGCCGATAAAAACAGGCGACAGGACGCGTCTTTTCGCCGTTGGGTTGGATTTTTCAAGTTTAACACTGGTTTGTTGAAAGATAAAGTCTTTCGTCTCATTATCCAATTCATCCAATAAATCGCCTGTAACCTCAAACTCTTTTTCGGGTATCAACTCATTTTCGAGAGATTCAACCACTTCATTTTCTCGTTGCGTGGTTTTGCCTTGCCGGTATCTCTCGAAAAGGTCGCGGGTAATCGCCGCTTTTTCGTTGGAGGATATGTTTTTTCCTTTCATTCTGTTATCTTCACACCCGTTTGAACGGATAAAATTACTACTTTTGTTTCAGATTGCAAGTAACTGACGAAATATTATTAAAAGCGATTGAGGATAAGGACGAAAAAGCTTTCTCTCAATTCTACGAAAGGTACAGCCGCACCATTTTGTGTTTTGTTTTATCTAAAGTTCACAATAGAGAAGCGGCTAAAGAAATTGTGCAGAATTTTTGGGTTGCCTTTTGGGAAAATCCACGTATTTTGCGTCCGAATAAAAACGGGAACGTTAAAGTATTTATGTTGCAATATCTACGCTTCCGCATCTACGATATGTACCGCATCGCCGTTCCAGAAACTATCCACGTGGAAGAAACAAATATTCCATCTGTAGTTACCGCTGATGCCTACATCGAAAAAAAGGAGTTAATAAAAATTGTCAGGGATGCGTTGAGAAACAGTTCATCTTTAACCCAAAATGCTTTTTGGATGAGAGCGGATAACGTTTCTGCTAAAGAAACTGCGATGAAATTAAATACAACCACGCAAACTGTTCACAATAAGTTTTCGCATTCATTGGCTACAATCCGAAAATACATCAAAAAGCATTATCCCGAGTTGATTAAATACGGCAGCACAAACATTACGCTATTTACATTTATTGCAATTATATGTGACTTTATTCGCGGATAAGGCAAGTGCCGTAATTGTGAATACTTGCTCATCTTTTACGTGACCTGGAACCGTTGTTTGTAAGTTCGGCAATATAATGCTCAAAGACCGGTTTGTACTCATCGAGTTGCTCCACCGTACGGACATTTACACTCAGCACCGCATCCAGTTGCCTGAACAACATATATTCCTTCATTTTTCCCTGAAAAGCTTCACTGATCTTCTCTAACCGATAATACTTCTTCTCTTTTAACGAAGGATCGTCTTGAGTGGCCTTATCAATCGAGAAAGTCAGGTACTGGGTTAAGAACCAGTCTTTGTAATAATCGGAGATCATATATTCGTCCTTGAAAGGATGATCCAGGATAGTTTTATCCGTTATCTCAACAGCAAAAGCCCGAGCTCTTTCCTCCTCCAATAACTTCATGCTCACACCTGCCAAAAGAAAATATAAACGGAGAAATTGATTATTCAAGTGGGTCGTCCGCCCGAAATAGGAAAGAAAGGGGTCAGTAGTGCCTTCTTTGCCGAATGCGGAAATGGTGGGCGATAAGGTAGAGATCACGGTTTCAGACAACGGACAAGGTATTTCACCCGAAGCGATGGATAAGATATTTATCCCGTTCTACTCAACCAAGGCAAACGGATCCGGTATCGGCCTCAGCCTTTGCCGGCAGATCATTGCCCGGCATAAAGGGAAAATATCGGTTCAGTCCGATAAGAACGGTACCCGCTTAAAGATTGAACTGCCGTAAATAAAAATTCACATGGGATGGCCAGAGGTTATCCAGAGTATGCCCGTGCACGGTCGAAAGAGATTCGCCGGGATAAAAACGATTTCCTCATCCGGATTTCAAAACGTATCTTTGCACCCTGAAAAATAAAACAAGATATGGTATTAGTTGATGGATTAGCCGTAGAGTTCGGAGGAGCGGCATTATTTTCGGATATCTCTTTTGCAATAAATCCCAAAGACCGCATTGCCCTGATGGGCAAGAACGGTGCAGGGAAATCCACATTACTGAAAATTCTGGCAGGCGTGAGGCAACCGACCAGAGGGCGAGTTTCCACACCCAAAGATTTCACCATCGCGTATCTTCCGCAACACCTGATGACCGAAGATGAACGCACTGTTTTCGAAGAAACGGCGCAGGCCTTTTCGCGTATCCATCAATTGGAAGAGGAAATTGAAAGCATCAATAACCAACTTACCGTACGTACCGATTATGAATCGGATGAATATATGCAACTCATCGAACGCGTTTCCACGTTGAGCGAAAAATTTTATGGTATCGAAGAGATCAACTACGATGCAGTTGTAGAAAAAACGCTGCTCGGATTAGGATTCGTGCGAAGCGATTTCAACCGGATGACATCGGAATTCAGCGGCGGCTGGCGCATGCGCATCGAACTGGCAAAAATCCTTTTGCAGGATCCTGATCTTATTTTGCTCGATGAACCCACTAACCACCTCGATATCGATTCCGTTGAATGGTTCGAAGATTTCCTTATCAACAGTGCCAAAGCAGTGGTGGTTATTTCGCACGACCGTGCATTTGTTGACAATATCACCAACCGCACCATAGAAGTTACCATGGGGCGTATTTACGACTACAAGGCAACCTACTCGCACTACCTTGAATTGCGGAAGGAACGTCGCGAACAGCAACAGAAGCAGTATGACGACCAACAGAAAATGATTGCCGAAACCAAAGAGTTTATCGAACGGTTTAAAGGGACCTATTCAAAAACGCTGCAGGTGCAGTCGCGTGTGAAAATGCTGGAGAAATTGGAGTTAGTGGAAGTGGATGAAGTAGATTCATCGGCTCTGAAACTGCGATTCCCTCCGGCGCCGCGTTCGGGAAGCTACCCTGTTATTGCTGAAAATATAAATAAATCGTATGATGAAAAATTGATTTTCAACGATGTGAATTTTACCATCGAACGGGGAGAAAAAGTGGCATTCGTCGGTCGCAATGGTGAAGGAAAATCCACGCTCGTAAAATGTATCATGGGTGAAACCAAATTTGGAGGTAACCTGCAACTGGGACACAACGTGAAGATCGGTTATTTTGCACAAAATCAGGCATCATTGCTGGACGAGGAACTGACTGTTTTCCAGACTATCGATAATATTGCTGTCGGCGATATCCGGACGAAAATCCGGGATATACTGGGAGCGTTTATGTTCGGACGGGAAGATATCGACAAAAAGGTAAAAGTCTTATCGGGTGGAGAACGTACACGTCTGGCGATGATCAAACTGCTGCTCGAACCGGTCAACCTGCTTATCCTCGATGAACCGACCAACCACCTCGACCTGAAGACCAAAGATATCCTGAAGCAGGCGCTGATCGATTTCGACGGTACGCTGATTGTGGTATCGCACGATCGCGATTTCCTAAACGATCTGGTGAAAAAAGTATATGAATTCGGCAACCGGAAAGTAACCGAACATCTTGAAGATATCTACGGATTTCTGGAGAAAAAGAAGATGGAGAGCCTCAGGGAAATAGAGCGGAAAGTTGAACCACCTGTTTGCATTCGTTAGAACAGCATCCGTCCATCTCTGCGGCACATTTTTCGCATTGAATAAATAACAGGTGACAGCCCTCGTTTTTGCAGTTGGTATGTGTATCGCATGGTGCCCCACATTGGTGGCATCGGGCAATCACATCCTCTGTAATACGTTCGCCTAACCGTTCATCGAACACGAAATTCTTCCCGATAAATTTCATCGGGAGATTTTCTTCACGCGCTTTGCGAACGTATTCAATAATACCGCCTTCCACATGGTACACGTTCTTAAATCCATGATGAAGCATATAGGCACTCGCCTTTTCACACCGGATACCGCCTGTACAGTACATCACAATATTTTTATCCTTGTGCTCTTTCAGCATCTCTACCGCCATCGGCAACTGTTCGCGGAAAGTGTCGGAAGGGACTTCAAATGCATTTTCAAAATGCCCCACTTCATATTCGTAATGGTTACGCATATCCACGACAATCGTGTCGGGACGTTGCGTAATTTCGTTATATTCCTTCGCTTTGAGGTACTTCCCCGTTTTGGAAGGATCAAATGCCGGATCGCTGATACCGTCCGCAACCACCTTGTTACGCACTTTCATGCGCAGCACCCAAAACGATTTGCCATCGTCATCCACCGCCACATTCAGACGGATGCCATTCAGCGCCGGATCGGCGGCATACAGTATATCACGAAAAGCATCCTTATTGCTTTCAGGAACGGAGATTTGTCCGTTAATCCCCTCATGCGCAATATAGACGCGGCCGAACACCTTTATGGCGTCGAACTGAATGTAAAGGTCATCCCGGAATTCTTGCGGATCAGCAATATGAAAATATTTGTAGAATGAGATCGTGATGCGGGATTCGGTTTCCTGCAACATCCGCAATTTAAGCGTTGCATTGGAAATACGATTATGAAGTACAGGCATGATAAACAAACTGTTTTAAAGATATTCCATCGGGCAAGGCGCAATCCGATTCATCTACGTTGCGACGGCCATGAAAACAGCCTAATGAAATTCTGTGAATAGAATGATAAACAAACATTGCCGGATTAACCCGTTTACCGGGCCATTATAAATTCGACACAACAAAAATACAACAAGAATAGGTAATGTTTGGTTTATTCTGTAATAAGAGTTTGCAAAAGTTTATAATTTTTCGTCATGTAACTTTATACGAACCTATTCCGGACACTGTAGAACCGGCTTCTATCTCTACATCAGAAAGCATGATGAAAAACACCTATTTAGGACAACTATTTTCGGAATAGGTATCGTATCTTTGTGATATAAATTAGAATATTATGTTGGAATTACCCGAAGTCCTGACTCTCAGTAAACAGGCTAATAATATATTGAGCGGAAAAACGATCACACAAGTATTCAATGCCATCAAGCCTCATAAATTTACGTTTTATAACGGTGATCCACTGGAATACGGTAAGTTGCTTGTTGGCAAAATCATACTTTCATCCGAAGGACACGGCATGTTTGTAGATTTCAACCTTTCGGACAACGCCATGATCAATATCGGCGACGGGGTTATCGTCCGTTATTACAATCCGGGCGATAAGATACCTGCGAACTATCAATTGTTATTGGCATTCGATGATGGATCGTTCCTTGTGTTCTCAGTCGCCATGTACGGATTTATCAACGCCTATCCGGATCGGAACATCAATAATAGATACTACAAGTTAAGCAGAGAGAGCATCTCCCCGATAAGTAACAACTATACGGAGGAAGAATTTGAAAAACTGTTTGTCGGAGCGAAAAAGACATTGACAGCAAAAGCCCTACTGGCTACCGAACAACGTATTCCCGGTGTAGGCAACGGTGTGACGCAGGACATTTTGTTCAACGCGCAGGTCAATCCGAAACAAAAAGTATCAATCCTCTCTGACAGGAAAAAGGAAGAGCTTTTCAATTCTCTGAAAAACACCCTGATATATATGACCTTTGAAGGTGGACGTGATACACAGACAGACTTATATGGCAATAGCGGGGGTTACCGGACAATCATGTCTGCCGGGACATGGAAAAATCCCTGTCCCCGTTGTGGCGGCACGATCGCAAAAGAAGCATACTTAGGTGGTTCGGTTTACTACTGCCCCGAATGCCAAAAAGAGAGAGTTTGACAACGGATATATTTTCAGGCGATTAAATGTACACGCAATAGGAAACTTATTTCTTGTCCCTCAGGATTTCCTGTAACATGGCTACTTTCTCTTGCTCTGACTTTAGCAAACGTTCATCAGCTCAGCAAGGGCCGCTTACCGGATTACCTTTCATACTTCACTCAACCCTGCATCATATAGTGAAGATTGAAAAGTTTTCCGGTACTGGGCGGGTGTCACCTCAAAGAAATTGAGGAACTGCCGGAGCAGGTTTTCGCTTATTTTCAATCCACAGTGACAAGCTATCTCATCGAGAGACAATTGTGTTTCGATCAGATGCCGGCCGGCATTCTCCACCCTTAGTTTATTAATGAATTTTGCGGGGGTAATCTTCAATACCCGTACAAAAACACGGGCAAAATTACGCGGACTCATCGCGGCCTGCTCTGCCAAGTCTTCGACCGCGATATTTTCCCGTAAATGGTCCAATATCCATTCGCATACTCTCCGCATGGTAGGGTGCCCTATCTTTTTACAATCTAGATATGGAATATGGTACTCCACGGGCGCTGATTGAATTATATGGCATGCACAAATCGAGCAGGATCATGTGATAGTTGGATACGACAAAGAGAAAGCCAACAGGAACTTCGGGGGCGCTTTCATGGTGAAATTTGCCGGAGGCGGCTTTTCAAAACTACCACATTTCAATCTTTTACCCAACCAGATAATTAGCAAGCAGGTAAATATTGCTCCCTGGGATGAGTCGAAAAACAGTAAACTAATCACCGACCCTGTTAAAAAACAGGAGGTAAAAGAAGCCATATCCGACTATGTGCGTGAGAGACAACTCTCCATTGTGGAAACGGTTCCCATCCTCCAAGCACACAATGGAAAAGACCACCGCTATTTTACTTCGTTCGAAGAATTCAAAGAAAAAGCCAATCCGACGTAAATTCCTACCGGACAAGCTATTACTTCACGTCCGGTAGATATTTCCTCCGGCGGTAGAAAAATTCTCAATGACGGTTTATAGTTTTGTGTATTGTGTCAAAGGGTAAATGATCTATCCCATTTGTGTTTGGAAGCCCGTTTGCCCATAGATCGACATCAAACCCTTTTTGGGTATATTGAGCAAATACCGGTTCACTCCAAATAATGAAACATAATATTACCAGAAGAGACATTATTTTCCCATTGCATTAATTTTTATCTAATCAACAAAGCATACAAATCTCTCGCTTAACTGATCCTATTAACGTATTTTCTACAAAAAAAACCTCCATTCAACGATTTTACCCAATTTTTATTAAACAAATTTCATAAAAATCATATAATACTAAAAATTAGTCAGTTACAATTATCGTTATTTGATTATTATCAGGCACTATCCTGAAGATAAAGTCTGTATTCCCGCCTTTGACTATATCCCCTTTTTCGCAGGTGATCTTATAATTAAATCCTCTGAACTCAGAAGATATGGAAGACTTCCCAAAATCCTTAAAGGGCAACCGTTCCATCCTGTCTTGTGGCACTTTCAATTCCAACATCCAGTGAAAATCTTCTTTCTTTGTCTTGCATGAAACAGCTATTTTATCCTCATGGAGTGTGATAATAAAATCATTCCTATTTTGATCTTTCGATTCGACTTTCAATGTTGTTTTCGACGTTTCAGTGACTACCGGATCCGTCAGGATAACATTTTCTCTCTTTCCATCCTTATCTATTCCTACAATCCTTAGGCCTGTGAACTCATCGCGCGTACTCCAATGGAATCTGTCGATAACAGGAAGTGTATAATAATAAAACTGTCCACCATGACCGGGAGTATTTAAATATTCCGATTCAAGATCCTCATTAAACAAATGGATATCCCTGAAACAAAAGCCATCTTTCTCCCAGAACAGATTAGCACGGTAATAACGGCTATTATACCAAACTGATTTGTTCCCTTCATTCCTGACATCAACTAAAGTAGTGATTGCCGTTGCCGGAGTTGTGGGAAACTGTTCTCTAAACCATTTACCGGAAGCCTCCAAAGTTTCCAACCGTATTTTCCCAGCTCTCTTCAATGAGTCTATAACTGCGAACTGCATTTTCAATCCTTCACCCATGTCCTCCCAAGTAAAAGAATTTTCTTGTCCTACCTGGGCATAGTTAAAGGCCAGAGAAGGTCCATTCACAATAGATTCAAAGAAATATTCCACCCATTTCCTATTTTTTCCCGAATCATGATATACGGGTTCCAGCGATATTACACCTTGCCTGTCACCACCTATTCCGTTGTCGTATTGATACATCGGATCACTACCCAACATACGGAAAATAGGTACAGGGACCTGCCCTTGTTCCGACTGCGCCGGCATATAAGCATTTTTACGGCTCGGGTAATAGGCTTGATTCCAATAGCCTCCCCATAAAGTATATCCATCAGTTCCCACCTGATCTTTACAGTTAGTCGAAGCTACAATTCCATATTTGTCATACATATAAGCCAAAGTATGGGAATCAATATACCATGAACCCACCGATCTCGGATAATAGCCATATATCTCCTTGAACCTAGCCATATATACATCCACCAGTCTTTCCCTTTCTGCAGGAGTATATCCGGTTGTAAATGCAACATTGGCTGTTGATACCCAAGGATGCTCACCGCGCCACTTTATTCCGGCTGCTTCTACATGAGGCTGGGTAATTTCCCACCAGGCCCCGATCTCGCATCTTAGGTCAAGCTTATTTTTCATCAATTTCTGATATTTCGGATTGATCAGGGCATCATACTGAAATAAAAAGGTAGCCGGAAAATCATATTTATTGACCAATTCTATTTGCTTTTCAACTGTTTCGAATAAAAGTGCATCTGCATTTTCTAGACGATAGTCGGTTTGTCTAATAAAATTAATAATATTAATGATTCGTGGAGACCTCTCTTTTTCCTCTGCTGATTTACATGCAATAGACGAAAGAATAAGAAAGCAGAAAATTACTGATTTTACACACTTCATAATAATTTGGGATTAAATTTAGCCTGCCAAATCAATGGCAGGCTAATTGATTATTTATTCATAATAAGGATTTTGCACCGTTGTCCACCAAATAAAAAGAGTGGCCGCCCTTTCCCATGGGTTATTCATATGTTATTCCCAGCCTATATTAATTTCACGGGTCCCAGCATACCCATTCGATGCCACTGCTGACGCCTGGTCCATCTCTGCCCAACTTCATTATCCTCGGACGATTTCAGGTAATTACCCACCGTAGTGGTGATCTTTACCTGAAGGGTAAGGCCCTTTTTTTCGGACAGATGTGCAGGTATGTGATACAAATGTCTTCCGTACCATTTAACACCGATTTTTTCACCTCCTAAGATTACTTCCGAAATACCGACAACAAGACCTAAATCGATATAATTGTACGGTGAAATGCTGCCTTCCAGCTTTTTTTCATAAAATATATTCCCGGCAAATGAACGGGTATCTTTCTGTTTCGACCAATCCACCATTTCCACGATGGTACGTTTTTCTATGCTTCCGTTGATATGTTCCATCCGCACGTTCCAGTTTTTCAACTCTTGGTAGTCTGTCCTCTCTTTGGGAGACTCCGGATATCTCTTTCCTTTATTATATTTTTCAATTATAAACAGCTTAGAACCAGCTGGTTCCATTTTAAAGGAGATACTTGTTGAATTATTCTTCGATATGCTCGGATAAATAAAACGTTCACCGGTTTCTGGGTTCCATAACCACACGGTCCTTCCTTTGTATGGAAAAGTGAGCGTAAGAGAAAAACTCTTGGATATATGGCAGTTGGCAAAGAAGAAGATATCTTTTCCATCTGCTATATGACGGATCTGGCTGATAAACGGATTAGGGTTTTCTATCTTCACATAGGGAACAATATCACATTGTTGCTGCACCGTCCTGAACCATACATGCATATCATTTTCAGGAGCAGGAATATGGTAGATACGCGAAGGATGGTTATGCTTCATGGAAGATATGATATCGCAGATCTCCTTATCTCTCTGTGGATAATCTTTCAATCCGGTCGATTTATAAGGTTCTTTAGCCACAAAAATTAATTTACCGCCACCCTCCACAAAACGCTCCAATGCCTTTGCCGTATCAGGTTGCATCGACTCCACTTCCAACAGGATAAGAGTATGATATTTTCTGCTGCTGTACTGAAGATATCCCTCTTTCATCACACTTTGCTGTATCACACTCTCACAGGTATAATCACAACTACATCCATTTTGATGAATTGCCTCCCATACCCTATATTGGTAGCCGGGATAGTGAAGAGACGGGAACGGATCGCGTTGTGGACCATGGAGCGTCCACATATCAGCTAGGGGGTGCATAACGGCAATGTCCGCGTAAGGCACTGTTTCCTGCAATAAAATAGATAGTCGTGTTTTATAGGCCGACCATAGTTTGAAGTAAGGCCACCATGTATTGCGTTCGTTGAAAAATGTGCCATAACGTACCCATCCGGGGAAGGGAGCCTCTATCGGACTATAGTTGAAACCATGCAGAATAGAATGAGTTACTCCCGATAAATTACTCTGATCACCTCCCAATTTAACGGTCTGCAAGGGTACATTAAAAACATCATCCGTATTCGTGACCTCTTCACAACTGATAATCTTCTTCCCTGACAAACGTGTTGCCGATGCTACAAATTTGTTTACATTGGTATAAGCAGTCCGACCGGTAAACGGCCTCTCTTCGTCTGTACCTGATTGGAAAAGCCATGTTTCACACTCAGGAATGTCGACATAAAACGATCCTTCTAACGGATGGAATTCACGCCCATAAGGTTGCATCCTCGATTGGAAGCCATGCTTATTGCACCAGGCTGTATAGGGCTTCACAAAATGATCCCGGACAATTTCCATACAAGTCACATAGAAATCATGTTTAACTCTGGCAACCTCTTCTTTTGCTTCTCCGGTCAATTCAGTCACCTCACCCCCTTCTACCGCGTGCCCCATATGCCCCACTTTATATAAAATAAAAGGGAGATAAGGCGTAACATCGTAACCCCTACGCCTGATATACTGTTCTTTAAAGTCTTTACACCAGTTTGCTCCTTCCAACTCCATACTGTCGCAAAACAGAGCCCTGAATCCTTTTAATCCTTTCAGAGCCGGGAACAGGTTGTCGGACATGCGATTCAGGAAAGTCTCAACTGCTTCCCGATCAAAATGATTCAACACCGGTCCGGCCGCTCCCGGTGAACCGTTTATGACAGCCTGAAAGCCGGATATTTTTACCAAAATATATAAGATGTATTCGCCCTCCGGTATCTCAATTCTTTGTAAGTCTGCATTTTTATCAACAGAAATTTCTACAGGAGCAATAAAACGGTCTAATTTTGTGGGAGCCAAATAAGCCGAATAAATTTCGTAAGAGGGTTTATCATACGGCGAATGAATAACAGGAGCAGCTTCTTTAAATATATCCCCGGCAAGTAACTCTTTTACCCCGCCACCTTCCACATGGTAACTGACAATAGTCATCAGCTGACTCCGCTCTTCCGTTTGTAAGAATTCCCCTCCAAAAGGCCAACCTGAGCCTACGATAATATCACACACAATACCACGTTCTTCAGCTCCCCTTAATGCCACTTTTACCATTTCTATCCACTCCGGACTGAGCCAGCGTAATGAAGGAAGACCTAAATCATCACCTCCTGGAAAGGCTATTGGGTTTATTTCCACACCTCCTATACCGGCTTCCTTCATTATATCCAACTCTCTTAATATCTCTTTTTCCGTAAGTTTATTACCATTCCACCACCATCGCACAAAAGGTCGGGCCGTCGCAGGAGGATTTTGAAACAGATCATACAAACTATCTTTCACCTCTGTTGAGTCTTCATAGGCAAATAAAGAAGATGAATTTACAAAAGGAAGTGCGGTCAGGGCTAATCCGGATTTTATAAATGAACGTCTGGAGAAAGAATACTTATTTTTATCCATGTTGTTTTATTTATATTATGTTTATGGTGTAAGTCATACAATGTAAAAAGGCGCAATTTACACCTTTTTGGCAAGAGAATAACTCTGTTTTTTGTTCTTTTTTCCTTACTATCTGCCCTAAAATAATTCGAATAACTGATGAATAATCTATTTAAAAGTTATAACTTTATAATTCTCAATTGAAAAATTATGGGGTATAATGATTCAGGCATAGATTTTAAATATCTATTAATCAATGAAAAGGATAAAAAGTTTGGACTAACAGTCGATTCAGTTGGGTTTCAAACAATCCCTCCCCATACGCCCTATCCTTCCACCAAACATCCTAAAAGCCATTTTTTCAGACCTGATAAAGGTCGTATTTTATCATCACACCACATCGTATATATCAGCAAAGGCAAAGGTTCTTTTTCCTCCGACACAACCAGAAAAACAGATATCGCCAAAGGACAGGTCATTCTTCTGTTTCCGGGGCAGTGGCACACTTACAGTCCTTCGGAAGAATATGGTTGGGATGAATATTATATTGGGTTTACCGGGAAAATCATAGACAACATTGTTGCCCATGATTTTATTTCCCCTGAGAATCAGATCCTCAACGTAGGGATAAATGGAGATTTGGTAAATTTATATGCTACTGCCATAAAAGCAGCAAAAGAGGATAAAAGAGCCAGTCAGCAATATTTGGCCGGCATAGCCCTTAATATATTGGGAACTGTTTTATCATTGACTCAAAATAAGAACTTCCGGTCAAAAGAATCAATCCAAAAGATTGAACTAGCCAAGATCATCATGATTGAACACATCAATGAAAATATCAATATGAGAGAGATCGCGGTGAATTTAGGTATTAGTTATTCGGCATTCAGAAAGGTATTTAAAGAATACACAGGTTATGCTCCATTACAGTTTTTTCATGAATTAAAGCTGAGGAGAGCAAAAAAACTGCTGACAGAGACTTCTAAACCACTCAAAGAGATTGTCGATGAACTAGGCTTTGGCACTTATGACTACTTTCTATCCTTCTTCGAAAAAAGAACAGGCCAATCACCCTCTAACTATAGGAAATGAACGATTTTTAGAGGATTATTTGGGTTGGTAACAATCAATTTCCACCTTATATAATTTAACAAAAAAGCAGCACATCACGCTGTTTTAAAATCATTTTTTGCATATATAAGCAATTCGACCGATCTATCTTTGCCATGTGTTTAAATTACTATATTTTTCCAAATATAGCAATACCAAGAGTAGGATCCCATCTTCCATCATCATATATCAAAATATTAATATAAAGATAGTTACATAAAAGTAAACTTTTTCTGCAATATCAACACCTTCTTTAATATTTTAAGTAAAATTTAATTATTAATACAAATGAAAGTATAAGATGAAAAAAAAGCTAAATTTTTTACTGTGTATTTTGCTACTTTTCCCTTTCTACTTATCTGCGCAAGAGAAGCAGATAAGCGGGAAAGTGGTAGAATCGGAAACGGGTGAACCTTTGCCTGGCGCTACGGTTCAGATTGAAAATTCAACGCGGGGAGTTACTACCGACATTGATGGAACTTTTGAGATAAGGGCTACTTCTTCGGATAAGCTGGTATTCTCTTTCCTCGGACTGGAATCTCAAACCATCGCAGTAGGATCACAAACATACATTGAGGTGATCATGAGCCAAGCTGCAAGTGAACTTGATGAGATCACCATTGTAGCTTTCGGAAAGCAAAAGAAAGAGAGTGTAATTGGGTCTATTACAACAGTAAGACCTGATGATTTAAAAGTACCTTCAAGTAATTTAACAACCGCCTTAGCAGGGCGTATGTCTGGTTTAATAGCTTATCAGAGAAGCGGTGAACCGGGTCTGGACAATGCCGAATTCTTTATTCGCGGAGTAACAACTTTTGGATACAAAAAAGATCCCTTAATCCTTATAGATAATAATGAATCGTCCAGTACAGAATTGGCAAGAATGCAACCAGACGATATAGCCAGTTTCTCGATATTGAAAGATGCGACAGCAACAGCTCTTTACGGTTCAAGAGGAGCTAACGGTGTAATACTCGTTTCTACTAAAGAAGGTCGGGAAGGAAAAGCTAAAATAAATGTCAGATTTGAAGAAGCATTTTCACAGCCCACTAAAATGGTTGAAATGGCGGATCCTATTACTTATATGAAATTACATAACGAAGCTATCAGAACAAGAGACCCCCTTGGCAAATTGATGTATTCGGAGCATAAAATACAAAATACCATAGACGGCACTAATCCTTATGTATATCCAGCAACCGATTGGTACGACATGTTATTTAAGGATTATTCCAATAATCACCGTCTGAATCTTAACGTGTCGGGGGGAGGTAAAATTGCCCGTTATTATCTTGCAGGTAGTATTATTAATGATAATGGGGTTTTAAATGTTGACAAGAAAAATAATTTCAACAATAACGTCAAGTTAAATCGATACATGCTACGGTCGAACGTAAACATCAATATCACTCCGACAACAGAGGCTATCGTGCGCCTATCAGGGGCCTTCGACGACTATAAAGGTCCCCCCGAAGGCGGACAACGTATTTTTCAAATGGTAATGCATACAAATCCCGTGTTGTTTCCTCCTTATTATGCTCCTGACGCAGCAAATGAATACACGGAACACGTATTGTTCGGGAATTATGACAATATGCAATATTATAACCCTTATGCCGAAATGGTGAAAGGATACAAAGAATACTCGGAAAGCCAGATGAGTGCCCAATTTGAGATAAAACAAGATCTTACTTTCATCACAGAAGGACTTTCATTTAGGGCCATGTTTAATACAAACAGATATGCCTATTTCGACGTAGTAAGGCAATACACTCCGTTCTACTATACCGTAGGAAGTTATAATAAGGAAAAAAACACATATACCCTTTCTCCTCTCAATGAAGAACAAGGAACAGATTATCTCTCATATAACGAAGGTCCAAAGAATGTACATGCAGTAACTTACTTCGAGAGTGCCCTGACCTGGAACCGTGAGTTTGATAAAATACACGATGTGGGGGCGCTTTTAGTATATACCATACGCAATGAACTGATTGGCAATGCAGGAGATCTGCAAAAATCGCTTCCCTACCGAAACATGAATTTTGCAGGCAGATTCACTTACAGTTATGATTCCCGGTATTTGTTTGAAGGTAATTTCGGATATAACGGTTCGGAACGATTTTCAAAGGCAGAACGTTTTGGATTTTTCCCTTCTGCAGGTATCGGATGGAATGTCTCAAACGAAAGTTTCTATGGGGATGGGTTACGAAAAATAGTCAGTAGCCTAAAGTTAAAATCTACATACGGGTTATCGGGTAATGATGCTATAGGTGATGCCAATGACAGATTCTTTTACCTTTCTAATGTGAATATGAACAGTGACAGCCATCGTTCTTCATTTGGAACATTTGGAAATAGTGGCGGTTTGACTAAAAGCGGCATAGCGGTGAGTCGATATGCGAATGATCTAATTACCTGGGAAACTTCAAAGAAGTTCAATGTCACTGCGGAAATTGGCTTGTTTGAAAAAATAGATATTCAAGCAGAATACTTCAAGGAAGATCGAAATAATATACTGATGGACAGGGCTTTTATTCCTTCTACAATGGGACTCCAAGCTCCATCTAGGTCAAACGTAGGAGAGGCCGCAGCCCATGGAGTTGATATTTCTGTCAACCTGAATCATTCTTTCAATAAAGATACATGGATAAGCGGTATAGCTAATTTCACTTATGCCTCCAGCGAATTTAAAGTATACGAAGAACCCGATTACCCCAATGCGCCCTGGAGATCTCGTATAGGTTATCCATTGACTCAAACCTGGGGTTACATTGCGGAACGTTTGTTTGTAGATGAAGAAGAAGTGCGTAATTCTCCGACACAGTTCGGAAATTATAAAGCCGGGGATATCAAATATAAGGATTTGAACGGCGATGGCAAGATTACAGAATTGGATATGGCGCCAATAGGCTATCCCACGACTCCTGAAATAACATATGGATTTGGATTGTCATCCGGACATAAAAAATTCGATTTCTCCTTCTTTTTCCAGGGAAATGCACGAACTTCATTTTGGCTGGCAACCTACAATGATTTTAATAATGGTGTGGTTGATGTGACTCCTTTCATTGGCGGCCAACAGGGATTACTAAAAGCAATTGCAGATAGTCACTGGTCGGAAACAAACAGGGATATATATGCTATGTGGCCACGTCTTTCACCCTCTTCTATAGAGAACAATAACAAGACCTCAACATGGTTAATGCGTGATGGAACTTTTCTCCGTCTGAAATCTGTCGAATTGGGATATACATTACCCAATCATCTTGCGTCCAAAGCCCATATGTCAAATCTACGCATATATATAAGTGGCACTAATCTACTGACTTTCAGCAAATTTAAGCTATGGGATCCGGAAATGGGGAAAAATGGTTTAGGCTACCCGGTTCAGAAAGTAGCGAATGTAGGTATCCAGTTAAGTTTTTAAAGATTTTTTAAATGAAATAAAAATGAAAACAAAAAGAATAAAAGATACACTAATTTATATTTTAATAGCATTTACCGTATTATCCTGCAATTATCTGGATGTTATTCCTGACAATGTCGCCACAATAGATTATGCATTCAAAAACAGTATTGCTGCGGAAAAATACTTATACGGGTGTTACAGCTACAGACCAGCCATTGGAGACATACAAAATGATCCTGCGATGACCGGTTCTGATGAAACAACACAAAGATACGTTCAGTTAGAATCGGGAACAAGATTTGTCACATGGGGTGGAACAAGGATAACACGTGGACTACAGAACACCAATAACCCAGTAATGAATACATGGGATGGTAATCGCTCATTATGGGTAGGTATTCGTGACTGCAATATCTTTCTTGAAAATATCGGTAATGTGAGAGATTTGATGGAGCATAATCGAAGAAGATGGATCGCAGAAGTTAAATTCTTAAAAGCCTATTATCATTACTCTTTAATGAAGAGATATGGACCTATCCCCATTGTGGATGTAAATCTTCCCATCTCAGCAAATGTACAGGATGTACAAGTCTATAGAGAACCCATTGATGATGTTGTAAACTATATCACAGGGCTGATAGAGGAGGCTGTCGTTGATCTTCCTGAAGCAAAAGAAATAGTAGAAGGGACTGAGGCTGGAAGAGTTGATAAATTAGTTGCCATGACTTTAAAAGCGGAGGTTTTGCTCTTTGCCGCAAGTCCATTATTTAACGGTAACACTGATTTTTCCGGAATGAAGGATAATAAGGATCGTCAATTATTTCCTCAGAACTATGATCCAAATAAATGGAAAATAGCTGCTGATGCCTGTCTCGAAGCTATAGAAGCCAGCCATGCCCAAGGAAAGAGACTGTATAACCAAGTTGAGCCATTGTTAATCAATGAACCAGAGGTATTGAAATTGCAAATAAATTACAGGCAAGCAATTTGTGATAGATGGAATTCAGAACTAATATGGGGTGGAACCAATAATGATTGTGGAATTCTGGCAAGAGATGCTTCAACAAGAATTGTCCGAATGAGTCCTACTACGTTATCTGCGGTTACAAGTGAGTGGTCGCCTACTCTGGGATTGGTTAACAAATACTATTCATCTAACGGTGTTCCTATAGAGGAAGATAAAGATTGGCAAGCGAAAGGTTGGTATCAGAATAGGTATTCCATTCGTCCGGTGCCTTCTTCCGGAGATGAAATATACTATATAAAAGAAGGTGAAAAGACTGTTTATCTGCATTATAATAGGGAACCCCGTTTTTATGCAAGTATTGCTTTTGATAAAGGTATTTATCTGGGAGCAGGATATAACACTTTCAAAGATGCTAAGCATTGTGAATTCATGAATACTCAGATATCCGGTTTTCAGGCTGGGGAAGCGAACTCTATTACAGGATATGGTGCAAAAAAAATGAGTCATTTCAAAAATACGCAACAGTATGATAGAACCACGTGGGAATATTTTCCATTTCCAATATATCGGTTGGCAGACCTGTATCTCATGTATGCTGAAGCTCTCAATGAAGCTGATGGTCCCGCCGAAGAGATATTCAAATATATGGATATGATTCGTGCCCGTGTAGGATTGGAGGGAATCGTTGATTCATGGACAAAATATTCTACCAACCCTGAAAAAGTCAACACAAAAGATGGCCGGAGGAATATCATACACAGAGAAAGATCCATAGAACTGGCCTTTGAAGGAAAACGTTTCTGGGATATACGCAGATGGAGAGAGATCGATATTTATAATTCGGATCCTTTAGGATGGAATATCATGGGAGATACTCCGGAAGATTTTTATGTCGTCCTTCCTTTAAGAAACGAATCAGTAAGATTTACTGTAAAAGATTATTTTTGGCCGATAAAAGAGTCCAATTTGTTTGTGAATAAGAATCTCGTCCAAAACTACGGTTGGTAAATTAATTAAGCATATACTATAATAATAAAGATATGAAACTGAAAAAAATTATTCTATCTGGATTTTTAGGGACAATATTTCTTTATTCATGCGGGAATGAAGAACCTGTAGGTCAACAACCTATAGACAATGTTCCACCAGAAATAGTAACGAATGTAAGCGTAAAAAGCATTGCAGGAGGAGTAGTTTTTCGTTATACACTTCCTGCTGATGAGGATTTATTATACATTAAAGCAGTTTATTCTATCAATGAAGAAACAGAAGTAGAAAGTATAGCCTCTGCTTTTGTGGATTCATTGGTCGTACAGGGTTTTGGAGATACTATCCAATATCAAGTAAAATTAATCGCAGTAGATAAAAGTCGGAATGAATCGCCGGCTCATATAGAAATGATAAAGCCGCTCACTCCCAATATTATTTCGATCTCAAAAACATTGTCCATAGTACCTGATTTCGGGGGATTATTGGCCATCTGGGAAAATCCCAACAGGGCAGAGATTTCCGTTAATATCGAAGTATTGGATGATAACAAAGAGTATGTCCCTAAAGAAACATTCTATAGCTCTACAATCAATGGAAAAGGTACAATCAGAGGGATGGATACCATCCCCACCTATTTCCGTACTTATCTTCAAGATCACTGGGGAAATAAAAGTACTTTCAGATACGATACAATCACTCCTATCTATGAAACGGAATTCGATAAATTGAAATTTGCTAAAGTAACAACAGCAGGAGATATCCCCCCGTACAATTCAAATTACGATATCCATAGAATATGGGACGGAAACAATGGAGGAGACCCGTGCTATAGTTCTCCAGCCGGAACGGGTATATGGCCTCAATCTGTCTCTTTTGATTTGGGAGTAATAGGAAAGATCAGTCGTTTACGGCTGTTTCAAAGAACATCGATTACGAATTACATTTTTCACGAAGGGAATTTGAGAAAATTTGAAGTATGGGGGTGTACAGCCTATAACCCTGCAGAATCAGGCTGGGAACAATGGACCAAGTTAATGGATTGTGAATCTATTAAACCCTCAGGGTTACCTCTTGGACAACTGTCCATTGAAGATGAAGAACAGGCTCGAAACGGAGAGGATTTTACAAATGATCCCAATAACCCGCCGGTCCGCTATATAAGAATATTAGCAAAACGAACCTGGGCCGATGGTGCGAATTTTCAAATCGGCGAGGTGGAGATTTATGGGGATAATCGGCCATCCGTCTTACATTAATAAAGAGTATTCATAGCTTACAAATTACAATACATATGAAGAATTTAATAAAGGCAATTTATACTGCGATAGGGACATTTCTATTACTATTGGGATCCTGTTCAGACATGAACGAACTAAGTGATAGGTTCTTAAAAGACGGTGAGATCACCTATGCAGTTCTTCCCGATTCTGTCGCCATTGGAGCAGGGAAAGAACGTTTACAATTTGAAATATTCATACGAACGAATAGGGTAAAAACAACGCGTATTTATTGGAACAACCATACCGATTCAGTAGATGTGGAAATAGAAAATAAAGACGGTGTCTTCTATAAAATCATAGAAAACCTGCCTGAGCAAAGTTATCTATTTAATTTGGTGAATATAGATCAATATGGGAATAGATCTTTACCTTATGAAGTGTCAGGACGAACTTTAGGAGAAAAATACGAAAGTACCATGATCGATAGACGGATTACCTCCATTAGCACAAATAGTTCCGGAAACAGGATCTTGATGTGGGGAAACGTAGATGAATCATCAGATGCCAGATACACAGAAGTGTCCTATATTAACAATGAGAACGAAAATGTTATTTTACAGGTGCCTCTCTCAGAAAAAAGGACTGTTATAACAGATCTCAAGCTTGGCAATATGCCGATGTATCGGACAATATATATACCTGATGAAATGGCTTTTGAAGTGTTCTATACTGATTTCAAAGAAACCACTCTTACATACGATGGTGACTACTCAATGATAAAATCTGAAATTATCATCTTAGGATATTCAAACCAGCATAATTCGGGTGATAATGCAGCAAAAAATGTGCTGGATGATAATTATAATAATAGATGGCACACACTGGTCTCGGCTAATTATCCGCACTGGATGGTATTTGATTTAGGTGGAGATGTACTTTTTAGTAGATTTTCGATATGGCCTTCCATATTCGGTTTAAATGCAGGACAAACTTATGACGTAAGACTACCTGATAAATTTTCCCTTTGGGGGAGGAATGACGCCCCAAACGGAAATCTGATTGATGAGATAGGTTGGACTAAGTTAGGAGAGTATTATTATGAAAATAGGGGTGGCGAACAAACATTTGTCATTGAAAGCCCTATACCTGTCAGATATTTAAAAATGTATGCAGCCAGCGGTTCAAATGGAACAAATATAATGTCTATCGGAGAATTTGATATTTATTCTAAATAATTCATATATCTGCCTGGCAAGGGGAGCATTCAAAACCTTTTTGGATCTCCCCTTCCCAGGATATCAAGGAATATCGGGCATCAACAGGGGCTAATAACAGGATTGAAGAATTACGGCCATTTTATATAAAATATCATTTTATTTAGGGTATTTATTTTGCTGACGACAATGTGAGGTATTATAACCTCCCGTGGGCTTGAATCATAAAAATGACGCAAAATTGTAGAGCCATTAACAATTTTGTCTTTGGAGTGTTGATATTTTCATGGTTGCCGGATTAAGGTCACGGTTAGGAAGTGACAGCCATAACAACAAGCCACCCTCGGGTGACGGATATAAAAAACAACCGTCACATCTTTTCAGAATTATGCACCACATTTGAAGGGTACAATTTTATTACAGCTAAATAATTACCTTTAATTTAGGATATGATTCTATTTATTTTATTCAAATTTTGCATATTTTCTCGAATAGTACATGCGACTAAAGCAGAGACCTTTTAGCTATTTTACGGGGTACCTATAGCTCACGATGAACGTAAAAAAGAGTAGCTGTCCAAAGCGAAGCGAGTTCTACTCTTTTAGTTGACGTGAGCTAAAATGGGTCGTAAAATATCGCCAGACGAACTATTGCATTAAGCCGAATGAGCAGAAGGCAAGTTTACTTGTATTATGCCACGGCGAGCAATAGTCTAACTTCAGTGAACTATTGCGTTAAGCCGAATGAGCAGAAGGCAAGTTTACTTGCATTATGCCACGGCGAGCAATAGTCTAACTTCAGTGAACTATTGCGTTAAGCCGAATGAGCAGAAGGCAAGTTTACTTGTATTATGCCACGGCGAGCAATAGTCTAACTTCAGTGAATGATTTAGTCGCAATCGTATAACTTGCCAAAGTTCAGCCTTTTATCTTTACTCTTTGCTCTTTGTTCCTTGTTCTTAAAATTTAAATGTGAATCCACCCATCGCGTTGAAGCCCTGTGCCGGGTATCCGTACCAGATATCGTACTTTTGGAGCAGCAGGTTGTTGGCTTTCAGATTGAGTGCAAAAGAATCGTTGATATCGTAAACGGCTCCAAAATTGAGGTCGTTTATATTGTTCATTTTCACGGCCACACGGTCGAAATACGACCAACGATCACCGGCAAAATAGTAATTCAGCGTAAACTTCAGGTTGCTCATGGCGCTAAACGTGGCGCGGATATCGGTTTCGAGACCGGGTTTGTTATAGGCTTTTGCATCCGGGATACCGGTATCGCTTACGGTATAAATATTCTTTTTTACGCGCAGCGCGATATCCAACGGCGACCAGATGTTGGATTGAATCATCCCGCCAATATGGGTATGAGAAAGATTCCCATAAACAGGAGCCAATGTTTCCTTATCGGTCTCGGATGTACCTTCCGGAAGCAATTGATTTAAGACCAGAAAATGCTCATCGTCGGTTTTCCTGAATCCACCGAAAATATCGAAACGGAAACCGCTTACTTCACCAATTTTAGCCCCGGCTTCAATATCGACAATCGAGAACGACGACTTGACCGATGTCATGGGTGAGAGGTAACGCGACTCGTTCATCATATCCAAATACGTATTATCGTCAATTCCGCCTTTTATTTGAGCGTAAAGTGAAGAATGCTCCGTAACGTTCAGCTCCAGTTCGACATTGGGCACAACCCGGAATTTTGTCCCGCCCAACATCTGAATCAACAAGTCGGCTCCCAACCGGGCTTTCCAGTTCAGCCCTTCAAATGCGATATACGGATTGGCGCTTAACAGCATGAAGTCATCCATCTCCCCGTTATAAAAAACACCCCGGAACGTACCATCAATCCCCACCCGGCTGTCACTACCCTGAAAAGGTTTGTCCAAACCTACCATCGCATCGAGATGATTTCCCTTTAAACCGGCATCCGACAAAATCTCTCCATATTTCGTAGAGAAATTTTTGAAATCGAGAAATCCGCGATAATTGACCACATCCGATTTGTTGGACTCAACTCCCAGTCCCAGATTAAAAACATTTAGTGTTTGATTTTCATTATTAAAAACACGTTTATTTCCGAAAGTGTTCCCGTAGTAATTGAACGCGGAGTACGAATAAGCGGCTTTGAGATTAAGTTTAAAGGCATCGAGAAGATGTCCGTACCGCAACTGTCCCATGTTGTCCATAAAAAATGCCTTATTGCTTGCCGGGTCACTGTCCTGCACGTAACTTACATCACCGTTGGACGAGTTATGCAGGAAATTGAACGAAAGGTCGCTCTTTTCATTCTCGATAAGGCGGTAACCCAATGCCCCGTCGATATTGGCATAATTTCCGGCACCGAGCGAAATATATCCTTTTTTCAGGCTGAAAGGGATCCCGGTCATTATATCGGTTGGTTTTGGAATAGCGATTTCCAGCGGCGGCGTGGTTCTGCCTGCCCAAGGCGAATAACCGGTATTGGCTTTCTTGATTGTCGGCTGTGGAACGGAAGGCAGCGAATTTATCTTGTTGGCATCCTGAAGCGTTGGGTTGAACTCACGTTCCAGTTCCATCTGACGACGCAACAAAGAGTCTTGCTGTTGAGCAAAAATTCCGGCTGATACGAGCAGTGCGGTTATTAAAATATATTTTCTCATATTTTTTTGTTTTCTTTCGGGTTAAAAATTAATTTATCCTTTCGTTTATCATTTGCTGAATATCGGCCTCGGTACCTTTATAGTTGTTTTTCAGGCTTTCCAAGTATTGCTGTGCCTGAAAGTTATCACCTTTGGCTTTGTAGGTATCCGACAGGACAATAAGCGCACGTGCCATCCAGTACTGGTGCGGCGTGCCTTTCTGCATAAATGATTTTACCTGCGACTCCACCCTGTCATACGATTTCCACCGGTAATAGGTGTCGGCAAGAATAAATTGCGCCTCTGCACCGTAAACGCTCCGTGTATCTTGTGCCAGCGACTGGAAATCTTCCATCGCCTTATCCACTTCGTTCACTTGTTGTAACGATTTTCCGCGCAGGTACCGGGCTTCTGCGGTTACTTCGGGCGACAGGTTGGTATTGGCCAGGAAAGTAGTCGCAGCCCGGGACGCTTCGTGGAAATTGTTCAACCGGTATTGCGTACGGACAACACCCATTTGTCCTGTTTGCTGATTGCTCTGGTTCCGAGCAGAATTGGCCAGCCTCGAATAATCTGCCAGCGCCTGATTGAGATTTCCGTTGCCATACTCGATAGCGGAGACGTAGAGGAGCGCGTCGTCCAAATATTTAACACTGTTGGCATCTGCCACTTTTCTGAAATAGGTTGCCGCCTGTTGCTTGTTGCCTTTCTCATTAGCCAAAACGCCTAAATAATAATTGGCATCGGTATTGTAAGCTCCGTTGGGATAACTTTGCAGGTATCGCTGCATAGCTGATTCCGCTTCGGCTTTCGACCCACGCATATAAACGCTTTCGGCAGCCAGGTAGGTCAGTGAATCTTGCCGCGACACGGTAATGCGCATTCCGCCGGGCAGTGAATTGGCATAATTCACGTAAGACTGAATATCATTGAGTTCGCCGTAAACGGTTTCGAGCGAAAGAAGAGCTGTCCGGGCATCGTCCGTGCCGGGAAATTTCGAGATTACATTTTTATAAGCGGATATACTGCCCTGGTAATTCCCGGCATTGTAATACAACTGTCCCAGTTGAATACCTGCCTGGCTCGATAAAGCGCTGTTGGGATAGCTGGATACCAGTTGCTGCAATACATTTATAGCTTCGCTTTCGCGGCTCATCATCACCAAAGCGCGGCTCTTTTCGTAAAGCGCATCATCAAAATATTGGGAATTGGGATACCGGCGCATCAAATCGTCCAGCGCAGCCGCTTTACCCTGATAGTTACGTTGCAAACCCATCACGAATGCCTTTTGGTAAGCCGCATAATCGGCTGCCGAAGGATTGATGGTCGCTGCGCTATTATAAAAACGTTCAGCTTCTGCAAAGTTACGGTTATAATAGTAGCTATCGCCAATACGATTGTGCGCATCGGCATATTCCGCCCTATTCTTGTTGGTTTCTACCGAGATGTATCGTTGAAAAGCCGTTACAGCCGACGAATATTGATTTTGTTTGAACCGGGTATAACCCAGATTATACCACCCCATGGCATAATTTTCATCTGCCGGTGATGCATTTTGTGTGAACGTCTGGAAGTCGGATGCAGCATTCGGATAATTGGCTATGCGGTAATAGGCCTCGCCGCGCCAGTAATACGCGTTGTTACGCGCTTTTGTATCGTAATCGCCCATGGAGATGCTGTTGTTGAAGTGCTGAACAGCGGCGTTCATGTTCCCGTTGATAAATTCCTGTGCACCCAACTGGAAAAGCACCATTTGCTTCGCCTCCAAAATACGGCGGCCGGGCCTTGATATGCGGTTGATGGCGTCAAGCGCAGCATGGTAATCTTTGGTGGTCAAGAATGTTTCGGCAAGAATATCGTTCACCTGATCGGTGTATTGTGAATTTGGAAACTCTTTGAGGAAATTTTCGAAAAGCGTGATAGAACCGCTGAAAACCGAAAAGTTGGTTTCGTGCGCCAGCAGCGCGTAATTAAACATGGCCGTTTCGCGTACCTGTGGGTCGAAATTATCGCGCGAAGCCGCTTCGAAAGCCATTTGTGCTTGCTGCTTTTGTCCCAGTTTCAGCTGAGTTTGTCCGATTTGCAGTTGTGCGTTTTGCGTAAGTGCATCCCGTTCGCCCACCGCTTTTTGAAACATCTGCACAGCTTCGTTGAATTTTCGTGCTTCCACGTAAGAGAGTCCCATGAAATAGGCATCGCCGCGAAGCGGCTGGGTGGTGTTGGCAAAATAATTTTCGTAATACGGAATGGCTCTCGTAACCCGGCCTAACCGATAATTGCTGTTTCCCAACACACGATACATTTCGGTGGCATGCCCGCTACGCGGATAAGCATTCAGGAACGATTCCGCAAGCCGGATAGCTTCATCGAGCTTATTATTAAAGAAAGTGGATTGGGCAGAATAGAAAGCAACCTGCTCCCCAAATTCGGAATGGTTCCGCAACCCTTCGAACCGTCGCAAAGCAGCCTCATAATTCCCGTTTGTGTAATCGATATACCCGGCGTAGAAATTTCCGGCATCGCGGTACTTTTTACTGTTTTGAGAAAGCAACCCGAAAAGCCGGTAAGCCTCATCTTTGTTGCCGAGCTGCAAATTGGCATAAGCGTTTCGAAAACTGAAATCCTCCTGTTCCGACGGGTTCAGGTAATCCAGATCGGCCTGGTCGAACCAGAACTTCGCCAGTTTCCACTCTTTTTCGTCGAAGTGGTATGTGCCGATCAGAAATTTCACCTGATGGTGATGGATACTTTCGGGATATTCATCCAGGAACTCCTTCATTCTTTCACCACTGTTTTTCACTCCTTTGTGGAAGGACGAAACGGCCATCATATATTTTGCCTCTTCCGTCAGAAAACGGTCGCTGCTTTCCAGGATATATTGCGACAGCAAATCCTGTGCACCGGTGTAGTTTCCTTCCAGAAACATCTCTTTCCCCTGGTTGAAAAGCTTCTCGGGCTGATGGTGGTAAACTGTTCGCTGAGCCATTACGAGGTATGTTGCAACGGCAAAAAATAACAGGAAGATCGTTTTTTTCATATGTTGTTTTGTTACACTGAGATTTCTCTCTAATTTTCTACTTTCTTAGAATGTGTTTTGATTTTTTTTATGTACTGTTTTTTAGTCATTTTTTGATGGATTTGGATTTCCGTTTCGCACCGTATAGCGGGCTATACGGAAGAAAGGGAAGTTCAAAGACGCGAAAAAGGGCACAAAACAGCATAAAAGACAGAAGTAAAACCATAATTCGTAAAATTCAAAACACTTTCTTAGCCGCTTCTACTATTTTCTCAATCCCCTTACGAATTGAAACCAGTCCGAAGTCGGCCGGATTGAGTTGCTTTTTATCGATAAAAAACAACTCCGACACGTCATCCATAGGACACATTTCACTGAGGTTCAATACACTACATTGGAAGAACAGATCCATTGTATGCACTTCAAAGCCCGAATATACGTAAATATTTGGAATGGAGAAAAGGTACTTCGGCGAAGTTATCAACAACCCTGTCTCTTCGCGAACTTCCCGTACGACGGCTTCTTCAGCCGTCTCGTACATGTCTGTGAATCCGCCCGGTAAATCGTATGTGCCCTTTGCCGGATCTTTCGCCCTTCTGGCGACTAAAACCTCACCCTTTTCATTTTCGATCACTGCCACCACAGCAGCCGATGAGTTAAAATAATAGGTAAACCCGCAATCCGCACACTTTTTCGATTTTAAGTTGTTCTCGTTAAAGTTTTTCGAACCGCATTTGGGACAGAAGTGAAATTGATGAAGAGGGTGTTTCATTTTGTTGTTATCTCCACAATCCCCGTTTTCGGCAATTCCCGGTTTCGCTTTTCCACCGCTTCCACCACACTATCAGCCAGCCGGGCAAAAGCCATGCCGGTAATAGTATTGGGATCGAGGGCTACGGGCTGTCCATCGTCGCCGCCTTCACGAATGGTTTGGACAATGGGGATTTGACCCAGCAGCGCATATCCGCTTTGTTCCGCCAACTGCTTGCAACCGTCTTTCCCAAAGATGTAGTATTTATTTTCCGGTAGTTCGGCAGGCGTGAACCAGGCCATATTCTCTACCAACCCCAGAATAGGTACATTTACTTTTTCACCCGTAAACATACTGATCCCCTTACGGGCGTCGGCAAGCGCCACTTCCTGTGGCGTGCTTACGATAACGGCCCCGGTAATGGGGAGTGTTTGCACCAAGGTCAAATGAATATCGCTTGTTCCGGGCGGAAAGTCGATCAGGAAATAATCCAGCTCACCCCAATCGGCATCACCGATGAGTTGTTTCAGCGCATTGCTGGCCATAGCCCCGCGCCAAACCACGGCATCCTCCTTCTTTACAAAGAACCCGATGGAAAGCATTTTAACTCCGTAGTTTTCAACGGGAACAATTAAGTCGCGCCCTCCTGCTTTTTCGGTATATACGGGCATCTCTTCAACCCCGAGCATCTTGGGGATCGACGGCCCGAAAATATCGGCATCGAGCAAGCCTACCTTATATCCTTTCTGAGCCAGTGCAATGGCCAGGTTGGTACATACGGTGCTTTTACCGACTCCCCCCTTTCCCGATGCCACTGCAACAATATTTTTCACACCGGGCAGCAAATCAGGCAAAGCGGGACGCGGCGCCTGTTTCGATTTTACCGAAATATTTCCCTTGATCTGGATGTCCGGGGAGGCGTATGTTAAAACCGCCTGCTCCGCCATCTTTACCAGCGATTTTATAAACGGATCATTTTGCCTTTCGGTAATGAGCGAAAAACTCACTTTCATTCCGTCAATATGAATGTCGTCTTCCACCATTCCGGCAGAAACGATATCTTGTCCCGTTCCCGGGTAGCGCACATTCTTGAGTGCGTCGATAATTAATTGAGGGTAAATAGACATATAATTATTTTACATTAAATTATTAGCATCGCGGCCAAAACTACGGTATTCGTCCTTTTCAATTTCGATATCGGGTTCCGTCCAATTTTCTTTTTGCGGACACAGAAATTTAATGTATCTGATGTTTAAACCGCGTGCCCGCCATTGTTGTTCATAAAAAGTCTGAATATTTAATATTTTATCGTTGATTCCGGATCGATATAAATCGTCGGTATCCGCTAAAACCGTCAGGCCATTCTCTTCAATCATTGCTTGGGTATAGGTATAGAGAAAATTACTATCGGTTTTGAGATGAACCACACCCTTATCCGCCAGAATTTTGCTGTAGGCGTTCATAAACCGGGTGGATGTGAGCCGTTTATTGACCTTGGACATCTGCGGATCAGGAAAAGTGATCCAGATTTCCGACACTTCATTTTCGGCAAAAAAATGATGAAGCAGTTCGATATGGGTGCGTAAGAAAGCAGCATTAGCCAGATTTTCACTCAATGCTTGCTTTGCTCCCGACCACATCCGCGCACCTTTAATATCTATTCCGATAAAATTCTTTTCAGGGAACAACTGTGCCAGGCCGACAGTATATTCTCCTTTTCCACAACCAAGCTCAAGCACGATAGCATTATCGTTTCTAAAATAATCCGTTCTCCATTTCCCCTTAAGCGGGAAACTTTCTTTTTGCAAAGTACCGAAAGTATATTGAAAAACGTTTGGATAAGTCGCCATAGCGGCAAATTTCGATAATTTATTTTTTCCCATTTCCCGTTTTCTCGATAATTTGTTTGCAAAAATACAAATTTAACTTTAAATCCGGTAACACAAACCACTTTAACAGTTGCCCCATTCCGATATAAAATTGTAAGCAAAACAGACATTTTGTTGCCTTTCCTTCAAAAAACAATACAAATCCAAATCTTTTTGATTGCTATTTTTTCTTTTACTATACAGCTGATTACTAACAGGATAAAACAGTTAATTTACGGAGGTTATTTTTTTTTGAAAAATGTGATAAAGTTTCAATTTAATACTTACCTTTGTCAAGCGAATTGCTATAAAACACTCTTTATATTATGAAAGTAAATGACATAATGACACATCTTGAGGCTAAGCATCCCGGCGAAGCCGAATATCTTCAGGCAGTTAAAGAAGTTTTAACTTCCATTGAAGAAGTTTACAATCAACATCCTGAATTTGAAAAAGCAGGAATTGTAGAAAGAATTGTTGAACCCGACCGGATTTTCACTTTCAGAGTACCTTGGGTGGACGACAACGGAAAAGTTCATGTAAACATTGGCTATCGCGTTCAGTTTAACGGAGCTATTGGCCCGTATAAAGGCGGTATCCGCTTCCATCCTTCCGTAACATTATCCACACTTAAATTTTTAGGATTCGAACAAACATTTAAAAACGCGCTAACCACTCTCCCTATGGGTGGTGGAAAAGGAGGATCGGATTTTTCTCCAAAAGGGCGTTCCGAAGCTGAGATCATGCGTTTCTGCCAGGCATTCGTAACCGAACTTTGGCGCGATTTGGGTCCCGATACGGATGTTCCGGCCGGCGATATAGGAGTAGGCGGACGCGAAGTGGGATACATGTTTGGGATGTACAAAAAATTGGCCCGCGAACACACGGGAACCTTCACCGGAAAAGGGCGCTCGTTTGGCGGTTCACGCCTTCGTCCCGAAGCTACCGGATTTGGCGCATTGTATTTCGTGAATCAGATGTGCGAAACCCACAATATTGCCCTGAAAGGTAAAACAGTTGCTGTTTCGGGTTTTGGGAACGTTGCGTGGGGTGCCACTATGAAAGCTGCTGAATTGGGCGCTAAGGTTGTGGCTATTTCAGGACCCGACGGATATATCTACGATGAAGACGGAATCAACACACCCGAAAAATTCAATTATATGCTGGAACTTCGCAATTCGGGCAACGATGTGGTCGCACCTTATGCCGAAGAATATCCGAATGCCAAATTCTACCCGGGCAAAAAACCGTGGGAATGCAAAGTGGATATCGCATTGCCTTGCGCCATTCAGAATGAATTGAACCTGGAAGATGCAAAAAGGCTGAAAGAAAACGGCGTTACGCTGGTAGCAGAAGTTTCCAACATGGGCTGCACGGCAGAAGCGGTTGACTTCTTTATCGAAAACAAAATGTTGTTCGGACCCGGCAAAGCAGTGAACGCAGGTGGCGTGGCCTGTTCAGGATTGGAAATGACACAGAACGCCATGCACATCTCCTGGACAAATGAAGAGGTGGATAAATGGCTGCATCAAATCATGAGCGACATCCACGACCAGTGCGTCGCACACGGAAAAGAAAAAAATTACATCAATTACGTAAAAGGCGCAAACATTGCCGGCTTCATGAAAGTAGCAGATGCAATGATGGCTCAGGGCGTATTGTAAAGATACATCGTTAAATACTATTTGAAAACCGCGGAAAAGCCGTAAGGATTTAGCCTTGCGGCTTTTTTGCAAAGACATCCCAACCTCTTCCGGTATCCCTTATTCAACTTTTACGTGTCTTAAATTTAGCTGTAAGAGTAGTTGTTTGAGCAAAGCGAGTCCTGCTCTTTAGTTGACGCGAGCGAGGATGGATTTTTAATCGGTTTAATTCAGTGAACGGACTTTATCATGAGTAAAAAATGGCTGATTGCGGTTACCGGAACTTTTACACACTTGTTGTTAGGCACGGTTTACGCATGGAGTTTTTTTCAAACACCCATAACCCGATTTACGGGTTGGAATAATGCTCAGACCGCATGGGCTTTCAGTTTATCCATTTTCATGTTGGGGGTTACTTCCGCCTGGGCAGGAAACAAGATGTCGGTTTACGGACCGCGCAGGTTGTCGATGATTGGCGGAGCGCTTTACGCCTTGGGATACCTTATTTCGGGTTTTGCTCTCGCCCGCCAGTCCCTGTTTTTACTCTATTTTGGTTTTGGGATCATCGGCGGGATAGGTTTAGGTCTGGCTTACGTCACACCTGTGGCAACAGTTTCGGCGTGGTTTACGCAAAAACAGGGGTTGGCAACCGGAATGGTAGTGATGGGGTTTGGGTTCGGAGCGTTGGTTATGTCCAAGCTTCTGGCCCCGTTGTTTTTGAAACTATCGGATGGAAATCTGAGCACCACGTTTTATTATGTGGGCGCCGTAATGATAGTTTTGATCCCCGCCCTGGCCTCGTTTTTACAACTTCCCAAAAACGATAAGCCGCAGGAAACAATAAAAGAGAAAATACCGATTGCCAGATACATCAAAACAAAACCTTTCGTAACGGTTTGGCTCATCTTTATGATAAACATTGTAGCGGGCATGATTTTCATATCTTTCCAATCGCCCTTGTTGCAAGATATGCTGAAAATTCGGATGCCCGCCGGAACAGATTTTTCCGATGCCGGTGTTGTTGCATCGTTAGCGGCAGCCGGAGCAACATTAATTGCTGCCAGTTCCATTTTTAACGGGTTGGGACGATTTGCCTGGGGCAGCATCTCCGATAAAATAGGGAGGATGCCGACTTTCCGTATTTTACTGGCATTGCAGACCGTGATATTCGGATTGCTTATCTTCGTCCGTCATCCCGTTGTTTTCTCTGTCCTGGTTTGCATTGTTTTATTGTGTTACGGTGGCGGGTTCGGCGTTTTGCCATCGCTGACAAAAGAGATGTACGGAAGCAAACTGATGCCGTCACTTTACGGCGCACTGCTTACCGCGTGGAGCGTGGGAGGAATCGTTGGCCCACAGGTAGTGGCTTTTATGAAAGACAATTATGCCGACAAGGCCGGGCTGTATGCTTTTGTTGTGGGAGGCGGGTTGTTGATTGTGGGATTAGCCTTGTCGTTAGGATATAAAGATCCCCGAGAGGCAGGTTAAAGAGGCATTTCAATCATTATGTCGCACTCTTCTTTTACGTTTGCCGTGCCTTTTGATAATTATCTTTATCTTTGTATGCTTCGAAATTCGTAACCATTATGACCCCTTTCCTTCACCGCGTAGCCCAAGCATTCTATTCCCGGTTTGGGAACGAACTGTATAAACAGACATTCGTTTTCCCGAACAAACGTGCAGGTGTTTTTTTTCAGAAATACCTGGCGGAGATTGCGGGAAAACCGATTTTTTCACCCCGGATAATCACTATTCAGGAACTGTTTGAATCGCTTTCCGTTTACCGGGTTGCCGATAAGACAGAAATGCTGGTCATGCTCTACGAGCAATACGTCCCTATCGGAAAATCGGGAGAGCTTTTTGATGATTTCTTATATTGGGGCGAAATACTGCTCAACGATTTCAACGATGTGGACAAAAACCTGACAGATGCCGGGCAATTATTCAGAAACATCCACAACCTGAAATCGATGGATGACGACCTCTCTTATCTTACCCCTGAACAGGTAAATGCCATCCGCCGGTTTTGGGCAACCTTTATGCCCTACGAAGGCAATGAGACCAAACGTGAGTTCATGGAAACGTGGCAGATCCTGTTTGAGTTGTACACGGCGTTCCGCGAAGCGCTGCATACGAAAGGGTATGCTTACGAGGGCATGTTGTTCAGGGAAGTGGCAGAACGGGCAAGGCGGAAAGAGGACATTGAGCTGCCTTTTTCCGATATTGTGTTTGTGGGGTTGAACGCGCTTACGCCTTCCGAGACAGAGTTGATGAAGTACCTGAAAGGCAGGGATATTGCCGATTTTTACTGGGATTACGACTCGCCATTGGTTCGCGATAAAAAAAACCGAGCATCGTTGTGGATTCAGGATAACCTGATGCGTTTCCCTTCGAGGCTGGAACTCGAATCCGATACTCCGGACACGGAAAAGACCAATGTATCCCTTATCGGGATTCCTTCGGGTGTGGGACAGGCAAAAATAATGAACCGCCTGCTCACGCAATTACTCGACAACAAAAACATATCGGCCCCCAATGCCGGATTAAACACGGCAATAGTGCTTCCCGACGAAAACCTGTTGCTGCCCGTTTTGTATTCCATTCCACAGGAAATCGAAAAGATAAACGTGACGATGGGATACTCATTGCAACACTCATCCGTGGCAAGCTTGATAGAAAGCATCGCACTGCTGCATCATAATGCGAGGGAAACAGACGGGGAAACAACGTTTTATTTCCGGTTTGTGCTCCCGGTGTTGAATCACCCCCTGGTAGGCATGGTTGCAAAATCCGGGGCCGATGCCCTAAAAACTTATATACAACAGTATAATCGTGTTCTCCTTACGGTTTCTGAACTGGGCACACATCCGTTTCTAAAGCTGATTTTTTCACCTGTATCGGACTGGACAAAGAGCGGGGAATACCTGAAATCAATTTTATCGGAGATATACCGTCATTTGACTTCCGAAAAACACCCGGACGGAGAGGCTGTGGGCGACACACGTTCCATCGACCTTGAACGCGAATTTATCGTTCAGTATTACAAGTCAATAACCCGTTTACAGGAAACGCTGTTGCCGGCCGGAAACATATCGACCGACACCTTTTTCCGGCTATTGAAGCGCCTGGCACAAAACCTCAGTGTATCGTTTTCGGGCGAACCGCTGTCGGGTTTACAAGTGATGGGCGTACTGGAAACGCGTGTGATAGATTTCGAGAACCTCATCATCCTCTCCATGAACGAAGGTGTTTTCCCGCCTAAAAACTCCACGAACTCTTTTATTCCTTATACCCTCCGCAAAGCTTTTGAATTGCCCACTTACGAACATCAGGACAGCACATATGCTTACCATTTCTACCGGATGATAAGCCGTGCCAAACGCGTTTTCATGCTCTATGACACACGTACCGAAGAGATGCAGACGGGTGAGGCAAGCCGCTATTTTTACCAGTTGAAGTATTTGTACAGTCCTTATTTTCAGATCGAAGAGAGTGTGGTGTCTTACGATGTTTCGGCACCGGAGATCCAAACGGTTTCGGTACAAAAAACACCCGATGTGATGCGCAAGTTGCAAAAGTTCCGCGCCGGCGGCGACGCATCCTTGTCGGCATCGCTCATCAATAATTACATCAACTGTCCCTTGCAGTTTTATTTTTCGGCAGTTGAAGGGCTTTCGGAAGAAAAGGAAGTACAGGAATCGGTAGAGTCCGATGTGTTCGGCACCATGTATCACGCCATTATGCAGCAGGTCTACAACCGATACAGGAATAAACCGGTTCTGCCCGACACGCTGAACGCCATAGCCGGAAACGACGAGTACCTGACCAATTTAATTGAGCAATCTTTCGCCGAACATTATTTTAAACAAAAAGATAAACCGCGTACGCTCTCGGGATATCATTTTCTTATCGGGGAAATTCTGCGCGATTACGTAAAACAGACCCTTCGGTTTGACACATCGTTCACACCGTTTGAGTACGTGGATTCGGAACACGTTTTCAGGTCGGTTCATCGGGTTTCCGGCGATTTATCGGTAAACATAAAAGGGAGCATCGACCGGATTGACAAGGTAGCCGGGGGATTACGGATTATTGATTATAAATCGGGGAAGGGCGATTTGAATTTCAAAAGTATCGAACAGCTTTTCGACAGTACCAAAGCCAATCGCCCGTACCAGATATTGCAGGTTTTTATTTACGCGCTTTTTTACAACAGCACATTACCGGTTTCGCCGGCCATCTATTACCTGAGAAATATTTTCAGGGAACACAATCCGGTCGTTACCTTCGCAGGAGAGCCCATTATCGATATCTCGGGCTACTTAGCCGAATTTACCGAAAAATTAAATGTTTCCCTGCAGGAAATTTTCGATAAAAACGTTCCATTCTCCCAAACGCAAAACGAGAAAAACTGCGAATGGTGCGCCTTTAAGGATATTTGCAGAAGATGACCGTCATTTCTTTCTCCACACCGTTGTTTCCAACACCCTCTTTTCGGTAATGCGGGAAGTCTTTCTCACGGTGAGTTCCACATCAAACGGCTCACGCTCCATCTCGAAATGATTTTCCAGGACCGACCTCAATCCGTCCAGCGAAGTTACGGGTTCGCCGTCCCGCTTGAATCCACCGAGCCACTTGTCGCGCCTGCTCTTCGAAAGATCCCAGTTGTAGGAAGAGACGATAACGAGATAGCCGCCGTCGTTCACCCGTTCGTGAATGTGCGACAAAAACAATTTCGGATCGCTCAACTCTTCCAGCAAACCGGGCATAACGATAATGTCGTATCCCGAATAGTTGGGCTTCAGGTTCATGGCATCGGCCTGCATAAAAAGGATATTGCCTTTCCCTTCTTCGAGCCCGAAATCCGATAAGACCACATCGCGGAAATGCACCAGTTCTCCTTCGTCTTTCATCGTATAGCGCATATACCCCTGCTCCTGCAACTGAATAGGAATACGAATCATGCGGGCAGTGAAATCCAGCGCGGTAACATCGTTGAAATGCCGTGCCAGTTCAAAAGCCAAACGACCGGTATCAGCATTCAAGTCGAGAACACGGCTTTCGGGTTTTCCCCGCGTCACATCCAGCACAATTCCAGCAAGTCGTTTTGCAAAATTCGTCTCCTGCGAGTAGGCATCCCCCCAATTGTTCTCACACGATAACGTAACCTCTTCGTCGGTTTCATAATCGGCGCTCTGGATGTGCAGCGGAGCATCCGATTGCACATACCGGAATCCGGCATGCTGATAAAAATGGCGGCGGAATGCATAACGCGAATGCAGTGTGGCTTCGTTTCCCGTGGAAATCCACGAACCTCCTTTTATCAGGTTGTGCTTACCGTCGAACGTGGGCGTGGAAAAATCATCGTACAGGGGATGAACCTTGAAGCCGGGAAAACCGGTGATAGGCGTTTCCGTCCACTGCCAGACATTCCCAAGCACATCATAAAAATCTCCCTGCTTGAATTTATCCACCGGACAAGGCGACGTGCCATATTCGAGATTAATGTTTCCCGGCGCACCCTCCCACTCCATCACATCCTTCAGCCCCGACACTTCGTGCAGGCGATACCATTCCGCTTCCGTGGGCAACCGGTACGTTTGTCCGGTCTTTTCGCTTTTCCAATTGCAGAAAGCTTTCGCTTCCAGGTAATTCACTTCCACCGGCCAATTCCAGGGCATGGGCACCTCTTCGGCAACCAACCGCAACCGGTATCCGTTTTCATCTTTTCGCCAGAAAAGCGGCATCTGAGCCGTTTTGAAATTCCGCCAGTTCCATCCTTCTTCGGTCCAGTATTTTTCGGTTTCGTACCCCCCGTCTTCCATAAACTCCAAAAACTCCCGGTTCGATGTCAGGTATTTGGCTGCTTTAAAACCGGCAACTTCCTCCGTATAACTCCCGTATTCATTATCCCACCCGTAGAACGGATGATCCATCGGTTTGCCCAATTTCATCGTTGCACCGTTCACTTCTATCAGTTCGTTTCCGGGGGCATCTCCGGTTTCTGGGCACCGTTCGCCGAAAAGGCCCGGTACCACGTTGTCCAGCGGCAATTGCCGGATTAGCACCGATGATGTCTCTAAATGAATCCGTTCGTGCTCAATCCCCATCATGACAATCCAAAAAGGGTTTTCCCAATCAATGGGAAGCGACAACGGAGCAGTATCGATAATATGGAGAATAGCTTCTTTGGCTTTGTCCCGGTAATTGCGAACTTCGGAAACGGGCGGCCAGTCGTAATGATTATTGTCGAGGTCGTCCCAGCTCATCTCGTCCACGCCAATGGCAAAAGTAGATTCGAATTTAGGATTGATGCGTTTATCTATAATCTTTCCTAAAAACAGCTTATTGATAAAGAACACCGCCGTATGTCCCAGGTAAAACAAAATAATGTGGCGCAACGGATCGCCCCGGTGATAAAACACATCATCCGATTTTAATTGGGTATATAGCAGTTCATCCACAGCCCATGTTTTCAGAAAATAGTCCCGAATCTCTTTTCTCTTCTCTTCCGGCGTACCGGAACGCAGATCAATTGTTTTAGTGATTAAGTCTTTCATACTTCATGTATATTTTTCTCATCTCAAATTCCTTCCCCGGCGAGCTTAACTTGGTTTGCACCAGCTCCACTCCTAATTTTTTAAATCCCATTTTCTCGTACAACGACAAAGCAGGCTCATTCTCATCCCAAACCCGGATAACCACATCCGTATAGTTGTCTTTTGCTTTCTGCAAAAAGCTTTCAAGCAATTCTGAGGCAACGCCTTTTCCCCGAAAATCGGAATGTGTCATTACCTCGGCAATATATACCGAAGTTTCAACAGAAACCTGCGGACATCTATCACGGGGAAATTCCTTGTCGTACGACAGCGGAAGCGCGATAAGCACACCCGCCAATTCGTCGCCCGAAAACGCCATATTTCCCCAACCGTTCCGAAGCATTTCGTCCAGTGCACTCTCGGCAGATCCGCTCGGCATATACTGGGCGTACCCGCCTGTTGTAAAAGCGTTTAAATACAAACGAATTATTTTACCCCTGAATTTGGGATAATTGTACGGATCCAACCCAAAAACGCGAATCGGTGAGACTTTTTCTTCCATAAACCAACGTTTTACTGTTGAACACCCAAACCGTCTCCCTTGTTCAAAAATTACCAGCCGCCTACCCTGCCGCCTCCGCCGCCCATTCCCGAAAAACCGCCGCCAAAGGAGCCGCTGCCCCAGTTTCCACCGCCCGATCCTGAAGATTGCGGAAGGGTTGCCGCATGATTGACGGTGTTTGACAAGGTGCTATTGAGCATATGCCCGAAACGGGCAGGCTGCATAACCGTTCCCGTAAACCATGGCGGCTGATAGGGTTGTGGCTGCTGCATAGCCGTTAATATCGTGTGTTGAAACTTCTCGCCCCAAATATCCTCCATGCCCAACGCAATGGCATAGGGCAGTAACTGTTCAAAAATTTCGGGAGTAACCGCCGGCGGATTAAAAAACTGCAATTGTTTTTCTTCTGCCGTATCCATATACATTTTCAATCCTTCTATTTGCGATTGAAGGTAAAGTTTCCGTTCGCCCGGACGTTTAATCAGAAAGCCGTATGCCAGAAAACTGATGATTATCAACGGAAAACCGATGATAAACCCAACGGCATTTACCGACAGTTGTTTAAGTGAAAAGAAAATCAGCAAACTCAGCGACCCTACAACCAATGCTGTTCCCACCACGTAACCAAACCACCGGATTTTGGATTTTTTGAGTATTTTTCGTAAGACCATGGATAGAACCATTGCAACCGGGAAAGAGACCAGTGCGACAACAATAAACGTACCAATCTGGCTCACGGGTTCAAATCTCACAAAATACAACAGGAACCCGAAATAAGCCACCAGCATCATCCAGGGCAAGACCATAAATTTACGGTTAGCCCCTTCTTTCAATACCGGATTGTATTGCTTGTTGAGATCGTACCTGTACGAGTTCATCAGGTTCGCTATGTCCGAATTATACTTCCCGTCGAGCACCACTTCACCTTTATCCTTAAAAAGATCGCGCAAGACAATACCCTCTTCCTTCGGCAATGTGTTATCGTCATCCTTCGTTTTGATAAGCGTGTAAATCCTGTCTTTCCGGCGCAGGAAAGATGACTTTTCGGTCTCTTTGATGCGCAAAAATCCTTTGACCGCCAGGTTCACGATGGAAGACGTTATCAGGTCATCCCAATATTTTTCCTTGTACAACATCCCCACGCTTGCGGGAGATAATTCTTCGGGCGGTGAGAATTGTGGGATTACCACAGGTTTCGGCGGATCAATCCCGTATTTCCGCCACGTGAAGAAATAATAGGCAAGCAACAACAAGAAAAGAATCGCGCTGACAACCGGCAGGCCATACTTAGCGAAAAAAGTGGTCGGGACCGGTTTGGAGAATCCACTTTCCTGTGTGGCCGGTTGACGAACAACACCTTTTGTAAACCCGACGGAAACGGTCAGCATCTCTTGTGGAGCAAGATTGACGGCTTCAAGGTACAAGGATCCATCGGACAGTGTGTCTGCCCTGCAATCGCTCTCCGTTGTCCCGTATTTTCCCGTGTAACCACGGTAACTCAACACCTCAGCACCTTCGGGAAGCCGTATAACGGCGCTTACGGTATCGAGCGGATAATCAGACAGTGCATTCACGTTCCAGCTTAGTTCGTCGTAATCTTCAAAAAAGCCTATTTGGCCCGCGGTTTTATAATCGATAGTGTATGAATGCCAGCCGTTATCCAGAAAAACATCTTTGTTGCCGGCATAAATAACCAAATCTCCCCCTTCGCGCCCGGTGAAGAAGTTCTCCTGTTTTCCGTCCTTCTTCACGCTTTCAATATCGTAATTCACCGGTATCACCTTTCCGTCCCTGTCAGAACGGTTCAACGGCAAGGCACGGGTGATCCCGCGCTTGAAGACCTCACCTTTGGCATATATGCGAATATCCTCCCTAACCGATATATACCCTGAAGTATCAATCAGCACATCGGAACGAAAGGTATATACCTTCTCTCCCCGGGCAAAGCCAACCAGGGGGAAGAGTACAGCAAAAAGAGAGAATAAAATGCGTTGCATTCAGTTTAGAACTTCACTTGTGGAACAGTTTTTTCCTGTTCGTTTTCTAATTCAAAGAAAAGCGATTTGGTAAAGTTGAACATCCCGGCAATAATGTTGCTCGGAAACGTATCGATAACAATGTTCTTTTCGCGGACCGAGCCGTTATAGTACCTGCGTGACTTTTCGATATCCGACTCAATTATACTGAGCTGATTCTGCAATTGTATAAAGTTTTCGTTGGCTTTCAACTCGGGATATTGCTCAGCGACGGCAAACAAGTTCATCAACGCTCGGTTCAGGCCGTTCTCCGCTGTTTCCTGAGATTTTAAATCCGTTGCGCTCATAGCTTGGGCACGTGCCTGTGTTACCTTGTTAAAGGTTTCACTCTCGTGTGCGGCATATCCTCTCACGGTCTCCACCAGATTAGGAATGAGGTCGTAACGTTTTTTCAACTGCACGTTTATTCCGCTCCACGCCTCTTCCACCAGCGTCTTCAGCCTGACCAACCTGTTATAGGTTGAAACGCCGTAGAACAAAAAGATTACCGCTAAAGCAAGGATTACTATTAAAACAACAATTCCTGTTCCCATAATCGATATATAATTTAATTGGTTTAAGTTGATGCGATAAAGGTATATATATTTTTGTAATCTCAGGCATTATCCGAAAACAAGCCTAGAGGAATGAACGGATATCTTCTTAAAACAAAATTAATTTTCACTTGTTCAATGAATAACAGTTAAATATTTACATATGAAAAATTTTATCTTTCAAAATCCCACCAAACTTGTTTTTGGGAAAGGACAAATTGCCAGATTAAACGACTTGATCCCCGATGATGTGAACCTGATGATCACTTACGGAGGCGGCAGTGTAACCAGAAACGGCATTTACGATCAGGTGAAGGCAGTATTAGCAGGCCGCAAATTCATAGAATTCTGGGGAATCGAACCCAATCCACAGGTGGAGACCTTGCGAAGAGCCATAGACCTGGGCAAAAACGAAAACATAAATTATCTGTTGGCAGTAGGCGGCGGCTCTGTGCTTGACGGGACAAAACTGATTGCCGCAGGCATTGCATCGGACGAAGACGCGTGGGACATTGTGCTGAGAGGCTTTGCCGGAAAACAAATTCCTTTTGCATCCGTTCTGACCGTACCAGCAACGGGGTCGGAAATGAACGGCGGAGCTGTTATTACCCGTGCCGGGACCAAAGAGAAATTTGCTTTCGGCGGCGATTATCCACAATTTTCCATTCTCGATCCCGAAGTAACCTACTCCCTTTCTGGGCATCAAGTGGCTTGCGGACTTGCAGATGCTTATACGCACGTGTTGGAGCAATACCTTACCACACCGGGGCAATCGCGGTTGATGGACAGATGGGCTGAAGGCATATTACTGTCGGTAATAGAGATCGCTCCAAAAATCAAGGAAAATCAATGCGATTATGACCTGATGGCCGACTATATGCTGGCAGCTACCCTGGCGCTTAACGATTTTATCCGGATGGGTATTTCGCAGGATTGGGCTACACACATGATCGGGCACGAGCTCACCGCACTGCACGGCACCACGCACGGACATTCGCTAGCGATTGTGATGCCCGGCACGCTTCGTGTCCTGAAAGAACAAAAACACGGAAAACTACTCCAATACGGCAAGCGCATTTTCGGAATTACCGGGGGTAGTGAACAGGAACGTGTGGATAAGGCCATCGAGAAAACAGAAGAATTTTATCGCTCATTGGGTTTAACCACCCGGTTATCGGAAGAAAAAATCGGCGCCGGAACCATCGAAATCATTGCCAAACGGTTTAACGACCGCAGTGTAGCTTTCGGTGAAAACCGGAACGTGACGGGCGATGTGGCACGGGAAATTTTGTTAAGTTGTTTATAATATACTGTCACTGGAAAAAAATGAAAAAACTACTCCTCTTCTTAGCCCTTAGCCTATTGATATCTAAGGCTCCGGCAATGGATGACGCCCGGATGTTGCGTTATCCCGATATTAACGGAAACCTGATTGCGTTTGTATATGCCGGCGACATCTGGACGGTCCAGGCGTCGGGCGGCGCCGCCAAACGACTCACTTCACACATGGGAATTGAACTTTTTCCAAAAATTTCTCCCGACGGAAAATGGATTGCCTTTTCGGCAGAATATTCCGGGAACCGCCAAATCTGGGTGATGCCCGCCGAAGGCGGAACAGCACGCCAACTCACGTTTTACAATTCCGAAGGCGTGATGCCGCCTCGTGGAGGGTTCGATAACGTGGTGCTCGACTGGACACCCGACAGCAAACGCGTTCTCTTCCGTGCCAACCGTACCTCATTCGGCGAACGCAACGGAAAATATTTCACGGTAAGCATCAACGGCGGATTGGAAGAACCGCTCCCGATTGTGAACGGAGGTTTTGCTACATTCTCACCCGACGGCTCGCAACTCTGCTTCACACCGGTTGACCGCGAATTCCGCACGTGGAAACGTTACAAAGGCGGCCGTGCTACCGAGTTGTGGACATACAACCTGACCAATAACACCTCACAGCAAATAACGCATTGGGCAGGCAGCGACCAATGGCCGACGTGGTACGGAGACCATATTTTTTATGCATCCGACCAAGATACGCGCCTGAACATCTGGCGATACGACCCGCAAACCGGGGAGAACATGCAGATAACGCATCACAAAGATTTCGATGTGATGTGGCCATCGGGGCGGAACGGAAAGCTGGTGTACGAGAACGGCGGTTATCTTTACGTGCTTAACCTCGGCTCGGGAATATCCGACAAGATATCCGTTTCCATCAACTACGACAATCCCAATTTGCTGCCCTATTTTAAAAACGTGAAAGATTTCGTGGGCAGTTACTCGCTTTCGCCATCGGGAAAACGTGTATTGTTCGACGCACGGGGCGATATTTTCTCCGTTCCGGCGGAAAATGGCGAGATCGAAAACCTGACCCGCACACAAGGTATCCGGGAAATTTTCCCTATATGGTCGCCCGACGGAAAAAACATCGCTTACTATTCCGATGCTACCGGCGAATACGAAATGTATCTGCTCGAAAACAAGAAAGGCGCACAACCCAAACAATTGACAAAAGGTTCGAAAGCATGGAAATACACCGCTGAATGGTCACCGGACAACAAACACCTGGCATACAGCGACCGTACGCTTAAACTTTGGCTGGTGGATGCCGTCTCCGGCAACCAAACCGTCATTGACGAAGCATCGGCGGAAGAGATCCGCGATTATTCATTTTCGCCCGACGGCGATTGGGTGGCTTATAGCAAGTCGCTGCCCAATTATCAATCAGCATTGTGGCTGTATAGGGTTTCTACCGGCAGGAAACACCAAGTTACCGACGCTTCGTTTTCCGACGGACAACCGGTATTCAGCCGCGACGGAAAGTTTCTGTTCTTCACCTCCAATCGCGATTTCAATCTGGCTTTCAGCAGTTTCGAATTCGATTACCTGTACAACAACGCCGGGCGCATCTACGCTATACCGCTGCGGAACGACGGTACAACACTAACCCGATACAAAAACGACACGGAACCTGTTGGCGATGAAAAAGCCGATTCCATCCGGACCGAAAACAAAAGTAAACCGCCGTTGAAAGTTCAAATCGATTTCGAAAACATCCAGAACCGCATTGTGGCATTACCTGTCGAGGCAGGCAACTACTGCATCATCGGTGCAGTGGATGAGGGATTGCTCTACGCATCGGGGAACAAGGTTATGCGCTACCACATCAAAGATGAGAAAACGGAAGAGATTCTCGACGGTGCGGGCAACGGAATCTTGAGTGCCAACGGAAAAACGTTTATTTACCGTTCCAACAACGATTATGCCGTAGCAAAAAATCAAACCGGACAAAAAGCCGGAGCATCCAAAATAGATTTGACGAACCTGACCATGAAAATAGACCCACGCAAAGAGTGGAACCAGATTTATGCCGATGCTTTCCGCATTTTCCGCGACTACTTTTACGTGAACAACCTGCATGGTGTGGACTGGGAAGGAATACAAAGAAATTACGGGGCAATGTTGCCGTACGTTCCAAGCCGCTTCGATTTGGATTACATACTGAACGAAATCGTGAGCGAAACCAATACCGGACACACATACGTAGATTGGGGCGATATCGGCAAAGTTGACCGGATAAACGGGGGTTTGCTGGGAGCCGAACTGGAAGCCGATTTATCTGCCAGACGATACACCATTAAAAAGATATACGCCGGCGAGAACTGGAACGAAAGCCGCCGCTCACCACTTACCGAAAACGGCGTGAACGTAAAAGAAGGAGATTACCTCATCAGCATCAACGGTAAAGACCTCACCACCGATCTCAATCCGTATGAATTGCTCGAAAACCTGGGCGGCAGGCATGTAGAGTTGACGGTAAACAGCTCGCCCTCGGCTTCGGGAGCAAAAAACTATACCGTAAAAACCATCACGTCCGAGCATGAGCTGCGCTATTTAGACTGGGTGAATGAACGCCGCGCGATGGTGGATAAACTTTCGGGAGGGAAGATCGGTTACATCCACGTGCCCAACACCGCCATCGAAGGGAACCGCGAACTGTTCCGGGGAATATATTCATACAACGATAAAGAGGCACTCATTATCGATGACCGTTACAACGGAGGAGGATTCATCCCCGACCGGATGATCGATTTGCTCAATCGCCGCACGTTGGCATACTGGCATAGCAACGGACTTCCACAGCCGATGAAAACACCCGGCATAGCACACGATGGCCCAAAAGTTATGCTCATTAACGGATACTCGTCGTCCGGCGGCGATGCTTTTCCGTACTTCTTCAAGAAAACGGGCGAAGGAAAACTTATCGGTACGCGCACGTGGGGCGGCCTGGTAGGCATCTCAGGAAATGCGGGTCTGGTTGACGGAGGTTATATCTCCGTACCCATTTTCGGTATTTACGATGATCGCGGCAAGTGGATTATCGAAGGAGTCGGCGTATATCCCGATATTGAAGTGGTTGACCGTCCCGAAACGTTGGCTAAAGGTAACGACCCGTCTATCGAAAAAGCGGTGGAAGTGCTGCTCAATGAACTGAAAGAAAATCCACGCAAACCGGTTCCCGCTCCTACTCCACCCGACAGGTCGAAATGGATTGAGGCAGAGATTAAATAGATTGAACTACTCTGCAAGCTAATTTGTTATAATATTCAACTTTCGCAAATTATGGAATTGCGACTAAATCGTCTGACAATATTTTTCGACCCATCATAGCTCGCATGTACTAAAAGAGTAGAACTCGCTTCGCTCAAACAGCTACTCTTTTTTACGTTTATCGCGAGCTATGGGTACCCCGCAAAATATCTAAAAGGTCTCCGCTTTAGTCGCATGTACTATCCGAGGATACTTGCGAAAGTTCAGTTACCACCTCATTACCTAAAGGCTAAATGCAAATTATTTGTAAGTCATTATTTATCTGCTGTTTGCGTTACGTGTCATAACCTCTTATAACTCAAAGTAAACTAATTTTGTAACAGTAAACTTTGAGAAAAATGCGAAGCACTTTCAAAACACTCTTCTATTTGAAGAAGAACAGTCCTAAGCCCGATGGAACAGTTTCCTTAATGGGAAAAATTACCATTGACGGCACTATTTCCCAATTCAGTTGTAAAATGACCGTTCAGCCCAACATATGTAGACATATCTTCTTTTCCCAATATTTACTAAATTTGTAGAATTAATATATCGAAGCAATGAATCAAATTATCAAATACTTACATCAACCTTATCCTTGTCCGGCAAGAACATGGAAAACCATTGCGATAATTTCTTTACTGGTTTTTACCATCCTTTTCATATTTAAGCCATTTGGTATCAGTATGATAACTTCCGAATGGAGATTTTGGATTATACTTGGTTATGGAGTGGTTACGGCTATGGCTGTGTCCGTTCAAATCTATTTATCGCCACTGCTATTTCCCCGATATTATGATGAAAACCGCTGGACAGTCGGACGAAACATATTCTCCACGACTATTACCCTGATATTGGTCGCATTGGGCAATATCGCCTACGGTTATGTATTCGGCATCACTTGGCAGCATTTAAATATCTCGGTGTTTCTGTCGGCTCTGTTTATTACTGTCGCCGTGGGAATATTCCCGATTGTGCTGATAACCATCCTGCGGCAGAACAGGCTGTTGTCCATATCACTCCGCGAAGCCGGTCGGATAAACGATTCGCTGGAACGAGGTCGCCACAATCCCAATAGCTCACAAATGCAACAAAACGAATCGGTTATAACTTTGTCGGGTACGGGCAAAGGTGATTTATTGGAAATGCCCGCCTCTCAACTGCTCTTTATAGAAGCCTGCGGGAACTACGTAAAAGTGAATTATCTAAAAAACAATATGACTGCACAAAAAATGCTGCGGGCTACCATTAAACAGATAGAAGACGGAATAATTGATTATCCGTCCATCGTTAAATGCCATAGGGCTTTTTTGGTTAACCTCAGCGCAATCAGGCAGATCAGCGGTAACTCGCAAGGCTACCGCCTGACGCTGAACGGAACCGAGGATGAAGTTCCGGTTTCGCGCGCATTTACTTCCAGCATAAAAACCAAGATAGGGCAACTTTCCTCTTAGTCATTCGTCCCCAAAACGTGCACGTCATCCCTCCACAAAGCACGTCGTCACTAATCCGGGACATCTATCCCTATTATTTTTTTAACGCGTAAAGTTGCTTCATCTTTGTCGTAGAGAACGAAATCAAAAATTCCAAAATCACGATAAAGATGAAACAATTTTTTCTATTTTTCACATTACTCCTTTCAGCAGAGTGTTTTGCCCAAGATATCAAAATTTCGGGTTGGGTTGAAGACGAAGCTGCAGAACCAGTGCCATTTGTCAATATTTATGTGGGTACTCAAGGTACGATGAGTAGCGACAACGGCTCCTTCTCCTTCTTCCTTAATAATGTTGATGCAAATAGCATCACCCTCAACGCTTCGGCGATAGGTTACGAACCTTACAGCCGTGAATTCCCCCTTCCAACGGACAGCCTGTTTGTGATCATTGTATTGAAGAACAAAACCATCGACCTGCAGGAAATAGTTGTTAAAGGTGCAACGCAGCGCATCAAAGGTGGTGGGGCGTGGAGCAACCTTTCGCCCATTGCCATAGCTACTACGGGCGGTTCAGCAGGCGACCTGTATCGTTCCATGCAAACCATGCCGGGAGTACAGACCCAAGGCGAGAGCGGAAAACTGGTAGTACACGGAGGCGACAGCCGTGAAACGCAAACCTATATCGACGACATGCACGTGATGATGCCATATACCACTACCGGCGAAAATATGCCGGCACGCGGGCGGTACTCACCTTTTATGTTCGAGGGCATTAACTTCTCGTCGGGCGGTTACTCACAGGAATACGGCGACGGCCTTTCAGCCGTGCTGCCACTATTTACCAAAGACGAAAGCAAGTTGTCGAAATGGGGTATTAACCCGTCGACAACGGGACTGGCTGGCGGCGGTACGAAGTCGCTTGACAAGGGTTCCGTTTCGCTGAACCTGGACTACCGAAACCTCGGCCCTTATTTCTCCGTGATGTCCAACCAATTGGATATGACTAAACCTTACCAAACCGCTTCGGCTGCTACCCAACTAAGGTTTACACCAACCAAAAAGACCATCATCAAATCGTATATTTCTTACGACAGGACACAATTTGCACAGGGAATCAGGGATTTGAAAGAAAATAACCTGTACGCCAATACTACTTTTCGCTACACAAGTGACAATGGCTACCGCCTGTTTGTCGGAGCGGCTTTTGCCGACATGACGCAACACATAATGGGTGCCCGCCACGAAGGTGACATATATAAAGACCAAGCACAGGAACTGCACTTGAAATCAAAAATATCCAAACGCCTTAACAAGTTAATCAGCCTGTCCGCCGGAGCGGAAAGCTACATCCGCCATTTTGGCAACGAGTATAGCGACAGCACGGTAAACAGGTCGTTATCAGCCAATCCCGATCGCTTTGCCGCTTTCGCCATTGCCACACTTTACCTTGTGCGCAATATGAATATAGATGTATCGGCACGGTTGGAAAACGACATACTTTCGCCTCGAATATCAGTCAATTATAATTTATCCGGGGTTAATCTGTCTCTGACCGCAGGCCGTTACCTGCAACAGCCCGAAACAAACTACCTGTATGCAAACAAAGACCTTGCATCGGAGCAATGTTTGCAGTACGTGACCGGAGCCAAGTATATGCACAACGGTAAGATTTACCGCGCGGAAGCCTACTATAAGGATTACAGCAACTTGCCGCTCCAATCGGCCGCTACGGTAACTTCCGGTGGCTACGGTTACAGCAAGGGATTAGACCTCTATTTCAGCGATGAGGCGCTGTTTAAAAATTTCGAGTATCAACTCTCCTATTCGTTCAACCTCTCCGAGCGTAAATCGGGCACTAGTCGGGAAATGACCGTTCCCTATTATGTTTCTAAGCACAACGCTTCTGTTGCTCTTAAATATACGGTCACACAACTGAAAAGCATCGTCGGCGTGACCCATCAGTTTGCCAGCGGCCGCCCTTATAATGAAGGACTTACCAAGCCATATAACAGTTTGGATATGAGTATTACATTTTTGGCTAATTCCAAGCTGATCGTTTACGGTTCGGTAAGCAACATACTGGGTACAAAAAACCAGTTCAGCAGTGCATCCGGTACTATCACACGCCCTGCCTACCACCGTTTCGTCTACATTGGCGCATTCATTTCTCTCGGCGGCAAGAGTGCCTACGACGTTTCCAATTTCTAAGTATCAACAAATCAATAATAATCATTAAAAACAATCGACATGAAAACAATGGTAATTTTCGCAGCAACTATTATTCTTAGCCTCAATGCATCTGCCCAAACACTGGAGGATATTGCTCAAAAAATCAATCGCCCGATGGCGACTCCCGAACTGATGACCGTCCGTGCCCAACTGGAACGCTTGTCCACCGCATCTCCGGCTGATTGGTTAGCAATGTACTATCTGGCTTACGCCGATGTGGAACTGTCGTTCCGTACAGAAAACGTCAACCAAAAAGTACAGTACATTGACGAAGCGCAATCCTGTCTCAATAAAATCAAGGATGGCGATAGGTCGGAAATTGAAACTTTACGCGGTTACTCATACTTTGCCCTGATGGCCATCGATCCGAGGACAAATGGCCCAAGATACGCCGTTGATATTATTTCCAGCTACGAAAAAGCGCTCAAGGCCAACCCCGACAATCCGCGCGCTATTCTTCTCAATGCGGTTTTCAGAAACAATATGAGTAAAGCTATGGGAAGCCAATACAAAGAGTTTGAAGCAGACATTATACGTAGTAAAGAACTGTTTGTGGCACAAGATACGACATCGGTAAAACCTTCGTGGGGAAGTCAATTTTTTAACGCGGAATAAATCTCGTTGTGAAACAAAAATAATAATTAAAAATATCGACCGTCATGAATACTATTTTTAACATAACCTACCTGATTTGGTTACTCTCTGAAGTACTTCTCAACCGTTTGTTGCATTCCAAAGGCAGCGATCGCAAAGGCTTCGACGGACATTCGCTCTGGTTAATCTGGTTCGCCATCGCTGCTGCTGTTTCGGTTGCTGTTATAGTTACCACGCACCTGCCATGTCCTATCATGAACGATGTGGTTATCAAATATACAGGGTTGGGTATCATTTGGACAGGTATCATACTAAGGTTTGCGGCGGTAGTTTCGCTGGGTAAATTCTTTACTGTTGATGTCACAATCAGAAAAGGACATCGGCTCAAAACCAACGGCCTGTATAAACTCTTACGACACCCATCCTATTCGGCCTCGTTGCTATCGTTCATCGGTTTCGGCTTTGCCCTGAATAACCTGATATCGTTGCTTATCATTACTATAGCCATACTGGCTGTTTTCATAGTACGAATCCGTATAGAAGAAAAAGTTCTGTCTCAACAGTTCGGTGCAGAGTATGCCGAATACAAAAAGCATACATATGCGCTGATTCCATTTGTGTATTAGTTTTAATACATTCCCATTCAGTAAGAAAATAAAATACTCATCATTCAGCATGAATCTTGTTATTAACATAAGAGTATCATAGATAGTGACAGTGAAGATAGACCAGATATTGTTGCATTCAATGACTATTTTGACAATAGGTTTGCATTATCTGAAAGTACTGCAAATCCATTTCCCTCTGTGGTTATAATCGAATTTAAACGCCCTATGCGAAATGAGTATCCCGAAGACGAAGATAACCCTATTGAGCAAGTTTTTAGATACATTGGAGAAATAAAGTCAAAGAAAAAGAAATTGAAAGATACTAGATATTTTCAAAAGATTGAAGATATGCCTTTTTATTGTTATATCGTTTGTGATATTACCCCTAAAATAGAAAGTATAATGGATACTCACGATTATACTTTAACAAATGATGGATTAGGATATTTTGGATATAATAAGAAATACAAGGCTTATGTTGAACTAATCTCTTATGACAAACTTCTTGAAGATGCCAACAAGAGAAATAAAATATTATTTGACAAATTGAATCTACCATCAACCTTATAAATGAAGTTTCAAAAAGAAATAATAATCTGAAAATATTTTGTAAATTTGCAGTGAGTGAGTTATTTGAGGAAATGCAACGCGAGCCGAATGGACAAATTGAATTTATTCAAGCTTGTAAGAGGCGATGCTTGCATTATGTAAATGCAACGCAAAACGCAGAAATACGCACAGTTGCCAAATCGTTACCTCTAAAGCTGAAATTCCTCGCTTAAAGACTTATATTCAACGACTTATCTCCAAATGATAATTTTATAAAATAAAAAACTATGGACAAGCGCGAATTTATCAAAAAAAGTATTGTTGGGGCAGTAGCTATCGGCACATCGGGAGCAGTTTCCACAACGTTTGCCGACACCACAGAGAGACCCCAAAAAGCCGGGACATTGAAAAGGAAGCTGGGGAAAACCGGATTCGAAGTTTTCCCCGTAATTTATGGTGGAATCATATCTATGCAGGACGGACAAAAGGCTTCGGACAATTACGTCGCTTGGGCCCTGGACAGAGGGATCAACTACTTTGATGTGGCTCCCAGTTACGGAGACGCGGAAGAAAAGCTCGGGAATTCGTTAAAGCCCTACCGAAAAGATAATTTTCTGGCTTGCAAAACCACTCAAAGGTTACGTGAAAGTGCGGAAAAGGAATTTGAAAAATCGCTGCAACTGTTACAAACCGATTATTTTGATGTATATCAGCTGCACAGCATCAGCACACCGGAGGATGTAGAACAGATTTTCGGGCCGGGCGGCATCATAGAAATGGTGGAAAAAGAAAAACAACGCGGACGGATCCGCAAAGTAGGCTTTTCGGCACACTCGCAGGAGCAGGCTATCCGGGCCATGTCGATGTATGATTTCGACACGATGATGTTTCCCACCAATTGGCAAATGATTAAATTGGATGGATGGGGAACCGGAGCCGTAAACGAAGCAAAAAGACGCGGGATGGGCGTACTGGCTATAAAAGGATTGATACACCGCCGCTGGATGGAAAATGAGAAAAAAGATTCCCGGTATCAGAAATCGTGGTGCAAACCCATCGATGTGGAAAATCGGGAATTTGGCGTTGCCGCCCTGAAATTTACCTTTCAGGCAGGAGCAGATGTAATTATCCCGCCCGGCGACTTCCGTAATTTTTCGTTCTGCGTAGATCATATCGGGGAAATTTTAGAGGCTCCCTTATCGAGAAGAGAGAAGACATTGCTCGATAACGAATTTCTGGCAGTAAAGGATTATCCGTTCTTCGACCCGAGGACATAAGGGAAAATAATGTACTTGCGAAAGTTCAGCAAGCCTCATTATAATTGATGAGTTTATCCCTAAAAATCATGATTTTTAGGGATTGTTTTGTATCAGTTGCCCCGCTATTTTTGTACAATATCCACGTATAAATAGCAAAGCAATGAACCATAAAATATTAGATACAAAACACGGCCACTGGATTTTGGCCAAAATGGGCAAAAGGGTACTGCGCCCCGGAGGGAAAGAACTCACATTGAAGTTAGTAGAAAACTTAAATATCAAGTGTACGGACAATGTGGTGGAGTTTGCCCCCGGAATGGGATTTACAGCTTCTATCGTGTTGCAAAAACAGCCCCATAGCTATACCGGCATTGAGTTGAATGAAGAAGCCACGCGAAAATTGGAGAAACGGATAAGCGGGGAAAACCGGAGAATAATTAATTCAAATGCAACAGAAACCTCCCTGCCCGAAAATTTCGCAGATGTTGTTTACGGTGAAGCCATGCTTACCATGCATGCAGATGTCAAGAAATCGGCCATTGTAAAAGAAGCTTACAGAATTTTAAAAAAAGGCGGCCTGTACGGCATACACGAATTGAGCTTATTCCCGGATGAACTGGAAGAGAAGTTGAAGATCGATATCAAAAGGGGATTGATGCAAAGCATCCAGGTGAATGCAAGGCCATTGACAGAAAAGGAATGGGTCGCAATAGTAGAAGATGAAGGATTTAAAGTTGTGCGGATCGAAAAAAATCCGATGATCCTGCTCGAACCTAAACGGATTATCGACGACGAAGGGTTCTGGAGATTCTGTAAGATTGTGTTTAACATCCTTACTCATCCCCAAGAACGAAAGCGGATTTTGGAAATGCGCCGCGTTTTTAAGAAATACAAAGAACACATGGCAGCCATAGTTATTGTAGCTGAAAAACGGGAAACGCACTGTTCAAATCACTGATTTGCAGTATTGTAATTAATCATCCAACAGATTCCGAATCTATCTTTCAAACTACCGAAATAGTCGCCCCAAAACTGGTCGGCCATAGGCATCTCCACCTCACCGCCTTCGGATAGAGCTCCGAAGAGACGATCTGCCTCTTCCCGGCTTTCGGGGAAAATACTGATGTAGTTATTGTTTCCCTGAACAAACGGTTGTCCGGGAAAAATGTCGGAACCCATCAAAAGATCATTCCCTACAGGAAGTGCCACGTGCATGACTCTGTTTTTTGCTTCTTCGGGAATTTCCATGCCGGGAGTCTCGTTCATTTTGTGAACTCCGCCTAAGAATTCACCGCCAAAAACAAATTTATAAAAATTGAATGCCTCTTCGCAAGTACCGTCAAAATTGAGATAGGGATTTAATTTTGTCATATTTTTTTGATTTTTAAATTGTTATAAACTAATTGATAAATTAAGAATGGGAAAAAAGTTGTTTTAAATTTCGTTTTCGAGATAATCCTTCAACCCTTGTAAAATATCGTTCCAGCCAGCAGTGTAACTTTCTGCAGTGAAATATTTACTGCCTTCATCAAGAAAACTTTCATTCCCCTCATGTGTAAGAATAACCGTAGTTGAGTCTTCTTCGGGAATGAGCTCCCAGGTAAGTGTGGATGTTCCCTCGCTGTGCCCGGGATGTTCCCATGTATGGCAGAGTTTTTCGTATGGAATCACTTCGAGTATTTTGAATAAATGGCGGAAACTGTGTTCTCCGGCTTCATCGGTAAAAGAGACAACAAAATCGAATATTTCACCTTCCACCGCTTCAAAGTTCGAAATGTAAAAATACCAGTTCCGCATTTCCTCCGGTTGAGTCAGTGCACTCCACACCTTATCAACACGGGTATTTATTGAAATTTCTTTTTTGTACATAAATTGGAGAACATATTGTTACGGAAACGATTATCTTCTTTTCCTGATGCTGTTTTTTTCTTTTTCTCTAATGGCTTTCAACGAAGCTTTAATGGCTTTTTCGGAAGTATCGTACTGAAATTCATAACCCGCATCCTGAATCTTCTTAGATGAGATACGGCTTCCACCCAGAATCATACCCGCTGCTTCGCCCAGAATCAGACGCATTAAAAACGAAGGGATGTGAGGCATAAAATAAGGCCGTTTCATCACCTTTGCCAACGTATGCATAAAATCGGCATTACTGATAAATTCCGGCGAAACCGCGTTATATACCCCTTTCATATCAGTATCTTCAATAGCTTTCAGATACATCCGGCAAAGGTCTTCGATATGTATCCACGTCAAATACTGCTTGCCGCTCCCGATGGGTGCGCCCAGCCCGAAGCGGATGGGAAGGATTAGTTTCCTGAATGCGTCGCTGTTTTTTGAAATCACGAAACCTGTACGAAAAACCACGGTACGGACACCGAGTTGTTCCTGAAAATTGAAAGCGGCCGTTTCCCATTTACGGCAAGTCCGGCTCAGGAAGTCATTCTCGGTGGGGGCATCTTCCTCGGTGTATGTGCTGTTGGTTATTTTCACGCCGTAGTACCCGATTGCTGAAGCAGAGATAAAGGCTTCGGGCTTTTTGTCCATCGATTTAACGGTGTCGAGCAAAAGTTGTGCGGTTTGAACACGGCTTTCCACGATACTCTGTTTTTTAAGCCTTGTCCATGGATCTTCTCCAATATTCGATCCCGCCAGATGGATAATGATATCGGCTTGTCCAACGGCTTCTTTTTCTATTTCGCTTCGCTGATAATCCCATCTGTACCGGGGTATCTCGGCTTTTACAAATCGTTCGCGGCTAAGCCAAATCACCCTGTATCCTTTCTCGATAAGCAATCGCGATAGTTTTCTTCCTATTAAGCCCGATCCCCCTGTTATTAAAATTGTTTTCATCGCAGAGCAGTTTGTTTTATCTCCGGCTTCCGCTCATGGCAATCATAATGTAGTATAATAGTGTTGCCAGCGAACTTAAGGCGGCCACAACATAAGTATATCCTGCCCAACGCAAAGCATCCGTAGCCTGCGAGTGGTTGCTTACATCGGTAACACCTGCACTGCTTAGCCAGATCAACGCCCTGTTGGTCGCATTTTTTTCTACCGGAAGTGTTATAAAGCTAAACAGGGTTGTTAAGGCAAATAAGCCGATCCCTATCCAAAGCAATGCCGGGAAAGTTGTTATTGTAATAATCCCGAGCAGCAATATCCACGTGACCCATCTTGAAGATGCACTCACAACGGGTACTAAAGCCGAACGCATTTTCAGAGGCGCGTAACCTTTGGCGTGTTGCAAAGCGTGTCCCGTTTCGTGAGCCGCCACAGCAGCTGCGGCAACACTATTGCTCCCGTAAACCGGCTCGCTCAGATTGATGGTTTTATTGGCAGGGTTGTAATGGTCGGTAAGCTGGCCGCGGACCGAAATAACCTGAACGTCGTATATACCGTTGTCATGAAGCATTTTTTCTGCCACATCCCTGCCCGTCATACCGTTTCTCAGGGGAATTCTTGAATATTTTTTAAACCGGTTCTGCAACGTAATCTGCACACCAAAACCTGCTACTGCAATTAAAATCAATAAAAACCAAACAGCACTCATGTGATAATTTTTTAGATCATTTTTTATTAAACGCAAAACACCTGCAAAATGTTTTCTACAGATTAAATGTGCAAAAGTCATACCAAAATTCAACGGGCAGATACAATATACCTGACTGAACTTCAGTTCACAATACCTTTCAGCATCGGTACAAACCGAAAATAACCCGCACCGGTGGCCGTATAGTTTTTATCGTCGGTTTTTTCAACCACCATCATCTCCTGTAACTTTTCACCTACCGGCACCACCATTCTCCCCCCTGTCGCAAGCTGCTCCAGCAGTTTTTCCGGAATTTCCGGCGCCCCGCACGTAATAAGAATACCATTGAATGGAGCATATCGGGGTAATCCGTCAAATCCATCACCGTGGATCAGGACGGCATCTTTATATCCCAGTGCCGACAAATTCTCTTTCGCCGTCAGATAGAGTTTTTTGTGTCTTTCAATGCTGTAAACCCTGTAACCCAATTCACACAGGATAGCCGCCTGATATCCGCTTCCGGTACCAATTTCAAGAACTTTGTCACCCTTCTGCATTTTCAACAAACCGGTCTGCATGGCCACGGTGGTGATCTGAGAAATAGTTTGCCCCGATGCAATAGGCAATGGCTCATCCCGATAGGCGGCATGTCTCTGGTCTTCACCCACAAACAGATGGCGGGGCACGCTTTTCATAGCCAGAATAACCTCATCCGCAATGGCACATTTTCCGGCTATTTGATCCATTACTTCATATCGCAAACTTTGTTGAAAAAGATCATCATCCATATTTGCTTGCTTCCAGGCGTTTTGTTATCTGACTATCGTCTGCGCCCTGTCTGGGCCTACCGAAACGATGGCGACAGGTACGCCCAGCTCTTCTTCCAAAAACGAAAGGTAAGCGTTAAACTCTTCGGGGAACTCATCTTCCGACTGCATCTTCGTCATATCGGTTTTCCAACCCGGCAGTTCAACAAGAACAGGTTCAATGTTCTCCGTGATGTCGAAAGGCAAATCTTCCGTTTCTTCTCCGTTAATCTTGTAAGCCACACATACCTTAATGGTTTCGAAGGTATCCAGCACGTCACTTTTCATCATCACCAGCTTGGTTACCCCGTTGAGCATCACCGTATAGCGAAGCGCTACCAGGTCAATCCATCCGCAACGTCGCGGACGCCCGGTAACGGAGCCGTACTCATGGCCCAAATCGCGCATCTGCTGTCCGTCTTCATCGAACAGTTCCGTAGGAAACGGGCCGCTGCCCACACGGGTACAGTATGCCTTAAAAATACCGAACACATCGCGGATTTTGCGGGGAGCAACGCCTAATCCTGTACAAGCGCCGGCACAAATGGTGTTGGATGAGGTAACAAACGGATAGGAGCCAAAATCGATATCGAGCATAGAGCCTTGTGCACCTTCGGCAAGCACACTCTTACCCCCCACCAGTGATTGATTGATGTAATGTTCCGAATCGATAATATTGAACGATTTCAATTTCTCTATTCCGGCAAACCATTCATTTTCAATCCCTTCCAAAACGTATTCATGACCGTATCGGGCAAGCATCTCGATATGTCTTGCCGTTGCTTTTTTGTATTTCTCTTCAAAATTGTGGAACAGGTCTCCCACCCTCAAACCGGTTCTACTCACTTTATCGGTATAAGCCGGACCGATTCCTTTTCCGGTTGTTCCGATTTTTGAATCGCCTTTCGCCTGTTCCATCGCTTCGTCAAGCAAGCGGTGAGTAGGCAAAATTAAATGTGCTTTCTTTGAAATATACAACCGGTCGGTCAATGCATGCCCCGACGCTTCCAACGCTTCCACCTCAGTCTTGAACAGGGCCGGGTCGAGCACAACGCCATTTCCGATAATATTGATTTTCCCTTGTTGAAAAATCCCCGACGGGATCGATCTCAGTACATACTTCTGATTTTCAAACTCCAACGTATGACCGGCATTTGGCCCGCCCTGAAAACGAGCCACAATATCGTAATTGGGCGTTAAAACATCCACAACTTTTCCTTTTCCTTCATCGCCCCACTGGAGGCCTAAAATTACATCTACATCCATTTCTTACCTCTTATTGTTATTATTTTTTCGCTTCATTATTCAGCCTTCTCAACGCAATTTTCTTTGCATGGCTGCACTTGCTGCAAATCCCGTAAATATACATGCTGTAATAACTTACGGTAAATTTTTTAATCTTTCGCTGCTGCGCCGGAGTGAACAGGTTGCCGTTTTTGGTTTCCCAAACTTCGCCACAGCTGGTGCATATGATATGATCGTGATTTTCATTACCGTAGGCACGTTCGTATTTCGAAATATTTCCGCCGAACTGATGTTTCACCACCAGGCCGCAATCGAGCAGCAGTTCAATGGTATTGTAGAGTGTAGCCCGGCTGACACGGAAATTCACATCCACCATGGATTTGTATAACGAATCCATATCAAAATGCCCTTTCGTGTTGTAAATATGATCGAGTATGGCAAATCTCTCGGGAGTTTTACGATGCTTGTGGTCAGAGAGATACTGCATGAACTCGTCTTTCACCTGTTTTCTCAATTTTTGACTGTTATCCATAGTACAAAAATATTCCTTTTTTCAATCGTTTGAAGTTATTTTTCTATATTTTTAAAAAGACTGTTTAAATCTGTTTTGCTATTCAAAAAGAATTATTTTCAGGAGAGTTCTCTCTTGTTTTGGCGATAATAGCGGGATAAAAAATTCAAACAGCTTCTAAAGATACACATTAAAATCATTTAATTGTTTCAGAGTGGACAAAAAATGCCGGATAACAAATTTCACTCTCGTTGTGATATGAGTCTGAAGCCGTCACAAAATAATAATATCCCTTTTCATCGATGAGAGCGGAATAGTCAAAAACGGGCTCTCGCAATCCCGTGGCAAGGATATTTTCGGCATTATCGACATCAAAATCTTCCGTTTCACTCCTGTAAACATTGTAGGTGACACGCGTCCCCGCATTATCGGTTTTCCACTTCAACTGCAATTTTCCGTTCACGTTTTCGGCTGTTAAATCGTACGGTGCTTTAGGAATTTCATTCGAAAGCCAGGTCATCGTGGGCAGTTTTGCCGGATGGCGGTAATAGTGGTCAATGGCATTCAAGATCCCTTTCGTGTTCGACAAGACATTATCTGCCCTGAAGTATGCCTGCCCGGAAGACTCGCTCTTTCTCGTGTAATCGATCTGATTCACGATATCTTGCCGGCTCCATCCCAATTCGATCATCTGATAAGTACCTAATCCCGGAACGATAATGCGGCTGTTCCCATTCTCAAGCCAATCGTCCACAAAAGGATAAAAAAGATGCTCTTTGTAGTACATCATCGGATAGAGGGCATCGTGTTTACCCATTTTCATCCACTGTGCAGCATCCTGAAAAACAGTTTCAAAAGCCGTCCACCCAGCGCCTCTGTTTCCCAACGCCCGATAACGCCCTAATGGAGCGCTACTGACCTGCACCCATTTTTTTTGACTTTTCACCCAATCGTAAGCTTTGGTCACAAAGCGGGTAATGTTGTCCCTGCGCCATTCTTCTATTGTTTTCCCCTTACCGTAGAGCCTGTACATCCCTGCATCCGGAAATTTTCCCGTATTGTCCGGATACCGGATATAGTCGAACTGAATACCGTCGATATCATAATTTACAACTATCTCCTTAACCATAGATAAAAGATAATCGTCGGTTTTTGGATTGCCCGGATCAAGAAACCATTCACCCCGGTATTTTTTAGTTATAGACGGGTTTATCCGGGTTACCGATCTTGCACCTAAACTCCTGACGTGCTTATCTCCTCCCAACGGATAGGTAACCAGCCAGGCATGTAACTCCATACCGCGTTTATGGCACTCCTCTATGGCGAAAGCCAACGGATCGAATTTAGGTTTCCCGTATCCGGACGAGACAATAATCGATGCTAGCGGCTCAATTTTTGAATCATAAAACACCTCGCCCCTCGCCCTGACCTGAAATATCACGGTATTGAAATTGTATCTCTGCAAACTATCGAGCATGGCAACAAGTTCCCTCTTTTGCTCCTGCTGGCTGATTTTATTTCTCGGCCAGTCGAGTCCGTAATTAGTCGTCAGCCAGACTGCTCTAACCTCAGAAGCAGGTAGCTGGACAGAAAAAATTCTCATCGGGATATACAAAAAAACGATGAGAAGCAGGTATGTTTTATTCATTAATTAAAATCGTTCTAAACTTGGCGATACAAATTTAAAACAAAATTGCAGTGCCGGCGTACTTTTTTCGAATGTTAACATTTAGAAACTGTTCAAATTTCTTAGTATCGCCAGCGTGTCATTACAATGTGATATTTTACAAAACTTTATGCCAATAGTATTGCAAAACTTAATAATTAATTCTACTTTTGTATGTTTGTAATAATTAAATAAACAGATTAACAAAAAAACCTATGAATCCACTTCTTTTTAATTTAAATGGATGGGAAATTCCCATTATTGTTTTAGTTATCCTGATCCTTTTCGGTGGAAAGAAAATACCCGAATTTATGAAAGGGCTGGGAAAAGGAATCAACAGCTTCAAAAAGGGACTGAATGATATTGAAGAAGATATTAAAGCCGATCCGTCTGACAAAAAGACATCGTCCACAAACAATCAATAACTCAACTTTCGGGTTATTGTAATAATCACCTGTTCTCGGGATCAATCCATGGTTTTGTGGATTTTTTCCGAGATTAAATTCTATAATCTATCGGCTGCATGAAAGAGAAAGAAATGTCCTTTTGGGACCATCTCGAGGAATTCCGTTGGACTTTGATACGTATTATCGCTGCGGTACTTGTTTTGTCCATTGCCGGATTCATCCTTGTTCCTCGTATTTTCGACTCGATAATTCTTGCGCCCACCTCGTCTGATTTTGTTACGTACCGGTTTTTGGAAGGAGCCAGTAAATACATTCCCTTCCTCCCCGATTTTTCTGCGGAATCTTTTCATGTTGAAATGTTGAACATCAACATGACAACGCAGTTCATGACCTATATTTCCACTTCCCTGACATTTGCCGTCCTTCTGACCATCCCTTATATTTTGTTTGAAATCTGGCGCTTTATCAGCCCTGCCCTGTACGAAAATGAAACAAAAGGAGTAAGAATGGCATTCGGCTTTGGCGGTGTGATGTTCGTGATAGGTTGCCTGGTAGGTTATTTTATTGTTTTTCCGTTGATCTTTCGATTTCTTATTACTTTTGAATTAAGTGATGTCATTAAAAACAGCATTTCGCTCGATTCATACATGAACAATTTTTACACCCTCATCCTTATTATGGGAGTGGTGTTTGAGTTACCACTTGTTTTCTGGCTTTTATCCAATCTGGGATTAATATACCGTTCTTTCTTCCGCAAGTATCGCAGGCACGCAGTGGTAGGCTCCTTGATACTGGCAGCCCTGATCACCCCGTCGGGCGACCCCTTTTCGCTTATTGTGGTTACCATACCGCTTTATATGCTTTGGGAAATAAGTGCACTTGTGGTAAAAAAAGAACCTCCGGAGGAAGAAGAGGAGGAAGAAGTTTTGCCGGCGATTATGGAGTAAATGGTAAAAGGCTTATCAATTTTATGGATATTCTTATTATTGAAGATGAGTGCTTATTGGCCGATGAATTACAAGAAAAGCTTTTACATATAAACCCATCGTATAACATTGTAGCAAAACTTCATGGAGTAGATGAGGCAGTGGAGTGGCTCAACGACAACTCTTGCGACCTGATTTTTATGGATATCCAATTGAGTGACGGGCTTTCTTTTTCCATTTTCGACAAAATAGAAGTGCAAACTCCGGTTATTTTCACTACTGCTTACGATCAATACGCCATACAAGCATTCGATGTAAACAGTATAGCCTATATTCTGAAGCCCGTAGAAGAATCTGAAATAAAAAAAGCGTTGAGTAAATATAAATCACTCGAACGCTCATACATAAGTAATTTACAAAAACTCATTTCAGAAATTCAGCCGAAAAAATCATCTTATAAAGAGCAGTTAATCTTAACACACGGCACCGTAAAAAAGGTTGTAAGTATAAATGAAATTTTTTATTTTCAGGCCGATGACAGGTATGTTTTCGCTTTTACGACGTTTGCCAAACGCCTGTTTTGCGATTCTACCTTGAAGGATTTGGAAAATATTCTAAATCCGGATCTGTTTTTCCGGATCAACCGTACTTTTATTATTCGAAAAGATGCTGTAGAAGAGTGGGTTCCACTTTCAAAAGGCAGAATCAAAGTACGCATGAAGCATAAACCATTCGAAGGATTTATTGTTAGCAGGGCCCGTTCACAGCAATTCAAATCATGGTTGGAAAATTGATGGCCAAGTTGCTTAAAAGCCCCTATTTTTGGACGGGGATATTGTTGTTTAGCCTGGTAACTCTCTATTCCTATCATAAAGAAAAACAGGTAGAAAAAGATGCTTCGCTCAAAATAGAAAAAATGGTGCAAAGCGTGTGTATAAGTAATATCGGCACGTTTAAAACCCTCCTGCTTCATCAGGTAGAGCAGATGAAGCTCCTGAGGGACGCATCGCATCACTCTCAAAAAGAGCTGCAACGCACCATCGATTATGTCGCTCAAAAAAACGACCTGATGCAAAAAATATCCATAACGGATTGGAAGGAAAACGATACCACTTATCTGATGAGACCAATATGCAACGACACGTTAATGTGTATTCGCATAAGTGTACCGTTAGGGGACCAATCACCGGGGAACAAGGCTTTAACATTAGAAATCCCGCTGAGTACACTCCATCGTGAAATTGCCGAAAACAAAAGTTTCTCTTATGCATACCTTACCCTGAGTTACCGCGATATTTATATCTTCCATCCCGATGAATCAAAAATCGGCCAACCTGTTGAACCGTCAAATCGTTTTAATCCAGCAACAGATAAAGAAAAATCCATTACCGAAGTATTCTCAGACTACCTGAGCATACCCGTCGATAGGTATTACGAACAAATAGATATGGGAGGCGAAACCTGGACATTTACAGCCAATGTGCCCGGAATCAGTTTCAAAGAGCTCGTAACCAACACTCACAGTGCGTTTGTTTATATGACATTATTTACGTCGGTAGCCTTTATCGTAATATTCCTTTTGGGAATACTACACTGGCAAAAAGAATTTTTGAAGCGGCAACAGATTCAGGAAGAAAAAATAAACTTAGAGCTGAAAAACGAATATCAGAAACAACAGGCGCTGGCAACAGAACTCGAACAGTTGAAGAGCGGATTAAATCCCCACTTTCTGTTCAATTCACTGAGCAGTTTAAAAATATTGGTAAGCAAGCAGCCCGAAGAAGCCAAAAATTTTGCTGTTTCCCTCTCCAATTTATACCGATACCTACTAAAACAAGAGAGGTGCGACTCTATTTTTTTGAGGGACGAATTAGAATTCACACAAGATTATATTTACCTGCAACAAATTCGCTTTTCAAATCGTATCAAGGTAAAAATCGATGTGGATGAAAACTGCTTAGATAAAAAGGTCCCGCCCATAGCATTGCAATTACTTGTAGAAAATTGCATCAAGCACACCAAAATGTCTTATCAGCAACCTTTAGAAGTAGAAATTTATACAGACTCTGATTATTTAACGGTAAAGAACAATTATAATCCATCCGAAAGCATTCCCTCATCGGGCAAAGGATTAGAAAATTTAACCAAACGGTATTCACACCTTACCACCCGGCCCTGTGCCTTTTACATAGAAAAAAATGAATTTATAGCCAGAATCCCTCTCTTATAAAATCCACTTCACTGCAAAAAAAACACCACTCACTACATATTTTTTGTAAAATTAATTTATTGTGATTTTCTTTCGGAAAATTTATAAACTTATGCGAAAGAAAATCATTGTATTTGGATTGATTTGTATTCAACTGTGCCTTTTTCACGTTACAGCCAACAACGAAAAAGACAGCCTTGCGTTGCAAAACAAATACAAATACCTGACAGACAGCGCCTCTTGCAAAACGGGTTTGTTTACATTATATCAAGACAAATCGGACTATTACTTTGGAATCCCCGACAGCCTGCTGAATAGAGAATTTCTAATAGTTAACCGCATATTGAAAGTTCCTTACGAACTGGGCGAACAGGGGTTAAACAAAGGGATTAATTACGAAAACGCCCTGATACGTTTCGAGTTGAGCAAGGATTCCGATAAACTTTTTATCCGAAATGTGCGTCCCAAACCCTATTATCCCCAAGACGATTTTATCGCGTTATCGGTGCAAGACAATTTTATCTCGCCGCTAATGGGAAGTTTAAAAGTAGAAGGGTTCAGTTCCGACTCATCATCCGTAATAGTAAAGGTAAATGATCTATACAATGGCTCATCCACTTTTTTCAACAACCTGTTTAAAAGCATCAGCATCAGTAGCTCCATTACCAAAGACCTATCGCACATCATAGATATCAAGCCTTACAAAAACAGCATTACCGCCATATCGGAACTCTCCACAAAAGTAGAACAGGGGGATGCTACGGTATATCTAACCGTTGAGTCTTCATCCTCCATAGTGCTTCTGCCCCAACAACCGATGGCCGGCAGGTTTCTCTCACCATTCGTAGGCTACTTCACGGTTCCATACACCTATTTTTCAGATAGCCAAAGCAATGTGGAAAAAAAAGAGCTCATTACCCGCTGGCGTCTGGAGCCTAAAGACGAAGCGGCATATTTACGCGGCGAATTGGTTGAGCCTAAAAAACCAATTGTATTCTATCTCGATAAATCCACCCCCAAACAATGGCGGAAATATATAAAAAAGGGTATCGAAGACTGGCAAATTGCTTTTGAAAAAGCCGGATTTAAAAATGCCATTATCGCCAAAGAGTTTTCGGAAGAAATTGACGAGCACAACATTGATTTTTCGAGTATAACCTACATTGCTTCCGATAAAATGAACGCCATGGGCCCGTCGGTTTACGATCCGCGCTCCGGCGAAATCATCCAAGCCGATATTATCTGGTGGCACAACGTAATCTCCATGCTTCGCAATTGGATTGTGATACAAACGGGAACAGCCCAACCTGAAGCGCAAACGTGGAATCTACCCGAACATTTGCTGGGCGACGCCATGCGATTTGTTGCCTGCCACGAAGTGGGGCACTCGCTTGGGCTAAGGCATAACATGATTGGTTCTTCGGCATTTCCGGTGGACTCGTTAAGAAGCAACAGTTTTGTTAAGAAATGGGGCACTTCAACTTCCATCATGGACTATTCGCGCTACAACTACGTGGCACAGCCGGGCGACGGGGTGGAAAATTTCTCACCGCAGATAGGTGTTTACGACCTCTTTGCCATAGAATACGGTTATCGCTGGTCGGGACAGGAAAGCCCTTACAAAGAGGAAGCCTTCCTCACCGATATTTTAGAAAAACACTCCGACGACGTGTATCGATATAGCGAAGCGCAAGACCCACGCGATGCCGTTGACCCCAGGGCGCAAACCGAAGATTTGGGAGACGACCCCATAAAAGCGAGCGAATACGGCATAGCCAATCTAAAAAAGTTGATGCCAAAGATACTATCGATTACCGACACCGGAAAGCCCGGACAGGACTATCGCGAAGCCGGACAACTTTATTACGCCGTCATAGGACACTGGAACAACCTTGTATATCATCCGTTGGCCAACATCGGCGGAATCTATTTAGAAAACAAATCGCGGGTAAACAACCGCCCGGCCTATACATTTGTTCCCAAAGAAGTTCAAAAAAAGTCGGTGGAATTCCTTATTCGCGAAATGATAACCGATACCGACTGGCTTTTTGAAAGCGATTTGAACAGATATACCTTCCCGCTCAGGGATACGCCGGAAGGATTGGTAGAAAATGCCCCTTCGCTCTTATTGAAAAATGCACAGGGTTATCTCTTTTGGGACTTGCTTAACAACAAACGACTAATCCGGATGTCGGAAAACGAATATCAAAACGGCAAAGATGCTTTTACACCTGTTGAACTGATGGATATGATTTATAATGCTATATTCAAAGTAGCCGAAAAGCGCGAAACCCTTACGGTTAAAGAGCGTTTTATACAAAAAGGACTGGTAGATGCGCTTATACAATCGGTGTCGGAAGATGCGGTAACGAAGAAAAACAAATCACTGACCTCCGCCGTTGACGACTGCTCGGCTGCAAGCGAAGTTATCCGTCAAATATTGTTCTACGGTTCATTATCCGATAGAATTTCCGATGCGATTTCCGTTAAAAGAGGCCTTTTACTGAAAATAAAGCGAGCAACAGAGAAGGGGCGAAGATCTTCCGATTTGGCTACAAAATACCACTATGAAGATTTGCTCCTTCGCATAAACAGTGCTTTAAATATATAATGCCAATCTACTAACTTAAACCAGATGAAAAAAATTATTTTACTACTCTTAGTGCATATACTTGCTTATACAGCATATGCACAAAATGTACGTACCATTACAGGACGCATCACCGATAGCAAAACCAACGAACCGATGATTGGCGCTACCGTTTTTATCTCTCCCGATGAGAAAGGCGTGGCAAACTACAGTCCGCAAGGAGTTGTTACCGATTACGACGGCAACTTTCTATTTACCTTGCCAACGTCCGTAAAAACAATTGTTGTGAGTTATGTGGGATATACTGCTCAAAACGTTATCCTTACAACATCCGGCACCTACAACATAGCATTGAATGAGGATGCCATGCTGCTGAACGATGTGGTAGTAACGGGGTATCAACGCATCGAAAGACGTAAACTCACCTCATCGGTAGCACGTGTGGAAGCCGACGATATTAAACAAGTCGGTGCGCCCAACATCGACCAGCTCCTTTCGGGGCAAGTTGCCGGATTAGTATCTACGCCCACCACAGGAGCACCGGGTGCGGCCAGTAAAATTCGTATCCGCGGAACGGTATCACTGTCAGGCTCATCCGACCCGCTGTGGGTTTTAGACGGTATTCCTCTGGAAGGGAACGATGTTCCGAAAGACATTCTGGATTCAGACAATATCGATAACCTCAGCAATGTTTCTATTGCCGGATTAAACCCCAACGATATAAAAGACATTACAATTCTCAAAGATGCTGCCGCTACTGCTATTTACGGCGCCAGAGCAGCAAACGGGGTTATTGTTATAACCACAAAACGCGGCCGCGAAGGGAAATTGCGCATCAATTTTACATCAGACCTGTTTTACACCTTTAAACCCCAATCCGAACGGTTGAATTTGATGAATGCTTCCCAAAAGGTGGATTTTGAATTGGCTCTGGCGCAAAACCCGATGCATAACTATCGTTCCGAAAACGGAGAAGTTGCCCGTATCCTAAAAGAGACCAATCAATTGGATATTTTAAAAAAGGACGGCTTCTCGAAAATCTCTCCCGAAGCGCAACAAAAAATCAATACGCTGCGAAACCAAGGATTTAACTGGTTCGATGAGGTTTATCGCGGGACATTCAACCAACAATACGGATTGAGCTTGTCCGGCGGCGGCAATATCGCCAACTACTATTTCAGTACCGGATACTACACCGAACAGGGAACAACAAAAGAAACATCGTTCGACCGTTTCAACATCACGCTGAACACCGATTTCAACATCACGTCGAAACTGAAATTCAACGTGAGCTTGTTCGCAAATCAAAACAACCGAAACTCATACGTAGTAAACGGTGTTTATACAAATCCGCAAAACTACACACGCAATGTAAATCCTTACTTCGAAGCATTTGACAAAGACGGGAAATACAGGTATGATCCGGACTTAATGAATACCAGCGACCTGCCCATCCCTTTCAACTATATTGAGGAGCAAAAGAACACATCGTATTTCCTTAAGGCACAGTCGCTGAAATCAATCTTCGAAATCAATTACGATCTATTGAAGTCGCTTAAACTTCTCTCTCAGGTGGGATTGCAAGTGGAAAACAACGCTTCGGAAAAATACGGTGCTGCCGAGAGTTTCTTCACCAGGCAGTATCGCGAATCGAATCGTTACCGGGGTAAGTCCGTACTTCCCGAAGGCGGGATTATTCAAAACTGGGACGACCGCTTTTTTCAATACAACTGGCGCAACCAACTGTTTTTTCAAAAACGATTTAACGAACGACATGACATAGATGTCATGCTGGGCATGGAAATGCGCCGAAACAACTACACCGAAATACAGACCAAAGGTTTCGGCTTCGACCCGAACTCAATGACCACTAAACCCATTGTTTTCCCGCAAGGGTTCAACGGTGTGCATTCTGCAAGCTTCAGGCAATATGCAAAAAGATATATTGAAAATGCGTTTTTGTCTTATTTCGCTACAGCCTCTTATACGCTGAACGACAAATACACTCTTTTTGGAAGTTTACGATACGACGGTTCAAACCTCTTTGGAGTTGACCCCAAATACCGCTACTTGCCGCTTTGGTCTATTTCCGGCGCATGGAACGCCGGCCGGGAAGAATTTTTGAAGAACATCCCATGGCTGAGCAATTTAAAAGTGCGTGCATCATATGGTTTGCAAGGAAATATCGACAAAGAGACTTCACCATTTGTAAAAGGCGTATGGACGACTACCGGATTCTTTAGCGGACAAGATATACCCGTTATCAGCGTTACATCGCCTCCCAACAAATACCTGCGATGGGAAAAAACATCTACATCCAACATGGGGTTCGATTTAGGTTTGTTTGACAACCGCGTCAACCTTAGCTTCGACACCTATTACCGGTATAGCCAGGACCTTATCAACTCAAAAGCTATCCCGCTCGAAAACGGATTCAATTTCGTAAATCTCAACTGGGCAGAAGTTTCAAACAAAGGCTGGGAAGTATCTCTTTCTACCTTAAATGTGAAAACAAAAAGCTTCCGTTGGTACACCGACTTTAATATTGCCAAGAATGTGAGCAAAGTGCACCGCATCAATACCTCCAACAACGACTGGTTCCCGTCGCGTGAGGGCTACCCCGTGAATGCCGTATTTGGAATTAAAACAGCCGGATTGGACGAAAACGGTATTATGCAATTTAAAAACAGCGAAGGTAAAACAGTTAGCATGCAGGAGTTTTATAATTTGCAAACCAATATGTGGGGCGATGTATCTTCATCTTACTCGGCCATGGAGTTCAGGAAACTTTTCACTTATATGGGCGATATGAACCCCGAACTTACCGGCGGGTTTATTAATCGATTCAATTATAAAAACTTCGATTTATCCATCTCTACCAGTTTCTTTCTCAACAGGACAATTCGTGCAACACCCTTTTACTACCCCACCCGCATAGACCCGGGGCTGAACTACACAACAGCCGTGCAGCAGATATGGAATGCCGATGATGAACGAAAAGGAGCATATCCGAGAATCTTGGGAAGAAACCTGTCCGATCCTGATCTGAGTATGGCTTTTAGCTGGTTAGACAGCTACGATGCGTCTCGTTCGTACGACTATTATGATATTTGGATGAAAAAGCAAAGCTATATGCGCGTTAACAGCATCCGCCTGGGTTATACGTTAGGGCAGGACGTTTTGAAAAGCAATTACATCTCATCGATAAGATTGAGCATGGAAGCTCGAAATCCATTTGTATTGGGAACGGAATACAACGGCTATTTCGATCCGGAGAGCTATGGAAATATTTACGCACAACCTATTCCTAAAACCATTTCGTTTGGGGTAAACGTAACATTCTAAATATCAAACAATGTAAAAAATAAATTTCAAACAGATGAAAAACAAAATATTCAACCTATACATCGTATTAACCCTGCTGTTGCTGGGTAGTTGCAATTATCTTGATATTACTCCGGTTGGACAGGTAATCCCGAGAAAAGCATCCGAATACAGGGCAGTGTTGGGCAGCGCTTATAAAATGGTTCCGCAACACAAAGCGCTATTGAACATGCGGGGGACGGAGTTTAATCCGGAAGATGACCCGTTCGGCTTCGGACTCGATAACTTTGATGCCTACAAAGATATTTATACCTGGAACGACAATAGTCAGGACAGCAAAACAACAGAATATCCTTATGTATCGTTTTATCAAACCATTTTCCTCACAAACGAAATAATAAATAACGCAAAAAATGCAGAGAAAGACTCCGACGAAAGTTTGAATCAAATAATCGGTGAAGCATATGCCTTGCGCGCTTATATCTATTTCGAACTGGCAAACCTGTACGCACCGGCTTACGAGCAAAATTCGGCAGCTTCGGCAAAAGCAATTCCCATAACCACAGAGATAGACATTGAGCAGACATTCCCAAGAGCTACTTTGCAAAAGGTTTATGACCTGATTATAGACGATATGGGAAAGGCACGGTCGCTAATGGAGGTAGAACAACAAAAAATGGAGGCAAACAGGTATCGTTTCTCTTTGATAAGCTTATATGCTCTGGAATCACGCGTATTCCTTTACCAGAAACAGTGGCAAAAATCGGCGGAAGCGTCACAAAAAGCACTTGCCATCAACGATGAACTGGAAGATATGAACAGCGCATCCTACAAGCCAAATACGCATTATCAGTCGAAAGAAGCAATACTTTCTATCGAATATGTCACAAGTCTGGAGCTGAGGGACTATGCTTCTATCTCAAATTCACTCCTGTCTTTATACGGTGATGGCGATTTACGCCCGTCGAAATATTTCGCCGAGTCGTGGTTGGGATACATGGTTACAAACAAAGTGAATTCAACAGACGAACGCGTATCTTTTCGCAGAGCAGAAATTTACCTCAACGCAGCCGAAGCTCTCGCCCATTTGGGAAAAGACAGCGAAGCCCGCCAATTCATGAGCACATTATTGAAAAACCGTTACACGCCGGCAGCATATACAACTCAGCTACAACACATCAATTCGCTATCGGGTGAGGCACTTGTGGATGAGATATTGCTGGAGCGGGAAAAAGAATTGGCGCTGGAAGGACATCAGTGGTACGACTGGCGGAGAACAACTCAGCCCGAAGTGAAAAAGAGCGTAAAAGGCGAGGAATATATTCTCAAAAAGAACGATCCGCGCTATACCTTACAAATACCCAAATCAGCAAGGGAGGCCAATCCCCTACTAAGCGAATAAAAAATAATCTACTCTACTTTTCTTAACAAAGAGCACTTTTTCTAATATAGGTGCTCTTTGTTTTTACGATTTATTCACAATTACTTTTCCAAACGGTATAAACGCCAGTTTCATTAATTTAAAATGCTGGTTTCCGAAAGGAATTCCAATGATGGTGATGTAAAACAACACGCCAAAAAACAGGTGCGTGAGTACGATGGGCAAACCGCCGATAAAAAACCAGATAATATTCATAACAAGCGATAAACACCCCGATGTTGTCTGACTGTGTACTGCTCTTTTATTGAACGGCAACAATGCCATTTCTGCCAGTTTCAGCGATTGCAGGCCGAAAGGAATTCCGATTATTGTAATCATCAGGCCGACGCTGGCTACAACGTATTCGATAGCAATGAATATGCCACCGAATACGATCCATATCACGTTTCCCAACGTCCTCATCGTATGGCGATGACTTCAATTTCCACCATGCAGTTTTTGGGCAAGCCTTTAGCAGCTATGGCCGAACGGGCGGGAAAAGCTCCGTTGAACTGAGAAGCATATACCTCGTTCATATCGGCAAAGTACGACATATCGCCCAGGAAGACGGTGGTTTTCACGATATTTTCCATCGTGAGTTTAGCTTCATCCAAAATAGCCCTGATATTTTTAAAACACTGCGCGGCCTGCTCTTTCACTCCTCCGGAAACCAGTTCTCCGGTCAACGGATCGATGGGGGTTTGTCCGGAAATGAAAATCATCCCGTTCACTTCAATGGCCTGGCTGTAAGGGCCGATTGCCGCAGGGGCATTGTTTGTTGAAATTACTTTTTTCATTTTGATTATTGTTATTTTTTTAGTTATTCAACTTTCGCATGTTTTCTTGAATAGTGTATGCGACTAAAGCAGAGACCTTTTAGATATTTTACGGGGTACCCATAGCTCGCGATAAACGTAAAAAAGAGTAGCTGTCCAAAGCGAAGCGAGTTCTACTCTTTTAGTGAACGTGAGCTAAAATGGGTCGCAAAATATCGTCAGACGATGATTTAGTCGCAATCACATGACTTGCGAAAGTTCTGTTAATTCCTTTCTATTTAAGTTTTCTTTGCCTTATCACCTCATACACCATCACACCTGCCGCAACCGACACATTCAACGACTGAATGCTGCCGAACTGGGGAATCTTGATTAACTCATCGCAAATACGAAGGATTTCGGGCGAGACGCCCTCGTCTTCCGAGCCCATTAAAATGGCAACAGGAACCGATAAATCGGTATCCGTGTAGTTTTTTGCAGCTTTCTCGGTGGCAGCCACTACTTTTATTCCGCTGTTTTTCAAGAACACAACGGCTTCTTTCAGGTTGTTTTCCCGGCAAACAGGAATAAGGTGTAATGCTCCGGCCGACGTTTTTATAGCATCGGCATTTACCGATACGCTTCCGCGTGCCGGAATCACTATGGCATCCGCTCCGGCCACTTCGCATGTGCGGGCAATGGCTCCAAAGTTGCGCACATCGGTAACTCCGTCGAGCACAACGATAAACGGGATTTTCCCCTGCTCATACAAAAACGGGACAATCTGATCCAGTTTTTGATACGTAACCGCCGAAGTAAACGCAATAACACCCTGGTGGTTTTTACGCGTAATCCTGTCGATCCGCTCCACCGGAACTTTCTGCATTGGAATTTCGTACCGGCGCAACACCTCCTGCAACTCTTTGAAGAGCTCGCCCGACAGTTCGCGCTTAACAAGCACCTTATCAATATCCTTTCCGGCCTCTGCCGCTTCAATCACAGCACGAATGCCGAAAATCATCTCTTTTTCTTTCATTTTTTTCTTTTAAGACTTTTAGGACGGACAACTCCGGTCAGCCGACCCCCAACATCACTTTTGCATTTTCAACGGCTTGCGTAGTGGTTTCCGCACCGCTAAGCATCCTGGCAATTTCAGAGATCCGTTCGTCCATCGACAACCGACGCATATAAGTTGCCGTAGTTTCGGCGCTGTCTTCTTTGTAAACGTTGTAGTGCTCCGTGCCTTTGGCTGCTATTTGCGGCAAATGTGTAATAGCAATGACTTGCATATCGTGGGCCATCTCACGCATAATCGCACCCATTTTATCGGCAATTTCGCCTGAAGTCCCCGTGTCAATTTCATCGAAAATAACGGTTGGCAATGCCGTTGCCCCGGCAATCATCGATTTCAGGCAAAGCATCAGGCGGGAAATCTCTCCGCCGGAGGCGATTTGAGAAACGGGCAGCAACGGTGTATTTTTATTGGCCGAGAAAAGGAAGTTTACGAAGTCGTTCCCGGTAGAATCGGGGTTGTTTTTTGCCGTAATATCGCATTTAAACCTCGCATTGGGCATTCCCAGATAAATAAGCTTCTCCGTCAGTTGCTTCTCTATCGGTTGCGTTGCCGCTTTTCTTTTTTTGCTCAGTACCCCGGCTTTTTGCGTCATCAGTTCTTGTTTCCCGGACACCTCTTTTTTCAGTTGTTCTATTTTTTCGTCCAGCGATATGATGTTTTGCAGTTTCTCATCCAGTTGCTTTTGAATCTCCTGCAGTTCTTCAACCGATTTTACCGAATGCCTCTTCTGTAAATCGTAAATCACACTCAACCGTTCTTCCACCTGTTGTTGCCTCCCGGCATTGAACTCTATCTCTTCGAAATACTTTTCGGCCTCAATCCGCACGTCTTTCAAATCGATATAAGCCGACTCAACACGCTGCCCCAATTCGGAAGCTTTCGAGAAAACAGGCTGAATGCTTTTCAATGTTTCGGCTACCGATTTTAGTTTCTGCTCAACCGTATCGCCCTCACCCGAAAATGAATCCACGACGGTAAAAAGCGAAGATTTAATTTCCTCGGCGTGTGTTATGGTCTCCAGTTCGGTTTCCAACTCCTCCTGCTCACCTGCCTGCAACCTTGCGCCGGCCAGTGCGTCGAACTGGAATTGAAAGTAATCTTCCTCTTCCTTGTTTTTCTGCGATTGCTCCTGCAATTCGAGTAACCATTTCCGGGCAGCCTGATATTCCTTAAAAGCCTGATGGTATTCTTCTTTTTCCCCTTTTGTTCCGGCCAGGACATCCAGGACGTTTAACTGAAAAAGGTTATCGTTCAGCGATAGGTTCTGATGCTGTGAATGGATATCTATCAACCGGTCGCCCAGCTCTTTCAAGTCGTTCAGGTAAACCGGAGAGTCGTTCACAAAAGCCCGCGATTTTCCGTTCGTCCAGATTTCGCGGCGCAGGATACACTCTTCGGGATTATATTCCCAATCCCGCTCTTGAAAAAGCTCTTGCAAATTATAACGTGAGAGATCGAAAATACCCTCGATAGTGCATTTTTGCTCGTTTTGTTTGATATAACGGTTTTCGGCACGTTGTCCTAAAATCAGCGAAAGCGCACCTAAGATAATGGATTTCCCCGCACCGGTTTCTCCGGTGATCACCGAAAAGCCTTTATCAAAATCGATATGGAGCGAGTCTATCAGCGCGTAATTTTGTATTGCGAGCGATTTGAGCATAAAATTCTTAGCGGTTTGTTCTTTGTAATCTTTCCAAAGCGGCTGTCTGCGTCGGATAAATATTCCGGAGCGTTTCATAAGCTACCCGTTTTTCCTGCTCCGGCATGCCGGTAAAGACGTCCGCCAACTCATCCAACTTGGCATTGCCGAACAGCATTACCAAAACCGAGTTGGGCCGGCGGGCATATATCGAAGAGATTACAGGGAGCGAAGTTACAACTTTTTTGCGGCCTTCTTCTCTATTTTCAGCCATTTCGTCCAATCCCAACCGGTGATAATCGTACCACATCCGGCGATAGGCTTCAAAAGCAAGGTCATTGAAAGCAACAGCTATGGCGTACTTGTTCCGTTCATTCCCAAACGTCTCCCATCCGCTCCAACCGTTGGGCTGAACATTGCCCGCAAGGGTTTGCATCTGGCGGAAACAAGTTGAGCCGCCCAAGGGCAACATCGAATCGGAATGGAGCCCGAGAACAAGGTAAACATAAAAGGCAATTGTAGCGGACAGGTTATCGGAAATATTATTAAGGTTGAATTCCAACGGTTGATTTTCAATGTAATTGAACGAGAAAGAAGGTTCGCGGAAATTCAGCAAAGGCGTCGTGTATGTTGCATTGAAAACAGGCCGCCGCGATTGAACCAGCAACTCGCCTTTGAACGATGCGGGCGAAGACATCTCGTTGATGATAAGGGTAAACGAACAATTGATTTTTTCATTGACCCGGAAATCCACGTCCAACCATTTTCTATCGTTTATAAACGTTCTCAGTTGCTCTTCAAGGGTATTGAAAAGCTGTCGGCTACCCTGTACCTTAGAGCTGTTGACGGAAACTGTGGCGTTGAGTTCCTGGGCCTTCGTGCAAACAAAAGCCCCCAATAAGAAAATAACTGTAAAAACGGCATTCTTCATAATTCATGCTTACAGATAAAATCTGATATTGAAACAATCTCAATATTTCCAAACGGATTTAACACCAAAAGGTCTTTATCTCCTGTGATCAAAAAATCGGCTTTTCCATCTTTTGCAAGAGACAATAAAAAATTATCTTTAGGATCCCGGCAAACCTGAATGCAACTCTTAATCTTAACAAAATCAACGTAATCACCTACTGCATCGAACATCTCATCTATTGCATTTATTCCTCGAAAGTATTTTGCTAATTTCGGTTTTGCAATTACGTCAGTTATCTCTTCAATCAATTCTGCACTAAAAATCAATCTTATTCTATTATTCAACAATAAATCGTCAATTTCACTCAATTTATCTGAAATAATAAAACTAATCCACACATTGGTATCGATAACCACGCGTATAGGTTTATTTTTTCGCATAGCGTTTCGTTCTGACCTCTTCTACAATTTCTGTAATTTCATCCAAATCCGGCACCTTTGCTGCGTTTTTTCTCATTTTTTTCAAATATGACTTTAATTTCGTTTCCGGTTCCTCAGTAATCCGAATGAGATTTAGATCTTGCATCCCTTCAATCAGTTGAAATGCCTTTGGGTTTAATATTTCAATTTTAATCGCTTCCATTTTTGAATTTGATTTAGAAACTGTTTAAATTTCTTACGAAAGAGGTATTTAAAAAATCTTCGTCTTCAAAAAGTTTCTTTTTTGTATTCTTCTCCCTTTTATTTGGCTCAAACAGCCCGCCTATTATCTCTAAAACAAGAAAGAGCTCTCCTGAAAAATAATTCTTTTTGAATAGCAAAACAAATTTAAACAATTTCTTAATATCCGGTAATTTTAAACTCTTAAATATACTAACAATTCAATTACAACGACCTGTAGAAGTGCAATTCGTTCCGCAAATTTTCTATTTCAGCCTGCAACGACTTTACTCTTGCGAGCATATGATGCAACGCCTCAACCCCCTCCACGTTAATATCCATATCATTATGCCAGCGAATAAACTGCTCCAGCTCTTCCAGCTCATCGTATTCCACAAATCGATTGCTATCGGTATCCGATACGCGAATCAATCCCAATTCACCCAGTGAATCGATGAACGATTCATCCACTTCGTAAATACGAATGCACTCGCTGTATAAAATTCTTTTTTCGCTCATCGTTGGTTCAATTTAGATAATTCAGTAAATAATTCCCGTTCCTTTGGCGAGAGATTTTTCGGCACTTCTACTTTCATTGTTACGATAAGGTCGCCAAACTGATCGTCTCTTTTATAAACCGGAAAACCTTTTCCTTTCAGGCGGGCTTTCGATTCGGGCTGCGTACCGGGCTTTACTTTCATTTTCACCTGTCCGTCGAGCGTATTCACGGTAACTTCCCCGCCAAGGACGGCAGTGTACAATCCAATCTGGGCCGATGTGTATAGATCGTCGCCAAGCCGTTTGAAGTATAGGTCGTCTTCAACAACAAACGTGATGTACAGATCACCGTTAGGACCGCCGTTCACTCCCGGCTGCCCGTACCCCGGAAGCTTTATCTTTTGTCCGTCTGCAACGCCGGCGGGAATGGTTATGCGGATATTTTTTCCGTCAATATCGAGCGTTTGCTGATGTGTAAACATCGCCTGACGGAGCGACAATCGCAATTCCGCCTGATAATCCCCGCCTTTGTATTTTCGTTGTGAACGGCTGCCCGCGCGTTGCGAGAACCCACCTCCAAACATCGAATGGAAGAACTCGGAAAAATCGGTATCCGAAAAATCACCTTCAGTGTAGAACGTTTGTCCTCCCTGCCGGCCGCTCCATTGATGCTGCTGTTGATATTGCTGTTGTGCTTTTTCGTATTCCTCGCCGTGCTTCCAGTTCTCACCGTACTTATCGTATTTCGCCCGTTTTTCGGGGTCGCTCAGCACCTCATTGGCTTCGTTGAGTTCCTGAAATTTCCTGTGTGCTTCCTTGTCGTTCGGATTCAAGTCCGGATGCAATTTACGCGCCTTTTGCCGATACGCCTTTTTAATATCGTCGGCCGATGCATTTTTACTTACACCCAAAATATTGTAATAATCAATATATGCCATTTTACAAACTATTAAGGTACAAATATAGCAAAAAGTGCGCCTTTATTGCCCTTCATCACGAAAATATTCGGGTTCAAAATAATCCGAAGGATAAGTCGGTCACCTTAAATTCTGTCCGCCGGTTAATCTGGTCGGCAATCTTCTGTTGTTCGGGTGTCAGGTTTTCTATAAATGCTTCATCGAGCAAATCGCCCTCTTTCAGGAAATCGTATTTGCGGGCAATGGTTGTGGTGACCATTTTGGGCTGCATTTTTCCAAAACCGGCAGCCGATAACCGCCGTTCGTCAATCCCATTATCAATAAGGTATCGTACCACCGATTGTGCGCGTCGCAACGACAGGTTTCGATTGTATTCCTCAGACCCTTTCCGGTCGGTATGTGCCGAAAGTTCGATGGTTACTGACGGATTGTCATTCAGCAGTTCAACAAGCGTTTCGAGTTCATCTTTAGATTCAGGGCGCAACTCGGCTTTATCAAAATCGTAGAAAATGTTCTCAAGGATAACGGGTTTGTTGTAAGGGGTCATTTCGAAATTCACGAAATAGACCGTATCTTTCTCTTCGGTTGATGTTTTCAGTGATTTTTTCATGTTCAGAAAACCCTCTGCGCCGGCCATAAAAAGATAGTTCACACCCCTGTCTGCAACAAAACGACAAGTCCCATCCTGCCGGGTAATGTATTCGTGCCGGAAGCCGTTGTCGCCAACCACCGACACCTTGACGTCCGGAATGAATTTGTCTTCTTTATCCACGGCCAAGCCTTCCACAACGATATTCACATCCCGATATTCGAACGAATAGATATGGTCGCGGCCACGTGCATCATCACGGTTCGAACTGAAAAACCCGCGGCGCCTCCCCCTCTCGAAAGTAATACCAAAATCGTCCATCGATGAATTGACGGGAAATCCCATATTCACAACCGTCCATCGCTTTCCGTTGCGCTGCAATGTGCCCTCGAACAGATCCAGCCCCCCCATTCCCGGATGTCCGTCGGACGAGAAGTAGAGTGTGGAATCATTTTTTATGTACGGAAACATCTCGTCACCCGGCGTATTTATTTCCGGCCCCAGATTTTCAGTAAAAAGCACAACGTTCCCATCCATTCCGGCCCGCCAGATGTCTTTTCCGCCATACCCTCCCGGCATATCGGAAACAAAATAGAGATAATCCCCCGATGGGGAAATGGATGGATGTGCAAAAACAGAAAGCAAGTCTTGTGCAGACAGGATCAATTCCTGTCCGGCATTCCAGCTCCCGCTGCCGCGTTGCGAATAATAAACCTTAGGAGTGGTTGTCCGATTGTAATTGACGGGAGAAAACGTATAGAAAAGGGAATTGCCGTCTGCAGAGATTGAAGTCGCCCCTTCATCGAATGGCGTGTTGATCTCCGATTCGAGAATCGCCGGTTTCTGCCACCCGCCTTTATCGTTTTTGGTGACAATGAAAATATCGTTATTCTTCATCCCCGTGATGTTGCTGATTGAATCGCCACGGGCATCCCCACGCGAAGATGTGATATAAAGCACGGCATCGTCCTTCGCAAACATCGGGCTGAATTCCCCGCGGTTCGAGTTGAACAAATCCATCCGCTTCACCACGTAACGGGATGGAGTTTCCTTCCGGGTCATGGCATTTTTCACGCCTTGTAAACCGGTTATTCCCAATGTGTTTATCGAGTCCAGCGCCAAAAAATCTTCGTAAGCCTTATGGGCCTGTAAATAGTTACCCTCCTTGTGCAACATTTGCGCATATCGTAAATAGATCAGCGTATCGGGATAATTGTATCGGATGGCGTTGGCGTAAGCAGCTGCTGAACGGGAGGCCGCATTCATCCGGCGATAGGTTTCCGCCATTTCGTAAGCCACCACTCCACGTAACGGACGCTGTTCGGGCTTGATGTTCCGATATATTTTCCGATAAGTTTCGGATGCGGCAAAATACTCACCCCTGAGATATTGTGCACGGGCATCGCTCAGTTTTGCCGATTTACACGAAGCCAGCAACAATATTCCCAAAAAAGAAAAAAGGTATATCTTCCGAGTTATCTGCACATTTAAAACACTTTCTTTAATAACTCGATTTTATCGGAAATATTGTGTCGGGATAGCGAGACTATTCCGTTGCCGGAAGGCTATACACCCCCTTTATTAAAATCTGCTGCTGCGGAAGTGTCGTTTTTATCTCCACCAAATCGTCGGATTTCAATCCGGTTGCAACGGGAACAGGTTTAAGATAAATATTATCTCCCGATTTTTTTTCGAGCAGATAGACCCGATACGTTCCATCGGTTAACGCTTCGAGGGCATCTTCGGGAAGCCCTTTTGCAGTGTATTCTTTCACGTTCACATCTGCTTCAACGTACATATTGTTTACAAAATCAGTGTTTATCGATTCTATTTGCGCCGTGCACACAATGGTTTTCTTTTCAGGATCGATGGATCTGCCTGTTTTGGTTAACTTTGCGATGAATTTCTCCGACGGATTGTTGGGATTGTAAAACTGTACCTTTTGACCAACGGCCAATCGTGCGATATCCTTCTCGTACACATCCAGTTGCAGGTATAACCGACTGGTATTCACAACAGTCATCAACATCTTTTCGGGCACGACATATTCACCGATCATACAGTCAATCCGGGTGATGAATCCGCTAACGGGCGAACGGACTTCCAGTGTCCGGTAAAAATCCCCATTCTCAATTTGCGCAGGATCTACATTAAGCAAGCTCAACCGGTGTTTCATTCCGTTGTATTGCGCCAAAAGGCTTTTGTAAGAACTTTCGGCAGCAATGAAGTCTTTACGCGACGAGATGCTGTCGCGATAAAGCGTTTGCAATCGTTCGTAAGCGCTTTTTGCTTCGTTAAACTGATTGCTGACCGTGGCAAAATCCTGCTGCAGCACGATAAAATCGTTGCTCTCGACAGTACAAAGCACGCCTCCGACAGATATAAAGTCGCCCAATTCGCGCGAAATGCTTCTTATCGTTCCCGAAATCCGGCTGGTCACCTGGGCCTGTCCGTTTACCGACGAAATGACGTGCCCGTTTACTTTTACGCTTTCGTTGAACTGCGCTTCCCGCAAATCACCGAACTCCATTTGCATCGCTTCAAACTGGCGGCTGGAAATTATCACCAACGCAGAATCCCCGGCAGCAACTCCGGTTTCGCCGCCCGATTTTTTATTGTTGCAGCTAAAAAGAGCTGCAAAGAGTAAAACTCCTAAAAAGAGATGTTTATATAATCGCATAGTCCTCCAATTCTTATTCCATCATCAAATAGTTAAGTGCAATAACGGTTTCGTTGTATTTTGCCAAATTGTCTAAATAGTCCATCCTCAATTGTACAGCATTCTCCAAACTTTGTATATATCGGAAAAAGTCAATCTCCCCCACCTCATAGCCCGATGTGGCAAATTTTATCAGTTCATCGCTGATTTGTTTTCCCGATGTTTGGTAATAATCTATATTCTGACGGTATTTCTCAAGCTCGTTGCGCAGTTGTTCGTTCGCCGAATCATATCGGATTTGATACTGCTGCCTGGAATAATCTGCCATCATAACGCTGTATTTTTGCGAAGCAACCCTGGCCTTCTGTTCTCCAAAGAAAAGCGGGATTGAAATCCCAACCTGCCATCCCCAATAACTTTTCGCGTTCGCAAACCGGTTAGTTCCGTTAAAAACCTCTACATTGATATTGGGCAGCCACAGGTTTTTCTCCACACCCAACAAGGCATTCTCGTACCTGAGCTGCTCGTCAGCCAGTTTCAATCCGGCATTGTTGCGGCTATTCTCGTTCAACAGGACAGGCTCTAATTGCTGAAAAGGGACCAAAATATTTTCATCCGGCTGCAACAGCAAATTCAATTGCCGGTAAGCGATTTGCAGATCGGAAGCGGCTTGTTTCTGCTGAACCTCAATCTGTTGTTGTTTGGCTGTTGCATTCAGTTTTTCCAGGTACGCAATTTCGCCCTGTTTATATTGTGCAGCGGCCGATTGTGAAAATTTACGGTAAATGCCGGCAATATAATCGTAAAGCTGTTGTTTATTTTGCAGATACACCACGTGATAATACGCTTGCGTGATGTCCTTCCTGAGCCTTTGCAGTTCGAGTTCATAAGCTGCTTGCGAAACCGAAACCTCTGCCCGGTTGGCTTTGTGTCGCGCCGCATAAACGGTAGGAAAATCCATCTGCTGCGATGCGCCAACCACATACAGCGGATGATTGTTTTCGGCAATATTGTTGGCATCAGTACCGTAATAGACATTGGTTTTCCCGATGTTAAAAGCAGTGGGGAGAAGTGCTTTACTCCGCCCGATCTGCAACTCATGGGTTTTCAGTTGCCGGTTATTGGCTATCCCGACAGCAATGGCGTCTTCCAGCGAAAGTTCACGGGTTTGTGAAAAAGCCGCGGCAGAAACAACCATTAAAATCGGAACAAACCAAAACTTAACCTTTGGTGTAACCTTTTTCCTTGAGCGGGATTTCTTCTTACAGCGCTCGTCACTCATAAAATAACCGTAAAGTAGCGGTAAAACAATCATCGTCAGGAAGGTGGAAGTAGCCAACCCTCCGATAACGACTGTTGCCAGGGGGCGCTGAACTTCTGCTCCGGCCGATGTGGAAATCGCCATTGGCAGGAAACCCATTGCCGCGGATGCTGCTGTGAGAACTACAGGGCGAAGCCTGTCAACAGAGCCTTGTACAATAATATCGTGCATTTTCACACCTCCGTTTTTATGACGCAGCTCTTTAAAATGTTCAATTAATACGATCCCGTTCAGCACGGCCACGCCAAACAGGGCGATAAATCCGACTCCGGCCGAAATACTGAACGGCATTCCTCTTATCCACAGCAGCAATACGCCTCCGACAATAGAAAGCGGAATGGCAGAAAAAATAATTATTGTCTCTTTCAATGAGTTGAAAGCAAAGTTCAACAACAAAAATATCAGGGCAAGGGCGATAGGCACAATGATCATCAACCGGGTAGTAGCATTCTTAAGATTCTGATACTGGCCTCCGTAGTCAATAGAGTAACCCGATTGCAAAACCACATTTTCCTGCACTTTCTGCTGAATATCCCGCACCACCGATTGCAAATCGCGGTTCCGCACATTCACGCTCACTACCACCCTGCGCCGGGTATCGTCGCGCGATATTTTTGCCGGGCCGGAAGAGTATTCAATCTGTGCCAGCTCACTCAGCCGCACCTGATTTCCATCGGGAAGATTCACGTACATCTGTCTTATGTTATCGATATCCTGCCGAAAATCTTCAAGAAAACGAACGACCAGGTCAAAACTACGTTCCCGCTCAAAAACCGTTCCCGAAATTTGTCCGCCGAAGGCCATCGACAGGTACTGGTTGAGCGACTCGATGGAGACTCCGTAATACGCCAGTTTTTCCCGATTATACGTTACTCTCATTTGCGGCAAGCCTACTGTTTTTTCAACAATAACATCTGCCGCACCTTCTACCGTACGGGCCTGCGCAGCAATTTCCGCGGCCTTGAGAGCCAGATAATCCAGATCTTCACCAAAAATTTTCACCGCGATATCCGACCGCACCCCGGTAACCAGCTCATTGAAACGCATCTCGATAGGTTGCGTAAATTCGTATTCGATCCCCGGAAAAACCGAAAGCGCCTCTTTAAACTTATCGGCAAGCTCTTCCTTGCTCCGGGCATTTTTCCACTCTTTCTTCGGGCGAAGCCTGATAATCATATCAATCTCTTCCATCGACATCGGGTCGGTGGGAACCTCGGCGGCGCCAATACGGCTTACCACCTGATCGACCTCCACAAATTCCTTTTTTAAAATGGCTTCCATCTCCGTGGTCATTTCGATGGTTTTTTTCAGCGATGTTCCTGTTTTCAGTACAGGTTGAATTACAAAATCACCTTCATCGAGCGTGGGCGTAAATTCCGCTCCAAGCCTGCCAAAAATAAGTAAAGCAACCCCCAACATAACAAACGCCCCGACAACGATTATCTTTTTATGTGCGCACGCCCATTCGATGGATGGCTTATACGTTTTGTAGGCCAGCCGCATGACCCGGGAGGCATTCTTTTCGCCATTTTTTTCCGGTTTCATAAACAAGGCGGATGCCACGGGCAGCCACGTCATTCCCAGCAAAGAAGCTCCGATTACGGCAAAACAAAACGTGAGCGCCATCGGGCGGAACATTTTCCCTTCCACGCCCGTCAGCGAAATAATCGGTACAAAAACAATCAGGATGATGATTTGCCCGAAAATGGCAGAGTTCATCATTTTGGATGCCCCCTTGATGGTGATTTCATCGATGTAGTTTTTCCTTTCCTGTCCGTGCAGCTTGTTCACGTCATCGTAATGGTTATTGAGATTGAGCGCTATGAACTCGGCAATGATTACCCCGCCGTCAATAATAATCCCAAAGTCGAGCGCACCCAGGCTCATCAGGTTAGCATCAATCCCAAAAATGTACATCAGGGACAACGTAAACAGTAGCGATAAAGGGATGATGGATGCGATAATCATCGCCGTACGCAGGTCTCCGAGAATAGCCAAAACCACCAAAATCACAATAATACAGCCGAATAACAGGTTTTCGAAAACGGTCATCGTCGTGCGCCCGATCAGTTCGCTCCGGTCAACAACAGGATTGATAAAGACTCCCTCGGGAAGAGTTTTTTGTACCTCTGCAACTCTTTTGTGTATGGCTTTAATTACTTTTTTCGAATCGGCGTTTTTGAGCATCATGATCTGCCCCATCACTTTTTCACCTTCGCCATTGGCGGTGATTGCTCCAAAACGGTTCGCGTGCCCGAACTGTACCACGGCAATATCGCTGATAAGCACCGGTATTCCGTTTCTGTTCTTCACCACAATATTCCGGATATCGTCTAACGATTTTATGGCTCCGTCGCCGCGAATGAAATAACTTTGATTATTTTTTTCGATGTATGACCCGCCCGTTATGTTGTTGTTTTTATCGATGGCATCAAAGACCTCCATCAACGTGATACCCTGGCTACGGATCAACTCCGGATTAACGGCAATCTCGTATTGTTTGAGGAAACCGCCCCACGTGTTCACTTCCACTACGCCGGGAATTCCGGACAGTTGTCTTTTCACGATCCAATCCTGAATAGTCCGCAAATCGGTTATGGAATAACGATTTTCGTAGCCCGGCTTTTCATCGAGGATGTATTGATAAATCTCACCCAATCCTGTGGTAACCGGCCCCATTACGGGTGTGCCGAAGCCTTGGGGTATATTTTCGGATGCTTCCGATATTTTTTCGGCAATCAGTTGCCTTGGCAGGTAAGTTCCTAACTTCTCATCGAAAACAATGGTAACCACCGATAGTCCGAATTTCGATACGGAACGGATCTCCTGCACACCCGGCAGATTCGCCATTGCCAACTCCACCGGCATAGTAATGTATTGCTCTACATCTTGCGTTGCAAGATTGGCGGATGTGGTAATTACCTGGACCTGATTGTTGGTAATATCGGGTACTGCTCCCACCGACAGATTGATCAACGAAAATATACCAAAGCCGATGACCGTAATCGTAAAAAGTATGATTATCAGCTTGTTCCTGACGCTAAATCGAATTATTTTATTTAACATAAATCTATGAAAGAGTACCCATATAATGTTCCGGAAATTATACAAATGAACGAAAAAAAGCAGGATAAATCAAATTTGGCCTGTTTTCCCTTTTAATTTTTTCTTGTTCTAAATAAACAAATTAAACAAAAGATCGATTACATGCCTCAAAATAAAATAATTAGCGTCAAACACAACACTATCCTCAACATTTAGAAACTGTTTAGATTTCTTTCGGTTAATTAAAATTGATACTTTTTTACCCGAATGTCTTGAAATTGCATTATCTTTGTACGATATTATCGTAGTTTAAAAAATGTAATGTATTCACTTCTAAATTGTAACCTATGAAAAAAATTACCTCATTTGCAATTGTTGCCTTGATCGCTACTATTTCCACAAGCGTATTCTCTCAGAACAGTGATCTGAAGTACAAGGCAGTTCCCAATGATCCGATCAACGCGCGTATTTACACCTTGAATAACGGATTGAAAGTTTATATGAGTGTGAATCCTGAGACTCCCCGCATTCAAACCTACATTGCCGTACGCGTGGGCGGGAAAAACGATCCGGCAGCGACCACCGGGCTGGCTCACTATTTTGAACATCTGATGTTTAAGGGTACAAAGCAATTCGGAACGCAGAATTATGCACAGGAAGAGCCGATGCTGAAGGAGATAGAAGACCTGTTCGAAAAATATCGAGCTACGGAAGACGATATGCGGCGAAGGGCAATTTACAAAGAGATTGACAGTATCTCTTATGCTGCATCCAAACTGGCCATTCCAAACGAGTACGATAAACTGATGAAAGCCATTGGAGCAACGGGAACCAACGCCTATACAGGTTTCGACATGACGGTTTACACGGAAAATATCCCGTCGAACCAAATCGAGAACTGGGCAAAAATTCAATCGGACCGTTTTCAGAACAACGTAATCCGCGGTTTCCATACAGAGCTTGAAACCGTTTACGAAGAAAAAAACATGTCGCTCACCCGCGACAGCCGGAAAGTGTATGAAAAAGTGCTTGCCTCCCTGTTTCCACATCATCCGTACGGAAAACAGACCGTGTTGGGAACACAGGAACACCTGAAAAATCCGTCCATCATCAACATTAAAAACTACTACAACACCTATTACGTGCCCAACAACATGGCCATCTGCCTTGCCGGAGATTTTAACCCTGACGAGATGATAAAGATTATCAACACTTATTTCGGGGAAATGAAGCCCAATCCCAACCTGCCGGTTTTACCGACAACTACCGGGCAACCCATAACAAAGCCGGTTGAGACGGAGGTGCTGGGACAGGAAGCCGAAAACGTAACACTCGGTTGGCGAATGGGCGGATGGGCTACACCCGATAAAGATATGCTCGATATCATCGGCTTAATTATGAATAACGGGCAGGCCGGATTAGTGGACCTGGATCTGTTGCAGCAGCAAAAGGTCCTTTCGGCATATTCGGGTGCATACAGCATGGCGGATTACTGTGCATTTGTAATGAATGCAACGCCCAAGAAAGGACAAACACTTGAGCAGACAAGAGATTTATTGCTGGGAGAAATTGAAAAATTGAAAAAAGGTGATTTCTCGCAGGAACTGATAACCGCCTCCATCAACAACATGAAACTGAGCGAGATGTATCGTATAGAGAGCAATGGCGGGCGGGCCAACTGGTTTGTAAACTCATTCATCAACGGAACGGACTGGGCAAACGAAGTGACCCGGATCGATCGTATAGCAAAAATCAGCAAGCAACAGATCATGGATTTTGCCAACGAAAAATTCGGCAACAATTATGCAGTAATCTATAAACGCGAAGGGAAAGACCCCACGGAATTAAAAATCGACAAACCCCAAATTACGCCCATTGCCACCAATCGTGATGAAGTCAGCGCATTCGTAAGCGAAATTCAAAACAGCAAGATTACGCCTATCGAACCTCTGTTCCTCGATTTCGATAAAGAGATGAAAATCCTGAAAGCCAAATCAAACACCCCCGTGCTTTACAAGCAAAATGTAACCAACGGCATCTTCAGCCTGATTTATGTCTTCGATATGGGAACCAATCACGACAAAGCATTGGGGACAGCTTTTAATTATTTAACTTATTTGGGCACATCAAAAAAATCACCGGCACAAATCAAAACGGAGTTTTATAACCTGGCCTGCTCTTTCAATGTTTTCCCGGGAACCGAGAGAGTATATGTCATGCTCGAAGGGCTGGCAGAAAATATGGACAAAGCGCTTGGGCTTTTCGAAGAGTTGCTGGCCGACCCGCAAGTGAATAAAGAAGCATTCACCAACCTCTCGACAGATATCCTGAAGAGGCGTGCCGATGCCAAACTCAATCAGGGAAGTAATTTCAACAAATTAACCCAGTATGCGATCTGGGGACCGGATTCTCCCGATAACAATATATTATCGGAAGCCGAACTGAAATCGATGGATCCGCAGGAACTGACCACACGCATCAAAAACCTCAACGGTTTTGAACACCGGATCATGTATTATGGCCCCTATAACGAGCAAAAATTGCTATCCACACTCAATGCGTTACACAACGTTCCCGCAAAATTAAAACCGGTTCCTGAAACCGACCGGTTCAAACAAGTAGAGACCAAAGAGAACAAAGTGCTTCTTGCCGAATACGATGCAAAGCAGATTTATCTTGGAATGAATTCCAACGACGGCCGCCTTTTTGATCCTAAAATTGAAGCGACACGTGAATTATACAACGAATATTTCGGCGGCAGCATGAATGCCATTGTGTTTCAGGAAATGCGCGAGGCACGCGGCCTGGCTTATTCGGCAAATGCCTACCTGAGCTCTCCGTCGAAATTGAAATATCCATATACGATGCGCACTTTTATTGCTACGCAAAACGACAAAATGGACGATGCACTACAGGCTTTCCAACTCATCCTGAAAGATATGCCGTTATCGGAAAACGCGTTCAAGTTGGCCAAAGAGGGGTTGATTACCCGTTTACGCACCGATAGGATCATCAAAGAGAATGTGCTGTGGAGCTATATTTATGCACAAGATCTGGGATTGAAAGTGGACAGGCGAAAAGAAATTTTCGAAAAGGTACCGTCAATGACACTTTCCGACATAAAAGCATTTCAGGAAGAATGGGTGAAGAATCGGACTTACACCTATTATATATTGGGAAAAGAAGCGGATTTGGACATGAAAGCGCTTGAGAAATACGGGCCTGTCCAAAAGATTTCTCAGGAAGAGCTGTTTGGGTATTGATCAGGACCAACATTCCGGGCGCTACATGGCGCCCGGAATGTCACAACCGCATCAGCGAGAACAAACAGAACAGGAGCAATCTGTCCTGGAGATTATCTTCGGAGGCATACTTGCGAAGTCTTTCCATGGCTCTGTACAACAACTTTCTTGCTGACTCTTCATTAATATTAAGGACCTCAGCTATTTCGCTGTGTTGCAAACCGTTCATATATTTCAGATAGACAACTTCTCTCTGATTTGGGGTTAATTTGTTCAATAATAATTCAACATTTTTCTTGATCAATTCGATCTTTTCATCGTTAATGATGTCATCCAGCACAGTAACATGGATTTCAAAAGCGCTGGGTAGAGATTCAAATTTTTCCCCGTATCTCTCTTTTTTACTTAAATTTATGAGGCAATGCTTGAATGTCTTGAAAAGGTAAGCAGTGATATTTTCGACATGATGAAGCCTCTCCCTTGCAATATACAGTTTGTAGAAGGTATCCTGTAAGGCATCTTTGCATACCTCCTTTTGAACACCCAGACTGATCCCGTAGGAGTAAAGCTCATCTACATACTTTTCATAGATAACAGAGAATGAGAACTTATCTCCCTTTTCCAAGAATCTTCTCCAGTGAATATCAACTGTTTCCATCCCTTTCCCAAATTTGGATTGCTCAACCACAGAATACAAATTAACATCATTTTTTCTTTACTGGCAAATTTTAAGATGTTATTTATACGATAACACTATTGACCGGCAAAAATTCAATATCCGCCGGTTATGCTTTTATATGACAGGATTACAAATGCCTGCAGATCTGTTTTTTGTCGTGTATTGTAATTGCACCTGCCATTGGCAACTACCTGCATCAGGTTTAAAATGACTTCCGTCATTAATCGCAATATCTATAAGCATAAAACGTTAAAATTATTATTTTATCATTTATTTATGTCCACGAAATAAAGATAATATTGTCAATATTAAAAAAGGGTCATTGTGGATAACAGAATTCATACTTTTCAGAATGATGATTATTTTCTACAAAATGAAGATTTCATCAGGTGGAGGCTATTCCAAACGAAAGAGTCAGAGGATTATTGGGAAGATTACCGGTTAAAAAATCCACATTTGGAAAAAGCCTTGCAGAGTGCGATCAGACAATTTGATGCTATAGAAATCAACAGGTATCGTTTGTCTGAAACCGATAAAAAGGATATTTATGATTCGGTCTTTCGCAACATCAACCAATACAGGAGGCGTCGGTTGGTTATGAGGGCAAGTGCCGCGGCTGCCGTTTTGTTGATAGGAGTCCTGTCGCTCTTTTTTATAAATCGGATGAATAAGGAGAACCGGGACATCTTACAGCAGAAAGGTGAGGTAATTGTTGGGGAAGCATTACCGGATGAAGAAATATATCTTATTTCTGCCGGTAAAAAAATAAACTTAACCCAGAATTCACATATCGGACTCACGGAAGATGGCAAAGCATTTGTGACCGACAGCACCTCTTCGAAGAAGGAGTTGTTGCTGCCCAGAACGGAGTTGAACAAGTTAGTGGTACCCTACGGTAAACGATCCAATCTGACACTCTCAGACGGTACTAAGATATGGCTAAATTCGGGGACACAACTTGATTTCCCCACTGAATTTAAGGGAAAAACGCGTGAGATATACATTGATGGGGAGATTTTCATTGAGGTTGCTCACAATCAGGAGGTGCCATTTATTGTCCATGCACATGAAATGGATATTCTCGTGCAGGGGACCTCGTTCAATATCTCCGCTTACAAGGATGACAACAGTAAGACTGTTGTGTTGGTAGAAGGTAGAGTAAAGATAAAGAGAGGATCGACACACATAGCCGAATTATTGCCGAATGAGAAAATTGACATCACGGAAAATAACATTCTGAAAGAGACGGTCGATGTATCGGAATATATCAGTTGGAGAAAGGGAGTGCTGGAGTTCAACAGTACCCCCATGTCAGAAATTCTGAGAAAGATCGGACGCTACTACAATGTGCAATTCGATGGGACCAAAGATACAAAACTAAACGAACAAACCTGTACAGGCAAACTGTTTCTTTCTAGCAATCTGGACAGTGTGATGACTTCCGTTTCCATGCTCTCCTCCACTGTTTACAAAAGAGAAAACAATACAATACATATCATTAAAAAAGAGATGCCTATGAAACAGATGCCTTAAGTAAAATGTCAGAAGAAAATCGGACAATGCGGCTACATTGTCCGATCAGACGAAAATTAATTTACAAATAATTCTAAATCACGTAAACTAAATTCACAACAAATGTATGAAAGAAAAAACTAAATCTGACCGGATTGTATATAAAAAATACAACCGGTTCCTAAAAATCATGAAAATTTCTCTTATATTATTTTTTCTCTGCCTGTTTTCTGTATTAGCGGAGAATGTATATCCCCAGCAAACGGAGCTTTCGCTGGAGTTGAGAAATGTGACTCTTAAAAAGGCTATTTCAGAAATTGAGAAAACAAGCGATTATGTGTTTCTTATTACGGATGAAGCGCAACTCGAGCTCAACAAGAGGACCTCTATCCGTGCAAACAAAGAGAGCATCCAGCAGATACTGGAATCTATCCTTAAAGATACAAATCTGAGATACAGCGTTATAGAGAGGCAGGTTTCAGTCTATAAAAGTGCGGAACCCATATCCCGAAATAGATCTGAGTCAGTTACAAAAGAAATTGAACAACAGAAAAAGGTCATCACCGGAAAAATCACCGATAAGAACGGTGAAACTGTGATTGGGGCCAACATCATTGAAACAGGCACCACCAATGGAACCGTAACAGATGTTGACGGGCGTTTTTCACTCAGTGTGGAGGAGAATGCAACCATTCGGGTTTCTTTTATCGGATATGTAAGCCAGACAATTAATACATCCGGCAAAACAAGTTTCAATATTGTTTTACAAGAAGATACTAAAACGTTGGAAGAAGTTGTCGCAGTCGGCTACGGTACCATGAGAAAATCAGATCTGAGTGGCTCGGTAGCTACCGTCAAATCAAAAGATCTAACCGCGTTCCCTACAACTCTGGCAATGCAGGCTTTGCAGGGAAGGGCGGCTGGTGTGCAGGTACAAGCGACAAACGGAGAGCCGGGTTCGGATTATAAGGTGCGTATCCGGGGGGCAAAATCCATCAGTTCATCCAGCGACCCGTTAATCGTTGTCGATGGGTTTCCCGGCGTCACAATGCCTATAAGTGAGGATATCCTGTCTGTTGAGATTTTAAAAGACGCCTCTGCTACAGCTATTTACGGATCACGTGGGGCGAACGGTGTCATTTTAGTGACAACCAAACGAGGCAAGTCAGGAAAAGCTCTAATCGAATTTAACTCTTCCTTTTCTTCCCAAAAAGTGCTTAAGAAATTGGATTTGCTTTCAACAGCTGATTACATCAACTATGTAAATGAAATTGAACCGGGAAAGTTAACAGGTTCCAATTATGAAAATACTGACTGGCAAGACGAAGTCTTCCGCAAAGGCGGGATACAAAACTACCAGCTGGCTGTCTCGGGAGGGAATGAAGATTCTCAATATTATGTATCGGGAGTTGTGTACGATCAGAAAGGGATCGTGCTTGATTCGAAATACAAACGTTATTCAATCACCAGCAATCTGGATCTACAGGTTTTAAAAAAGCTGAAGGTTGGAGTCAAACTTTCTGCTTTGAGAGAATTAAAGGATGGGACAGTCAATATGGAAGGGAGCGGTGGAGCCGGACAGACAGGAGTGATGTCAGCTACTGTTTTAACGGAACCGACTATTCCCGTCTATAATGAAGACGGAACATATCACAGCTCGTTTATGACCGGCCTTGAAAGAGATAATCCGGTGGCCATTGCCAAAGAGATGTCCATTGAAAGTGAGAGCGATAACTTACAGGCTAACATCTTTGGGGAGTATCAAATAGCGGAAAATTTAAAGTTCCGTTCTACTTTTGGCGCTCAAACCTGGTCCAACCGTTACGGCAGCTATTTACCCACAACCATGTATGGGGGCAGAAGCATTAATGGCCGTGGTATCATAGACGGACAAAGGATTACAAACCTGTCTAATGAGAATTATTTCACTTTCAATAAGAATTTCAATGATACGCATGATGTTACCTTAATGACCGGTTATACTTACGAATCCTATCGGTCCGAATATTGGCATGCCCAAAGCGAAAACTATATTTCTGATGCTTTTGACTTTTGGAACTTATCCGGAGGGTCAAACTACCGCACGCCAAATTCAAGCTTGACAGAGTCAAAATTGTCCTCTTTCTACGGGAGGTTTAATTATAAACTGTTTGATCGTTATTTGCTTACTTTTACAGGCCGTTATGACGGATCTTCTAAATTTGCAAAAAACAATAAATGGGGCTTTTTCCCGTCAGGTGCCGTGGCATGGAATATTTCCGAAGAGCCTTTTATGGACAGGATACCTCAAATCAGCCAGCTAAAACTTCGCAGCAGCTACGGGATTACAGGGAATCAATCTATCGCAGCCTACGGTTCATTGGCCCTGATGCGTACAATTCCCAATGTGATAATCGGCAACGAAATAGTGAATGCCGTTACCCCTAACACGGTAGCAAATAATAATCTTACCTGGGAGAAAACAGCGCAAACTGACTTTGGAATAGACTTCGGTTTGTTCGATCAGCGAATTACATTAACTGCCGATTATTATTATATGAAGACAACGGATCAATTATTCCAGGTTCCTTTAGTTTCGTACTCCGGATATAATAATATGTGGAAAAATTATGGTTCGGTAGAGAATAAAGGATTTGAATTTACCTTATCGACCGTAAACTTTAACGGAGATTTTAAATGGAATACCGATTTTAATTTTTCGAGAAACAGGAATAAAGTACTTGAGTTACCCGGTGGAGCCGATGTTTTAAGGAGTGTGTTTCCCGGGCATATGGTAGGAATTGGTACTACAAATGTATTAAGGGAAGGTTATCCCATGGGTTCTTTTTTCGGTTACATATATGATGGCGTTTACCAGGAAGGGGATACATTCATTCCCGGCGGTGGTTTTGAGCAGACTGCCGGTGGTGAAAAATTCAGAGATATCAACGGCAAAAAAAATGGCGTTCTGACCGGACAACCTGATGGTCAGCTAAATAATGATGACAGAACAATAATTGGGGATCCAAATCCTGATTATATCTGGGGTTTGAACAATACCTTTGAATACAAAGGGTTTGATTTGAATTTCTTTTTAGAGTCTTCTCAGGGAAACGATATTTACAGTTTTACCTTGTTTGAGCTGGAATTAATGCAGGGATTTAACAATTCGACCAAAAGGGCGCTTGACCGTTGGACGCCAACAAACACCCATACGGATGTGCCTAAAGCAACGGCTTCCCGCTCAAGGATATCATCGAGCCGCTTTGTGTATGACGGCAGCTATATCCGGTTAAAGAATGCGTCGATAGGGTATCAATTACCACAATCGTTACTACGTGGCGCAGGCATCAACTTCGCGAGGATTTATGTAAGTGCCCAGAATCTGATTACCATCACCAATTATCCCGGTTTTGATCCGGAAGTAAATTATTTGGGATCCACCGGAATAGGGACCACAAGTAATGTTAACGTAGGTTATGATTATGGCAGTTATCCAAGTGCAAAATCCATTACTGTCGGGGTACAGATAAAATTTTAATGCAGTCTGATCAATTAAAATTAAAAAAAATGAAATTATCAAAATTAAATATATTACTACTGTTAACACTTTTCGTGTCCGGTTGTACCGATTTAGTGGAAAATCCGGTAGGAAGACTGATCCCTGATGGGTTTATCAAGTCTGAGAAAGATGTCCAGACCGTGATCTACGGAGCATATGGGAAAATGGCCTCCGACAATTATTGGGGAAGAGAGATGGCAGCCGCCATCATGCTCCGCAGTGATATGGTTGATATCGGGAATCGTTCAACAGTAGCGGCAAGAATACAAATCAACGACTTTAATACGAATTCAACGAACGCCATGATCGGTACCTTTTGGCCAATGGCATACCAGACTATAGACGCAGTTAATACAGCCATTGCCGGTGCAGAGAATCTTGAACCTACCGTTGGTATAAAGGCCCTTATCGGTGAAGCAAAATTTATCAGGGCTTTTACCTATTTCAATCTTGTACGCCTGTTTGGGGATATTCCCTATCTTGACGAACCGGTGAAAGATCCGGAAGCTGTTGCTACTATTTCAAAAACGGCTGAATCTACCGTATATCAAAAAATTATTGACGATCTCGCCTATGCCAAAGAAAATTTACCCATGAGGCATCCATTGGATGATGTCCGAAGCAGACCTTCGAGAGGTTCCGCATATACCATGTTAGCTGATGTGTATCTGACAATCGGGAACTGGCAGGAGGCATATAATAACGCAAAATGGGTGATCGACAATGCCGCAAGCCTGAATTATGCATTAGAATCGGATTATCAGGATCTTTTTGATTCTGGTAAACAGGACGGTATGCCGGAACATATTTTTGCGATTGAATACAAAAGAGGATCAGCATGGCCATTCGATTATGATAGCCACGCCGCATTTACGGGAATGTCAGGAAGCGATGAAGTCGCAGGTTTTGATGTTGCTGTCCCCTCGTTGGCAGTTTATACCACCTGGGATAGCAGAGACTATCGAAAAAAAGTGGCTCTTGCCGATAGCGCGCACTACAACGGCCTGCTTGTGCCATATACGAAGTTTCAGGGCACACAACGCCCGCATATTGCCAAATACTGGCGGCATATGGGTGTTCCGCGTGATCTGGTTACCGATACTGAAAATAACTACGCCATCTACCGATATGCGGAGGTTTTACTCACAGCAGCAGAGGCATTGAATGAGGTGAGCGGCCCTACCGCAGAAGCACGGGGATATGTGAACCAAGTGCGTGCCAGGGCACGGAATTGGGCTGGAACAGCAACCGATTTTCCTGCGGACGTGAATAGCGGAATTTCTAAAGATGATTTCAGGACCCTTGTTCTGGAGGAAAGGAGGCTCGAGCTCAGCTTTGAATTTAAACGCTGGTGGGACATCAAGCGTCGGAAAATGGGAAATGATGTTTTCAAGGGGCCCAACTCCCTGGAACCCCATCCTGATTTTAATGACAACCAATATTTGTTACCAATTATGCAGCGGGATATTGACTTGAATCCAAATCTGACTCAGAACCCCGGATACTAAAGGAATTGAGAACAAATAGTTTCAATCGGCCTTTGTAAATTACCATTGAGGAAAGAGTTGTGTTTATCAACTCTTTCCCTTAATGAAAAATAAGTCCTGACAAAATTCTCTTCAAACATTATCTGTTTATGCATGACATACGGGTCCGGGCGTATTTCTGATCAACAGAACAGTCATTTAATATTATTAAAACGAGTTCCTATGAAAATATCTTACTTTTTAATTGTGTTCATTTTTGCCTCCACTTTTGCATTTTCCGCCGATCCGGTGAATCCGGCCGCTACAGAAAATGTAAAAAAAGTGTTGAAATATATTATTGATCTGAAAGGGAACGGGGTATTGACCGGACAGCAAAATCTGGCTGACAGTGTTACCAGATGGACAAACGAAGTATTTGAAATTACCGGCGCATACCCGGCTTTACTGGGTGAAGATTTCAGTTATGGCAAAGAAGCTTTCAAAAAACGACAGGATATTACCAAAGCAGCCATTGAACAGTGGAAACAGGGAGGATTGGTCACCATATCGTGGCATCAGGTTAACCCCGACACATGGGACGGATCAGTAAATGAGGGAGAATTCAGCGATACTCAGGTAGCAATGGATGAGGGGCGTTTCCGGGAACTTTTGCAGGAGACAACGGCAATTCATAAAAAATATATAGCTCACATTGATACTATCGCAACTTACCTGAAAATGCTAAGGGACTCAGGTGTAGTTGTGTTGTGGCGGCCTTATCACGAGATGAACGGAAGTTGGTTTTGGTGGGGAGCCAAATCAGATTTTAAAAGTTTATGGAAATTAATGTACGATAGATTTACAAATTATCACGGCCTGAACAACCTGATCTGGGTGTGGGCGCCAAACATTTCTAACCCGATAGCTGAGTTTTATCCCGGGGATGATTATGTTGATATTGTCGGATTTGACGGATACCCGAGAGATGTGCGAAATTGGGACAATGAAGGAACGCTGAAAAAAGAACTGGACGAAATGATGGCATTAAGTAAAAACAAGGTTATTGCATTGACAGAGGTAGGCTGGTTGCCCGATTTGGAATGGATGAAGAGCAAACGTCCTGAGATTGTCTGGTTTTTGTGTTGGTGGACCCACCTGACAAAGGAAAACACAGATAAGGCAATTAAACAGACATATCACCATCCCTACGTGATAAACAGAGAGAAAGTCAACTGGAAGTCCAAACATTGAATACCGGATGTCGTCATTCCATAATAAGATCTCACAACTTTCTTACATGTAACAGATCGTCCCACATTTATACTAAACACGATAAGGGAGGATTCCCGGATAAAAAAATACAACAATCAACGAAATGAAATATTCAAAAACCCAACTGACATTTTTATTGGTCCTCCGGTTCATAATCGGATGGCACATATTGTACGAGGGGATATCGAAAGTCATGAACCCGCAATGGACGTCTGCGAACTTCCTGCAAGAATCTCAGGGTGTCTTATCAGGTTTTTCCGGTTGGATATTAGCGAACAGCGATCTACTTACCATTGTCGATTTTTTAAATGCATGGGGGTTAGTGCTTATTGGTCTCGGCCTGATTTTCGGCTTTCTTTTTAAACCTGCCGCCATCGCGGGATCTGTTTTGGTATTCATCTATTACCTTAGCGTTCCTCCGTTAACAGGTTATGAATACACACTACCCTCCGATGGGAGCAATCTTGTAATTAACAGGACACTCATCGAAGCCGTCGCACTTTTCGGATTGGCTCTTTTCCCGACAAATAAAGTTTTTGGATTAGATTATTTCATCTATTCCCGACAGAAAGGAACATTTCAATATGACAGAAAATAACAATAACACAAATAAGAGAGATTCCGGGAAGGGTCAATCCTCCCCGGATAATACCGGACAGATATCAAGCAAAGGCATCTCCCGGAGAAGCGTCCTAAAAGCGTTTGCCGGAATTCCAGTTGCCGGGATATTCGGTTACGAATGGTTCAGGAAAATTAATTATGACAACGATAAAAAAGATCGGATTGCCCGTGAGTTGGGTCTCGATAAAATGGAGTTTCCTGTACAAGACTATGGGAAAGAAGCTATACGGGATACTCTTCGAATTGGGATTGTCGGATTCGGGCAACGTGCAGAACAACTGGCTGCCGGCCTCGGGTTCATGCACCCTGATGAAGTGAAGAGAAGGGAAAGCAACAATACGTTAATAAATTGGCTTGAACAAGAGGACCTCCACGTTGCCATTACAGGAATTTGCGATGTTTTCGATCTGCACGCTGAACGCGGATTGGCCATCGCGAACAACAGTATTCGTCACAGAGCATCCAAACTGCCTGCTAAACGATATCGGACATATCAGGATATGCTGGCCGATAACAACATCGATGCGGTAATTATCTCCACCCCCGATCATCATCATAGCTTCATGGCTGTTGAGGCCGTGAAAGCGGGGAAACATGTTTATCTGGAGAAAAGTATAGCTCACACTGAAGAGGAGTTAAATGAACTATATCGTGTGGTAAAAGATAGCCATATTACTTTTCAGTTAGGTCACCAAATAACGCAGAGCACCGTTTTTAAGCAGGCAAAAGAGATTATTGATAAAAACGTGTTGGGTAAGATCACCCTTATAGAAACTACCAGTAACCGTAATACGGCCGAAGGTGCCTGGATAAGACATCTGGACAGTAACGGCAACCCCAAACCGGGGGATGAGAAGAGCATTGATTGGGAGCGATGGTTAGGTTCCGCACCTTATGTGCCTTTTACTATTGACCGGTTTTACAACTGGACAAAGTGGTTCGCTTATGACACCGGATTGATCGGTCAATTGTTTACTCATGAATTCGACGCGGTAAACCAGCTGTTGCGAATTGGCATCCCTCACTCGGCATCATCCTCAGGCGGTATTTATTATTGGAAAGACAACAGGGAGATACCCGATAGTTTACACTGTGTGTTTGAATACCCTCACAAGGATTTGACATTGTTGTACAGCGGAAATCTTGCATCGGGCAGAAACCGGGGAAGGGTTTTCATGGGACACGACGCTTCGATGGAACTCGGGAGCAATATTAAAATAACCGTTGATAGAGATTCAACGCAATACGAGAAAGGGATAGCCTCCGGGCTAATCGATACGGAATCTCCGATGATTACTTTCAACCCCGGTGCAGGACAAATTGACGCGGTAACATCCGCTTCCGGGAAGTACTATGCCGATAGGGGATTGACCAATACCGTCATTAATGGTAAGCAGATCGATGTAACGCACTTACATCTGCGCGAGTGGCTTGATTGTATTCGCGAGAACAAAATTCCAAGTGCGAATATAGAAGTAGCATACGAAGAGGGGATCGCCTGCTTGATGGCCCATCGCTCCTACCTTGAAAAGCGTCAGGTTTTTTGGGACGAAGTAAACAGAAAAATTGTTTAAAGCCGGTTGAGAAGACAAATGCCCCGAGTCCGGATTATTTTGAGACAGGGTGTACGGAAGCCGCTCAAAGGGAAACCCAAATTTCTATTGGTGTTCCGGCCTCAATAGATCGTTCACCGTTTTCACCGGATTGAACGTACTGATAGGCACTTCCACGAAAATGGTGTTCCAGTCGCTCATGGCACCGTTCCACAAGCCGGGAAGTTCCAGGGCTTTTAGCTCTTTTCCGTCCTTGGACTTCTGCGATATAAAGCCCGTATTTTTATCTACAAATCGAGTCAAATCGAATTTGTTGCCTTTGTAGCATTTCACGCCGCAAACCAGGTCCACAGGATTAAAGTGCGAGCCGTTTTTAAAAGCCTCAACCGCTTTTGCGTCGTTTTTATCTATTTGCGAACTTTCCAGAATCTGTAGCGAAGCTGTTCCGTCAGGATTTTCAACAATAAACGGGCCGCCACCCGGCTCTCCCGCATTCTTCACCATGCCACACACCCGGAAAGGGCGATCGAGCTTGGTAATAAGGTAGCTCTTCAGTTCCTCATCATCGGCAAAAGTTCTGTTGGGATGGGCGATGCAAAGCTCATTTTCAGTAAACATTAATATTTCCCGCAATTTGTCACCGTCACATTTTCCCGAAACCAACTCGCCAAGATAACCAAACGCCCGCTGCTGTATTTTCACCAGCACGCCGCCCAGAAGTTGCTTATACGAAGCTTCACCATCCTTCAACCGGTCGGGGATAACATTGTCGATATTTTTAATGAAAATAATATCGGAATCAATGTCATTCAGGTTTTCAATCAGCGCCCCGTGTCCTCCCGGACGAAAAAGCAGCGATCCGTCATCATTGCGGAAAGGGTTATTGTCCATATCCACAGCAAGGGTATCGGTGCTTGGTTTTTGAACGCTGAAAGAGACCTTGAATTTTGTGCCGAGCTTTAATTCGTAACCCAATTTCCGGGCAGCTACCAGCAATTCAAATAACTCCTTGTGTTCCTCCGAAACCGTAAAGTGGATATTCACCACCCCGTTTTTATCTTTTGCATACAAGGTCCCTTCAGTCATCTGTTCACCCACCGGAGTCCTGTTTCCCTCTTCGTAACTGTGAAACAGAAGCAAACCTTTGGGCAGGTTTCCGTAATTCAATCCATCGGGAAAAAGCAGGGTCCTCACCACCGGTTTATAATTGCCCAGGCCAATAAGCTCCCGGATTGTCTTCCCATAACCTTTTTTGCATGCTTCATTCAACGCATCGTAAAATGCGAACTTCTCTATGTTATTGAAAAATATTTTCTCAAACTTGGTTTCAGGCAGATCGTTATCGGCATCCATAAAGGTAAACAAATCTTTAAACATACGGCTTGCCGCTCCCGATGCGGGAACAAACTTGGTTACCTTCTTACCGGCCGTCAGGAAGTTCTGCCAGGCCGTCAGATATCCCCTCTCTTCGGCCTCCGGCACACGTAAAATTCCTTTTTCAACCGATGCCGCACTCAGGATATTCAGAAAAGGGAAACCGTTCTTGAAAAAATTCAACTGGGCATCCATCTGCTGCTGCGATATATCTTTTTCCCGTAACAACGCCAAATCTTCCTTAGTAAACATAATATCTTATTTTTATTATTATTAATATTTTTTAAACACTTTATAGAAACACTTCAAAGATAACGAAAAACTTCATGCGTAGATCAAAAGCACAGTTAAAATATTACCGACAATCTGTCAGTTTCTTTTCAAATGTCGTTTTTTGGCATAAGATTTGAAAACATAAGATTGTACAGCAAAATAAAACAGAAAATTAATCAATTAAATACATATATAAATTATGGGAAAAATAATAGGAATAGACTTAGGAACCACAAACTCTTGCGTTTCGGTGATGGAAGGCAACGAGCCTGTTGTAATCCCTAACAACGAAGGAAAACGTACCACCCCGTCGGTTGTGGCTTTTGTCGATAACGGAGAGCGAAAAGTGGGCGACCCGGCAAAACGCCAGGCAATTACCAACCCCCAACACACCGTTTACTCCATAAAAACTTTTATGGGTGAGACATACGACCAGGTGCAAAAAGAAATTGGACGCGTTCCCTATAAAGTAGTTAGAGGCGACAACAATACCCCACGTGTAGATATTAACGGACAATTATATTCTCCGCAGGAAATCTCTGCGATCGTGCTTCAGAAGATGAAACAAACTGCCGAAGATTATCTCGGGCAATCGGTTTCGGAAGCCGTCATTACCGTTCCTGCTTATTTTAGCGATGCACAGCGTCAGGCTACCAAAGAAGCCGGAGAGATTGCCGGGCTAAACGTTCGTCGTATTGTGAACGAGCCTACAGCGGCCGCTTTGGCTTACGGTCTGGACAAACAGAACAAAGATTCTAAAATTGCCGTGTTCGACCTTGGAGGCGGCACCTTCGATATTTCGATTCTGGAATTGGGCGACGGCGTTTTTGAAGTGAAATCGACCAACGGAGATACCCACCTGGGTGGAGACGATTTCGATCACCGCATTATCGATTGGCTGGCCGAAGAATTTTTGAAAGACGAAGGGCTCGACCTGCGTAAAGACCCGATGGCATTGCAGCGTCTGAAGGAAGCTGCTGAAAAGGCGAAGATTGAACTTTCGAGCACTGCCAGCACCGAAATCAATTTGCCGTACATCATGCCGGTAAACGGAATACCAAAACATTTGGTGAAAACACTTACGCGTGCGAAATTTGAGCAATTGATCGACGACTTGTTGCAAAAATGTGTAAATCCCTGCCAAACGGCAATGAAAGATGCCGGGTTGACAAACCCGGACATAGATGAAGTAATTCTCGTAGGTGGCTCAACCCGTATCCCCGCTGTTCAGGCATTGGTTGAAAGATTGTTCGGAAAATCGCCGCACAAAGGCGTAAATCCCGACGAAGTGGTAGCCATTGGCGCAGCTATTCAGGGCGCCGTTCTTACGGGAGAAGTAAAAGATGTGCTGTTGCTGGACGTTACTCCGCTGTCGTTGGGGATCGAAACCCTGGGCGGCGTTATGACAAAACTGATTGACGCCAACACCACCATCCCCACAAAGAAATCGGAAACATTCTCTACCGCTGCCGACAATCAACCCTCGGTACAGATCAACGTCCTGCAGGGTGAACGTTCTCTGGCGCGCGACAACAAACAGATCGGCGTGTTCAATCTGGACGGTATTCCACCAGCACCGCGCGGCATACCACAGATTGAAGTTACTTTCGATATCGATGCCAACGGCATACTCAACGTTTCGGCAAAAGATAAGGCCAGCGGAAAAGAACAAAAAATTCGTATCGAAGCATCTTCAGGATTAAGTGACGACGAAATCAAACGGATGAAAGAAGAAGCCGCCGTTAATGCCGAAGCCGACAAGAAAGAAAAAGAACGTATCGACAAACTGAACCAGGCCGATTCAACTATTTTCCAAACCGAAAAACAGTTGAAAGAGTACGGCGACAAGATCCCGGCGGACAAAAAAGCGCCTATCGAAAATGCGTTGAACAAGCTGAAAGAAGCTCATAAAAGCCAAAACATTGCCGACATCGACAAATACATGGCTGAACTCAATACCGCATTCCAAGCCGCTTCTCAGGATATGTACAACGCTGCCAATGCGCAAGCAGGCGCACAACAGGCCGGTCCTCAGGATTTCGGCGGGCAACAACCCGGAGGCGACCAAAGCGGAAATCAGGATGGCGATGTAACCGATGTGGATTTTGAAGAAGTGAAGTAAAAGACGATTAGAAACGATAATCAAACAGTATAAAGCCGCAGTAAACAATTGATTTACTGTGGCTTTTTGTTTTTTAATCCAACCCCTTTTTAAGTAATCGATATTTTTATTTGCTCATTTCAAATGCAAAAGGATTGTGTAAAAGCCTGCAAACGCTTGACACTTTCACTAAAATATTACGAGTGGAAATGGATGTTGATGGAGAAAGCCCACTGATAAATCATACCATAATGGAACAAGATGTCATACTAGAAAACAATCTGTTAATTTGTGCTCTGACCAAAAAAGAATTATCGACGAAGTACGCGGATTTAGTTGGATTTAATCCTGAAAAAATATATTAATTGGAGAAAGTGAATTCTTTCTTTATTGGAGTGTGAACAAATGATATTTTTTACTAATTTTGTATTGTATGTACCAATTGAGTGTTAGCTTTTACATAATATGCTGAGATATAGAATATTACACATATAGCGCGAGTTTTATTTGATACTTTTGAGTATATTTTCGTATTTTTGCGTAGCATTTATCTAGTCAAAAATAAGTAACACAATTGTTGACTTTCATTTTCAGTAAGTGGTATATTAAAGAATTTTGGACGTATGCCAAATTGTGACGATATTGCGGAAATTTACAATGGTTATGTGGACGATATGTACACTTATGCCCTTTATTTAGGCTTCAGGGAATACGATATTATCGATGCCATACAAGATGTATTTGTTCAATTATGTGAAAGCGGTAAAAAGATGACCGAGATCACAAATGTCAAATTCTATTTATTTAAATCACTTCGCAACAGGCTGATAGACATTTACAAAAAAGAGAATTTCACAATAAGCTTCAATAAATCCACTCAACCTGACGCTCTTTTTACTGATACCCAGAATACGCCTGAAGACAGGGTAATCAAAGTGGAAGAGTTGGAGGAGATAGAACAAAAGATAGAAGAAATGCTTTCGCTGTTATCTCCACGCCAGCGGGAAATCATCTATCTTCATTTTATTCAGGAACAGGATTATAAACAAGTGGCCGAGATAATGGACATCAATTATGATAATTGCCGAAAATTAGTATATAAAGCCTTGTCAACCTTACGTAATAAATATGGTGATACAATGTTTATTATTTATTTCATATACTTGATCTATAAATTATCTACAACCTCCTTTCCTTACCCTTCTCCTCTTTTGCAATAGTGGACCGTCCATCTGAATTTCATATGTTATCGGACACTGATTTGTTAATTTATTGCGATTTTTACTAAATATAGGCGACATTTTTAGATTTTTTCTGTCTTGTTTATACGTGAATGAAATCTACACAATAGATTTTACGAGCTGCAATTTTTTCATGTATGACAAGTAATAAGTACTCTTTTTATAAAACTCATTCCGAACTGCTACGAGATAAAAAATATCTACTGTGGCGCCTTTCTCCTTCCAGAGAATCAGACGACTATTGGAATAGTTTGATACAACAATATTCTGACTTACAGAAAGAAATTGATCTTGCTGATGACTACCTGAAAAGAAAGTCTTTTCCAAAAAAATACATTAGAGTAGATAAAAAAGAAAAAATTCTTCAGGAGATATTATTTTCCGTCCGCCAAAACAGAAAAAATAAAGAGAGAAAAATAAATAGAATCACACGATTAATAAGTTACGGAGCAGCTGCTTCTATTCTGCTATTAATAGGAATGTTTATTTATCAAATGTATCAATCTGATCAGTCCGGACAAATATCAGTATATCAATTAGATAATGAAAATATACGGCTTGTGACTCCGGATAAGACAACATTGTTTGAGAAAAACATAAATATCCGGATTGACGAAATGGAAATTGCCAAAATCATGGGTGAGAATAAGGGAGGAGAGTATGAAATAGCTATGGACAAGAAAAACCCTGCTACACTTATAGTCCCTTATGGAAAACGAACAACAGTTACCCTATCAGACGGAACAAGAATCTGGCTCAATTCAGGTTCCACACTGGTTTTCCCTTCAAAATTTGACGAGAACAAGCGCAAGATATCAGTCACAGGTGAAATGTATATCGAAGTAGCCAAAAATGAAAAGGTCCCCTTTTTTGTTGAAACATCCAAATTTTGTGTTAAGGTGTTAGGAACAAAATTTTGTATCTCAGCTTATGAAAAACGACCACAGTCGGTTGTCCTAGTAGAAGGAAAAGTAAATCTAACGGCAAAAGAAACGGGAGTAGATTTCTTGCTTGTACCCAACGAGATGGCATTACTCAATAACAATCATTCGTTTAGCAAGTCTCAGGTTGATGTATCGCAATATATCACCTGGACAAAGGGATATATAATACTGAATGAAACACCCGTAGAGGATGTATTGAATTACATCGCACGATATTATAATCTCTCGTTGAAATGTACAAATGCTACAAACCTGAAAGACCTTACATGCAATGGAAAACTATATCTGTCTGACGATTTAGACAATGTCATGAAATCAATCGCATTACTATCTAACACAACATATAAGAAAGAAAATAAAACAATTTACATAACAAATAATAAAAAGATCAAAAGAAAAACTAATCCATAAACAAAAGATTTGTTACCCGTATAAAATGTTTCAACAATCAATAAATTACTGTTTATCAGTCTTAACATTACATTTATAATCATTACAACTTCCTACATCAGGCAACCAATAAAGGTATTAAATATGAAAAACAATTGGATAAGACAAAAGGGTAAACCTCATGATACCAACATGGTACATAAAACAATGAAGGTTTTAAATGTATTACTACTGGCCGTAATTCTTTCTGCAAACGCAACAACCTTTTCACAGGAGATCTATCTAAGCATCAGGCTGGATAATGTATCCATAAAGCAAGTGATTTCAGAAATTGAGAAAAAAAGTGACTTCATTTTTCTTATACCGGGAAATCTGAACGATGAGATGAGTAAAAGAATTGATATCAATGTGAAGAATGAGTCTATTGAGAAGATCTTACAAATCATTACTTCTGGCAACAATTTTAATTATGAAATTTTCGATAAACAGATTGTATTGTATCTGGACGAAGAAAGGGTCCAAATAGTTTCTGAGAAACCAATGCAGCAAAAAAAAGATGACAGCAAAAAAGGTTTTACCATCAACGGTAAAATAATCGATGCTAACAATAATGAAACGATTATTTTTGCCGCGGTAGCAATCAAAGAGCTCAATTTATGGGCAACAAGTGACAAAAATGGAGAGTTTACTATCCAGAATGTCCTTCCCGGTGAATATACTTTTGAAGTTTCGAGTATGGGTTATGTCACGTATTCTATTCCGATAAGTGTAACAAAGAATATTTCCAAATTGAACATCTTACTAGAACCAAGCAACTTATTGCTTGATGATGTTGTAGTTACGGCCCAGGCGGGAGGGACCATAAACTCATCCTATATTATGGAAAAAACGTCTATAGACCATCTTCAGCCATCGAGTTTGGCAGATGTTATGCAACTGATGCCGGGAGCACTTACTAACAACCCCAATTTAACAACCCAGAACACAGTAACCATAAGGAATATCAAGGATTATAGTGGATTAAATGCTTCCGGAGTAGGTTTACTCATCGACGGCAATAAAGTATCCAATAATGCAGAGGTGGAAAGTGGTACATTCGACTACAGAAAAATCCCTACTGACAATATTGAATCGGTAGAAGTTATGACAGGTGTGCTTTCGGCGCAATATGGTGATCTGACATCAGGCGCCATAGTCGTAAAAACTAAAGCAGGCATGACTCCCTATGAAGTAAGGATAAAATCAGACCCAAGAACAAAAGCCGCATCAATTAATAAAGGATACAGATTGCCTTCGAACGTGGGATTTTTAAATATGAGCGTGGATTACGCCAGGGCTTTCAAGAGGAATATCTCTCCTGTGGATATCTTTGACAGGACCACGATGGGATTAACCTATTCCAATACATTCAACAAAAAGAGAACGCCATTTAGGTTTAATTTCAAGATGAATGGTAACTTTACCTCCAATAATGTCACGCAAGATCCGGATGTTTCAAAAGAAGATTTCTCCAAGTCTTCTACAAATAATTTAAATACATCCATTTATGGATCCTGGATACTTAATAAACCCTACATCTCCGTACTAAACTATAATGTCTCCGCAGTCTACCAAAAACAAACATCTAATCAATACACTGTTATAAACAGAACTCCAACGCCAACAACCAACACCAAAGTACCCGGGATCGCAGAAGGTTCTTTTACAGAACTCCTCTATAAGGAAGATTATTGGCAGGAGAGCGTTCCACTTTACTTTAATGCCAAAATCCAGGGGAATCTTAATAAGCTCATGGGAAAAGCCCTATTCTCTACTCTATTGGGATTTGAGTACAACCTGGATGGCAACATAGGCAGGGGAAGCTATTATACCGGCGCATCTCCCGCCTTTTTCAGAGAGCGTAACTACAAAGAGATCCCTTTCATGGGTAACTTCAGCTTGTTCGCCGAAGAAAAAATAAAAATACCGATAAAAAAATCTACTTTGGAGCTTGTAGGCGGAGCACGTATAACCAAAATGCAATTGGAAGGATATAATTATAAACCTACTGTTGAACCCAGGCTTAATGCAAAATACGAAGTTATAAAACCCAAATTCAAGGGAGCCCTGAGAAAATTAAACTTCAGGGGCGGTTGGGGAATAATGGAAAAACTGCCTTCGATCGGTTACCTCTATCCTGATCCAATTTATATGGATTATAACCTGTTCCGTTATACCAGTACGGAGGCCAATAAATCACTCGCCATAATCCAGACTGATATTATTGATGAACTGCTACCCTATAACTTAAAACCCAATAAGACCTACAATATGGAGTTGGGGATCGACCTAAATATTTCCGGGATTAATGCACAGATCACCTATTTTAAAGAAAACCTGGTTGATGGGATTACTCCCAATTCAAATTTCAAAACAAACACTATTAAATATTATGATGCTGTAACCAGGGAAAACGCTGATCCGAAATTTGAGAACGGCACCGTGTATGCCAAAGATGAATCAGGAAATTATAATGAAGTACCCCATACGCTCCGAAATGATTTTAAATTATTTAGCAGGCCGGACAACCGGGGTAAAATTGACAAATGGGGCATTGAGTATTCAATATCATTTCCTAAGATTGAGATGCTAAACACCACGGTTATCCTCAACGGCGCCTATCTGAAAACGCAAAACGGTAAAAATAGAGAAGAACTTAAAAAAATAAACAGCAACGATCCGATAAATCCGCAGGAGGTCTTCCCCTATTTAGCGGTATTCGACAAAAACACCGGTAGTAATATCGGCAGCAGTGCCAGCAGGTTTAATACCAACCTGAATTTTGTAACAAATATCCCGGCAATTAGAATGATTGTTTCATTGACTGCTCAGTTTGTATGGTCCAATCAGTCGCAGAACATTTTTGATCCCGCAAACTCATACATTGAAGATCAGGATGGGAAGCCGATATACGACGATTTTTCAAACAAAAATGTGCTGCAGGATATCTATAGAGATCCGACATATTACATCGGTTTCGATGGGAACAGACATCCGTTTTCAGATTTTCACACGACAAACGATCCGGTATTAAAAACCAGGCTCGCACTTTTAAGAGAAACAACAAACAAGAGTTACTACTTTCTGTCGAATGGATACAGACCGTATATGATGGCAAATGTAAGGCTTACAAAAGAGATTGGCAACAACATTTCTCTATCGTTTTATGCTAATAATTTTACAAATTACACGCCGATATTGAAGAGTAAAGCGCGTCCGAATGCAATAGGAGAGCGTTTAAATACAGATATATATTTTGGAGCAGAAGTGAAATTTAAATTTTAACCATCAGGCGCTTAGATACAAATACAGTGTCCGTTAAATTTTTTCAAACGCAAAACATAAAAATTAAACAACATGAAAAGATATTTATACAGCATTATATCCATAAGCTTCCTTTTAATCTTTTCTTCTTGCCTCGAAGATATCAGATCGAATAAATTCAGTGAAGTAGAATTAAGTGAGACTGTTATCGTAACCGTAAAAATGCCGAAAGAATATGATTACTCTGTAGAAGGACTAAAGGTTATCCTTTATGATAACACAGCAGGCCTCCAGTTTAATGGGGTTACTAATGAACAAGGGGTTGCGGAAATCAGAGTTGCCCCAGGCTATTACATCGCATCCACCGAAACATCTTTCAGGGATCCGGGAGGAATTCTTTATCTCTTTAACGGAATGTCCGAGAAGATTGAAGCCGTATCCGGGCCAAACAGTGTTAAAATAGGACTCACTGCATCGAAATCGAGTCAGATTGTATTCAAAGAATTATATTTTGGGGGATGTTTCAACGAAAAAACAGGTAAAAGCTATACTACTGACAAATACATTGTCTTATATAACAACTCCAATCAGGCGGCATATCTTGATTCATTGTGTCTAGGCGTAGCTCATCCATTTAATGCTCCCACCAACGGACGTTTGTCTGATTGGGTAAAACCGGGGACATCGGAACTGAGAGACTCTATCCCCGCTGCATCTATGGTGTGGATGTTCCCCGGAACAGGAAAAGACAATGTCCTTGAGCCTGGATGTGAAGTGGTTTTAGCGCTGAATGCCATAGATCATTCTGCATCTGTATCGGCGTCTGTGAATTTAGGAAAGCCCGGCTATTGGGCCATTTATAATCCCATCATGACCCCTGGCCATGCTACTCCCGAAGCAGGGGTTAAATTACTTAGTGGCATTTGGAAAATTGGTGGCGCCATTTCCTATGTCATTTCAAATTTCAGCCCGGGATTTTTTATATTTACGTTGGGAGACAAGAGTGTTGAGCAGTATGTTTTAGACAACTACGCACTAAATCCCAACTCTTCAAATATAAATTTAAGTGCACTGCTGGTTGATAAAAATCTTATTTTAGATGCAGTTGAATGTCTCAGAGATCCTACAGATACCAAAAGATTCATGCCGGAAATTGATAACGGATATGCAATAATAGCCGGATCAGGACAGGGACAGAGTATTATCAGAAAAATCGATACTGAAGAAACGGAAAAAGCAGGTGGAAGGATAGTATATGTAGATACCAACAATTCATCCAACGATTTTGAAGTTATACCTCATCCTACTTTATATAATAAATAAACAGGTACTACTAAACCCGTTATATTTTAAAAATTTTATTACATGAAAAAAAGATATATAATTATAATAGGAGCATGGGTATTATGCTCATTTCTGACATTCAATATGTTCGCGCAAGCAAACGATAAAAGCGAAAAGACAGACTACACTATTGAAGAAATACAACTGCGTGCTCCTTGGACTATTTCTGATAATGTTTCTGGATTGGCTTATTATCAGTTTCAGGATTATGCTTCTGTAGGAGGTTTTTATAATTCGGAAAGCGGTAATTACAGAAATTACAATTCAGCCGAGAATTTATATAATTTAGGGGTCGTTGCACAAGCCTATAAAAAAGTGAATAAACTGCTCTTTTATGGTGATTTCACCTATAAATATGACACCAAAAAAAATCAGACCTGGTTGGGAACCTATATACCGGACTTTACAACAAATCCTATATTGGATTCGATCCCTGGAAAAGTTCTAAGTGAGAGCTACGATATGTCCGGAAAAGTTGCATATGCGCTGACTAATAAAACAGCGTTGGGAATTGGTATTGACTACCACACTGCAACAATGGCGAAAAGAACTGATGGAAGAAACTCGAACGTATTTTCATCCATCTGTGTTAAACCGGGCGTTACTCACAAAAGCGGTAATTTTACTACAGGCCTTAACCTGAACTATAAGTATGATGTGGACAGAGTGACTTATGATTATATCGGTGATCAGACAGGGAAAAATATATATTACATGGAAGGGCTGTTTTTCATGGCCAAATCAGGAATAACTTCCGCAACCATTCTGAAAAGAGCCTATTTTCTTAATTCACTTGGTGGGGCACTTCAACTTGATTATAATAACAATAATCTTGAGTGGTTCAATGAATTTGAAATGAATTATGGAAAATTTAATAACTACGAAGGGCTAGCGCTCACCAAAAAGTACAGTCGGGAAGAGTTGTTAAACTACCATTATGGCAGTTCTATTAAGTTTTTAGGAGACAATACCAATCATTTTATAAAATTAAATTTGAACAGCAACGAACGGGCTTCATATTATATCATTAATAATTATGAACAGGTCCCGGGAGAAATTAAATCGTGGGAGTATTATGAAAAAGGGAGCGTTTTAAGATACATGACTTCCACTAAAGAGCTTGATGTTGCTTATCGCTTTTGTTATAAAAAAACCGACTGGAAATATAATTTCAACATAACAGCAGGGCTTAACAAGATGATGAACGAGAAGACTTACAAAATTTTCCCAGAGACCTATAGCCAGAATTATACCATTAATACTCTGTACATTAATGGGAGAAAATATTTCTATCCACGGCAAAAAAATATATTTGAATTGGAAGCGGGAGTAGCATTCTTAAAAGGTTCAGATGATGGAACCCCATTAAAGTCGGAAAGTTCAGGTAATTTAGGCATGTTGCAACTGAACAGGCGTTTATTAGATATAGATTATCACTACCAAAATGTCTCCAGAACAATAATCAATGTCGGGGCAAGATATCGTCACTTATTGAATCCCGATAAGAATTACGCTTTAGAATTCTGCCTGAAGTATCACAAGATAATAACTAAAAATGAACAGGAGAGGTCATTTTTGTCTTTTTCAACAAACTATGTTTTTTAAGCGAAACAACAATCCCACACCTGAAGTAACAATCTATTAATTAATAAAATAAATCATGAAACTATTTTCTAAACATTTCAAAAAAAATTGGTTCAGGCATCTATTGCAATGGGGTGTATTAATTGCAATAATTATCGCACTGGTCAATATTTTCTCTAAAACTCCTTCCGACCCGGAAGCGTATTGTCCTTTTGGCGGCCTTCAGGCATTTGGATCATATCTAACCAGCGAAACCTTAGCCTGCAGTATGACCACCGTTCAAATTTTAATGGGCCTAGCACTTGGAGTGGGAGTAATTCTCTTCGGTAAATTATTCTGCGGCTACTTATGTCCGGTTGGATTGGTTTCGGAATATATGTTTAAACTTCGAAAAAGGATCAAGGTCAAAGGGAGGGAAATTACAAACGGAACTGTTGTAGATAAAGTTCTCAGATCCATTAAATACATTCTCTTGTTCATCGTTTTCTATATGACACTGAGTACATCTGAGCTATTCTGCAAGAATTTCGATCCGTATTATGCTGTTGCCAGCGGTTTTCAAGGGGAAATCACATTATGGATGTCAGTCGCTGCTTTAGTAATACTATTCTTAGGTAGTTTTTTCTTTAAATTGTTCTGGTGTAAATATATCTGTCCACTAGGGGCGTTAAGTAACCTGTTCAAATTTACCATTGCATTCTCCTCCCTTGCAATCCTATATGTAATTTTTATTCAACTAGGATTAAATATTCCATGGGTATATCTTTTAATAACAGCCTGCCTTATGGGTTATATCCTTGAAATTATCATGGTAAAACCCAAAGTCTTCCCATTGATAAAGGTAAACAGGGATGAGGAAAAATGTACTGATTGCGGACTTTGCACCAAAAAATGCCCCTACAGCCTTCCGGTTGATAAAAACAAAGTGGTAAAGGAAGTGGATTGTACGCTGTGCGGCGAATGTATATCGGCTTGTTCCACCAATGCGCTTACCTTCAACAAAAAGAAATCTAACCGCTGGTTACCTGCCATACTAACAATAGTCCTGTTTATGATTGCACTGATTTTGGGAGCTCGGTGGGAAATGCCTACAATCAATGAAACCTGGGGAGACGGCATCGAAGATGTAGATCTTAAAACATTCAAGATGGAAGGGTTAAGCTCTGTGCATTGTTACGGCAGCTCAAAAGCATTTTCAGCAAAGTTACATCATGTTCCCGGCGTTTATGGTGTAGCCACCTTTGTTAAAACTCACACTGCAAACATCCTCTACGATCCGACCCAGACCAGTGAAGAAAAGATCCTGGAAGCTACATATACGCCTGTGAAGTTTAAGATTGTAAATCCTGCAGAATCGGATAGTCTGATTAAAATGATTACAATATATACAGAAAAGATGTACGATAAATTAGACCCAAATCATCTTGGCATGCAGTTCAGGCAGTATGGGAATGGTAAGTATTTTGGAATTGAGACCAAATTTTCATGTCCGTTAACCGTTCATCTGTATATGGATATTGAGGAACCGGTTGATAAGGAGTTTTTAAAGAATATTGTGGAGAAGAGACAACTTATCACTCTTACGGCCGATGGTCAGGAGAATATAAGAAATTTGGATTTTGAGTTTGTAAAAATAGGAGCGGAAACCGACACCATTACACGGAAAGAATTCTTTGAACGACACTTCAACAGTTACAACTCACGTTATAAGGAGAACATTAAGAAATTTGGCAGATTAGACTCGGTATCATTGGTAATATCCTTTCCGGAGCTTGACAAACCTATCTATTCGAGGAACCTCCCCTATTTATCGAGTTACCTCTCTATCACCGAAGGAGTGTTGAGCCTAAGTACATTTTTAGATGAGGATAATCTTCCTTCCTTGAAAATCACCTATGTCCCTTCAGTAATTTCGGACGAGAAATTGTGGGAAAATCTTTGTGCTGATAGGTGGAGAGTGAAAATGACAAACGGAGAGATAAAGGAAGTAGATGCAAAATTGAACTTCAAAAATAAAAGATAATCAACTGAACACCAGCAATAAATAGACATAAACATTATAAAAAAATCAGATATGAGGAAGTATATCATTATCTTATTAGTTTTAACGGGAATAAGTATAAACTCCATAAAAGCAGACGAAGGCATGTGGCTGATACAAGCTCTGAATAACGAGCTGCAGAAACGCATGGAAGCAGGGGGGCTTAAAATTGGATCAGAAGTAATCTACAGTGAAAATGAGACCTCTCTGAAAGATGCCGTTGTTTCATTAGATTTTGGTTGCACCGGCAGTATGATTTCCAACAAAGGACTTTTAATAACCAATCATCATTGTGCATACGATGATATTTTCAATCTGAGTACTCCGGATAATAACTTACTAGAGAAGGGGTATTGGGCAAAAAACAGCTCCGAAGAGATACCAATAAAAGGAAAGACTGTCTATTTCCTAAGAAAAGTAGCAGACTGTACCGATGAATTGAACCAAGTGAGAGATTCTTTGCAGAAAATAAAAAAGCCAAGCGGTTCACGCCGTGTATTTAGCATTGTCGAAAACAGACATAAGCAGCAAAGCGGATACGAAGCTTCCTGCGCTTCCATGTGGAACGGTAACCGCTATTATATGTATTATTATGATACCTATACCGACATAAGGCTTGTTGGCGCCCCTCCCGTTCAGGTCGCAGCGTTTGGTGGCGATGTTGACAACTGGGAGTGGCCTCAACACAAATGTGATTTCACCCTGTATCGCATATATGGAGATAAAAACGGAAGGCCTGCAGCTTACTCAACTGAAAACCTGCCTATCAAACCGAAAAAAATCCTGAAGATTTCTCTAGATGGTGTTCAGGAGAACGACTTCGCTATGGTAATTGGATTTCCGGGGAGAACCGACAGGTACAGTTCCTCTTTCAAAGTAGATCTGAATAAACGAACAATAGGCCCTATCATAGTAGATGCCATGGGAGCAAAAATGGAGATTATCAGAAAATGGATGAACAGAGATCCCAGAATACGCAAGAAATATTCAAATATATTTTTTGGGTTGAGCAATGTACAGGAATCCCTTGCAGGTGAAGTTGCATGTACCAGAAGATTTGAGGTTGTAAAGAAAAAACAGCAGGAAGAAAGCGGATATTGGAAAGACGACGCTTCACTTCTTTCGAGGATGGAAAGTGGTTACAAGAATGTGGAAGATATCGAAAAATATATGACATACTACCGCCAATCGCTTGTTTCAGGAACAGGGTTCATCGCGCTGGGCAACACGGCAAACTCCTTAAAATCAGACGATAATAAGTCGTATAACTCTTTCGTAAAAAGGGTTGAAAAACTATATACTGAATATGATGCCCGAGTAGAGAAAGAGCTTATGGAGTATCAACTGAGACTTTTTATCGAAAACGTACCTGAAAAATATTGGGGACCGTTTATAACGTATCTGACAGGAAAGTTCGAAGATAATTACGCAGCAATGGCAAGTGAAATATTCGATAATTCTGTTATGCTGAACCCCGCCAGTTTCAAAGAGGCAGTGAAAGATAAAAACAACTTTCAGCTCTTTTTGGAAGATCCGGCAACCAAACTGGCACAGGATATAAAAATATCTGATTTACGCAAAGATGAATCTCTGATTTTAAAGGATAAAGGATCACTATATAGTATGGACGGCCTCTATGAAAATGAATTGTACAATAAGAAAAAAAATGCGGGGATATTACAATATCCGGATGCCAATTTTACCATGAGGCTGACCTATGGAAATGTGTGCAAAATGCAACCGTCTGATGCTATCAATTATAACCATTTATCAACCACGCAGGGCATTATCGACAAATATAATCCTTATGATTATGATTTTGCGTATCCTGAAAACACCCTCAATTTAATTAAAAGTGCGGATTGGGGAAAGTATGGGAAAGATGGAAAATTGTATGTAAACTTCCTTACAAACAATGATATTACAGGCGGGAATTCGGGAAGCCCCGTTATGAACGGTAAAGGTGAGCTTATTGGATTGGCGTTCGACGGGAACAAAGAGTCCTTAGCATCAAAGTACTATTATCAGGATGAAATGACAAACTGTGTATCGGTTGATATCCGGTATGTACTTTGGTATATTGACAATTGTTCAGGTGCAGAATATCTTTTTGATGAAATTGCAACCAAGTAGAGTAAATCAATAGTTGCAACATGTATTCAAGGCTGTTTCCCCTTTTTCTTCTGACAGCACTAATTCTATTATCGGGATGCTGCATCTTAGAAAACACTTCGACTCAAAGTATTAACAACAGATTTTTCAAACAGGCCAGACAGTCTGACTCGAAAGATCTGTTTGTTAAGAGCGAGGATGATGAAGTGAAAATATATTGGGTAAACAGTGAGAGTTTCACATGTGAACTAGATAGCTCAACTGTCGAAATTTTTCCATTGATAATATGCGAAAAAAACATTCTCCCACAAAAAAGTTTTCATGAAAAGGGATTCGTAATAAATTTCATTATGCTTCCGCTTAAATTCAGACCTGCTGCACAGGGAGTCCCCTCACAAATCAATTGTGATTTTAACGGATCAATTTATGCAGGATTTTCAAAAAACAGATATAATATTGATTATTCAAACCATAAGACTGATCTCTATGTAAGAAATATCTCGAACTACGAATTCTCTTACGGCATTTTCTTGGGGATAGGGAATACACTTGTATCCCCAACCACAACAAATCACGCTATAGATGATGAATACGACGGGGTAGTACTGCAAAAAGGGATTGCTGTTTATCTGGGTTACAACAATCTAAAGGCTGGTATTGCTCTAGGGATGGATAATCTATTAGGTAAAGACAGGCATAGCTGGATTTACAAGAACAGGTCTTATCTTGCTTTTACATTAGGTTTTAATATAGAATAAGAATTATATCACTAAAAATACAACATTATAAATATGAATAAGAAAACGATTCTTCTCATTTGTTCGTTTTTTGTCCAGGCTGCATTCTTAGCTGCACAGCCGTTCGATACAACAGAAACATTACCGGTTGATAAAGAGTTTATTGTAGGCCAGCTAAAAAATGGGCTTACTTATTATATCAGAGAGAGCAAGTTAAGTAAAAACAGGGCTGATTTTTTTATTGTCCACAATGTAGGCTCTTTGCAAGAAGAAGAAAACCAACGCGGATTAGCTCATTTCTTAGAACATATGGCATTTAACGGTACAAAACACTTCCCCGATAAACAGTTGCTCAACTATTTCGAAAGTATTGGCGTACGATTTGGGGCAAATGTAAATGCATACACCTCCATGAGCCGAACTGTATATAACATATCGGAAGTACCTGTGACCGTGAGCTCTGTCGTTGATACTGCTCTTTTGGCACTACATGACTGGTCACACTACATCAATTGTTTGCCCGAAGAGATCGAAAGTGAACGTGGAGTGGTACGTGAAGAAATGCGAAGAGGCGATGACCCGTTGACAAGAACAATGCAGACCGTATCAAAAATTCAACGAACCGGTTCGCGTTTTGCCGAAAGGACTCCGATCGGATTGGCAGAAGTAATAGAAAACTTTGATCATCAAGACTTAATCGACTTCTATCACAAATGGTACAGACCTAACCTGCAAGCTGTAATTGTAGTAGGAGACATTGATGCCGAGGACATCGAAGCGAGGATCATAAAGAGATTCTCCGCTATTCCAAACCCTAAGAATGAAACGAAGAAGATATACTATACGGTTCCCGATAACAACGAACCTATTGTTGGGTTCTTCACTGATCCTGAAACAAAAGCAAGCTCAGTAAGGATGACGGTAAAAATACCGCATCGTCCTGTTATCGAAAGACAAACATATGCATTTGTCTATGATAAACTAGTGGAAGATTTATTCTTAGAGATGTTCAAATCAAGATGTGCGGAAAGAGCCGAGAAATCCGGCGCTGATTTTCGCGTAATTGTTCCGGTATTCGGTGAAATTGATTATGCCTGTAAAACTTTTACTGCAACTGCTATGCCTGCACACGGCAAAGATTTGTACACCGCTCTCAAAGGTATTTTAGAAGAAGTTGAGCGTATAAAGCAACATGGGATGACCGAGTTAGAATTGGATAACGCTAAAAGTATCGTAAGGGCAAATCTAAGAAAACAACAATCCGACCAAATGCAAAAATCGACAAACAAAGATTTAGTAAATCTTGCAGTGGAAAATTTCACACGTGACAAGGTACTCGTGAACCGGTCGGAGTTGATAGGTTCGGCGTATTCCATGTTAGATGAAATAAAGATTGAAAATATCAATGATAACATCGAAATCATCTTAAATGAAAATAACAGGATAATCATCTTTGCAGCACCGGAAAGTGACAAAGAATCGCTTCCCTCAACCGAAAAGGTATTATCACTGGTTAAATCAATTCAAAATAAAGCTTTAGAACAGTATGCTCCTAGCGCGAAAAAAGAACTTACCCTGTCAGAGCCAATAAATCCAGGTAAAATTTCAGAATCTCGCCAAGTAAGAGCAGATGACCTTAGCATTAAGTATAAAGTACCACTTGATTCAACCACCGAATTCAGGCTTCAAAATGGAACAAGAGTCATATGGAAAGAATCATACGGAAATGGTAAAAAGATCAGCCTATCAGCTTTTACCCCTGGAGGTTACGCCCGCTCGCATTCCATAGAAGAGATTATGATCCTGAAAAATTACTTGAGGTACTATAATGTAGCCAACTTAAACTGGAATGAATTGAGGGAATGGAAACAGGCTAACGGTATCAGATTGAGCCAGGCAGTAAACAGAAGAACTGATAATTATTCAGGGGAATTTTATCCACAAAACAGTGAAAATTTCTTCAAACTGCTCTATTCCCATTTCACAGGTGTTTCTGCAGACCAAACGGAGCTCGGTAAGTTTCAACAGCTATTTTTAAAAGCCATAGGGGAAGACAAAAATGAAACAAAATTGTTTGAGGATTCGGTTAAGACGCTTACATACTCCAGTAATCCATTGAAAACAAACTTCGACACCCTTTATATCCGGACGATTAATCCGGAAAAATTAAACAAACTATATCTACGTCATTTTGGCAACCCGAATGAGTTTACGTTCATCTTTACTGGCCCTATGCCCGTTAAAGATGCTGTTCCATTGATCGAAAAGTATATTGCGTCTATTGCTGCCACAAACGACTCACAAGAAAAAGAATTGGTTTTTAAAGAACCTGAATTAAACAAGGGGAATGTGGAGCTCTATTATAATGCAAAGAACACAATAACTTCAAAAGCATCAGTGTCTATTACTTACCATACAGATATTGAGTATAATTCAAAGAATTATGCCAGTGCTCTGTTTTTACGTGATATATTATCCAGAAGATGTTATAAAAGCATCCGTGAAGACAAAGGCGGCACATATCACGTTGCGGTAACTGCGTCACTTGACAAACATCCTCAGTCGCAACTTGTTGTAAAAATTGAATTTGATACTAATCCATCAATGATCACTGAATTATTGGATGTTGCCCAGCGTGAGGCAGACCTACTGTTGAAAAAAGGCGTAACCGTACAAGAGATTGATGAAGTAAAGAAATATCGGAAGAAAACTCTGGATAATAAGAGTATTCCTTGGGCTACTATCATCACTCAATCGATATTAAATGAAGAATTTCTGGATACTAATGACCCTGAACTATTCGATCAGGTTAATGTAGCAAGTGTACATAATCTGGCCAAGCAATTGTTTGGCTCCGGGAATAAAATGACTTTTATCTTTGATCCTCAGAATAGTACGACCACACAATAACGACCGGTCTATCCATTGCCTGAAAGTATAACGCTGGACAAGCGGACTAAACTCTATTCTTCCTTTCCCCGCAATCCGCTTATCGCCGACGTTTGGTTCAATCGAATCCACGGCAAGTAAAGGCGGTTCTGTACGTGAAAGAGAAAGGGAAGATTACGAAGAAAGAGTATCAGGGAATAAATGATTGCTCAAGAGCAACAACTAATAGAGATTTGACGGAATTAGTGTCAAAAGGTATTTTACTGTTTAATGATGTTGCAGGGGCAGGTGTGAACTATGCATTAAAATAATCGCATCATAATGGGCACAATTGACTCATGATTAGCTTAAAGAGGAATTGGTATAGTGAATGTCCGATACAACTTGCATATGTCCGATAAATGTCCGATAAAGTAGCTTTTGCAGATAATGGTATTATTGATCAAAGTTGGAGATGTCAGAAAGATGGTTTTGGCAGTATAAAGGGTGGTCAGATAAAAAAACGACAAAATAACCGATGTGGATTTTGAATAAGTGAAGTAATCGTCGATTAGAAACGATAATCAAACAGTATAAAGCCGCAGTAAACAATTGATTTACTGTGGCTTTTTGTTTTTTCAGAATTATTGGTGGTGATTCTTTTTTATCGATTTTTATCGTATATTTGTACCATATTTGTGCCGGAACTTAATTAGTGATGAAGTGGAACTTATGAATACTAATGAGTACTTAAATGGCGATAAAGATACCGATGGATAAGATTCAAAAACAATGTGAAGTCTGTGGGCTGTCTTTCGTTCCCAAAACAGTCGATTCTGTTTATTGCTCTAAAAAATGTAGTGGAGCAGCGTATCGGAAAAAGAAAACCCAAGAGAAAAAGAAAGAGGAACAACAAGCAATTATTGATAAGATTTCTGCCGACCGTTTGTATATTTCCGTTCCTGAAGCAATTGCACTTTTCGGTGTTGCCAAGAGTACACTTTATCGTCTGATTCGGCAAAAGCGAATTCCTGCTATCAATTTAGGTACTCGCCTTGTTCGGATAGACCGAGCAGCGATAGAAGAAATGTTTCCTATTCGCCAAACACCCCTTAAAAAAGAGAAGCCGACAGCAAAGCTTTATAGTCTTGAACCACAAGATTGTTATACAATTGGCGAGATTGCTAAAAAGTTTGGCATATCGGATAGTTCGGTCTATAAGCATATTCGTAAATATTCTATTCCAACTCGACAGATTGGTAACTATGTTTACGCTCCAAAAACTGAAATAGATAATTTGTATAATCAATAACAATATACCACATGAAACAACTCTCCAATACAAAAGTAACTGTTCGTCTTCGTAAGGCGGAAGACCGTAAAGAGTGGTATGTTTATATTGAAAGCTATCCTGTGTTTGTTCCCGGCAAGAAAGCCCCGCAACGTGTTCGTGAATATCTGAATCGTAGTGTTACTACGATAGATAGGACTTCTTATATTGAAGAAGTGGGATTAGATTTTTCAAGAGAAGGATATTCTACTAAAGAAATCCAAATCAAAACTTTTGAATTTGTGCTTGATTGCACAAAAAATAAATCTAAGATAATAAGTTTACATTCCAGACGAGCAGAAAAAAGATGTTTTGGATATGTTAATTGACAAAAATATAAACAAAGCTATTTTTCACTGGTATTCAGGCTCTTTGAGCACACTGCATAAAATTGTAGATTTAGGATATTATTTCTCGATTAATTCAGCAATGGTACAGTCAGACAATGGTAAAAAGATTATTGCCGAAATTCCAAAAAAACAGATACTAACAGAAACAGACTGTCCTTTTATTGAAAATAGCGATATAACTTCTGTGCATAAGTATCTTGCTCAATTATGGGAAGAACCTATTCCGAAAGTTGAGCAAATTATTGATTTAAACTTCAAACGAATCTTACAAAATATAAAATAATTATGCCCGAAAAACAAAACATAGAATACAAGTCCTCTTGGCACGACAAGTATCTGGAATGGGTTTGCGGTTTCGCGAACGCACAAGGTGGTGAAATTTATATAGGTAAGGAAGATTCCGGGAAAGTCACGGGAGTGGAAGACTATAAAAAACTGATGGAGGATATTCCCAACAAAATCAGGAATTATATGGGAATTTCCGCTGATGTTAATCTTTTGCAGGAAGATGATAAATACTATATTGAGATCGTCGTCCAACCATATTCAGTGCCTATCTCGCTGCATGGACAGTATTTTTATCGTAGTGGGAGTGTGAAGATGGAACTAACCGGAAACTCACTCAATGAATTCCTTTTAAAACGCTCTGGTCTGACGTGGGATGAAGTTACTGAGCCGAGAGCAACCTTTGATGATATTGATGAAAGATCTTTCCGAATGTATTTGGAGATGTCAAAAGAAAAAGATCGTTTACCGGATGTGGAAGGGCTGACAATGGAAGAGATTTTCGAGAAGTTACGTCTGACTAAAAACGGAGAACTTACACGTGCGGCCATAATCCTATTCGGTAAAGATCCAAGACGCTTCTCTACAAATGCCTTTGTAAAGATTGGGCGTTTTAAAGGAGATGCCGACTTACGTTTTCAAGATGTTGAAGAAGGCAATTTAATCGTTTTGCTGAAAAACGTATTGGAACGATTAGACCATAAGTATCTAACTCGCTCCATTGAGTTTAAGGGCATGCTTCGTTTGGAGCATAGTGAATATCCTATTCCGGCGTTGCGTGAAATGCTTCTCAATGCATTGGTACACCGTAAATATATGGGATCATTTATTCAAATACGAGTATATGACGATAAGATAACTATTTGGAACGATGGGCGATTACCTGAAGAAATCACTTTGGAGTCACTTAAACACGTTCACTCTTCCCATCCCCGTAATCCATTGATTGCCGATGTCTGTTTTAAAGGTGGGCTTATCGATTCTTGGGGGCGTGGAACGGTTCGGATCATTGAGACTTGCAAAGAAGCAGGACTTCACGAACCTGAGCTGATTGAACGTGATGGAGGTTTTTTGGTAACTCTTTTTAAAGATAATCTTACAGAAGAACAGTTGGTGAAGCTTGGTCTTAACGCAAGACAAGTGAAGGCAGTATCATATGTAAAAGAAAAAGGTCGAATTACTAACAGCGATTATCAAGCACTAAACGAAATATCTGACAGAACTTCTTCTAGAGATTTGGAAGATTTAGTAGCCAAAGGAGTGCTGAAGCGAGTTGGAGATAAAAAAAGTGCTTACTATGAAATATAGCTTGGCGGTTAAATGGCGGAAACGTGGCGGAAATGGCGGAAACGTGGCGGAAATGGCGGTTAAATGGCGGATAGCTTTTATGAGTTTCTGTAATCATGTAATCATGCAAAGAACACGCATATCGCACATTAATCACGCAAAAATATGCAAAAGGGGCAACTATTGGGCAGTCAAAGTGGTTAGTATTATGCCTTGTTGAAAAACGTTCACTATCTTTGCGTGTTCATTGACAATGAACAACACTTCAAAATGAACATAAACAATTAGAAACGACAATCTAACCGATGTTTTGCATACACAATATCAGTACCGTATTTGTACCATAAAACCGTAATCTCCTGATATTCTTACATGTTCAATTTTGAATAAGTGAAGTAATCACCGATTAGAAACGATAATCAAACAGTATAAAGCCGCAGTAAACAATTGATTTGCTGCAAAAAAATGGTTACGGAAACTTCAGCAAATCATTTAGTTTTGCCGTAAAGTTAGATAAAATTCTGTATTTTTGTAAAAAACGACTTGAATATGAAAAAGCGGCTACGCAAAAAACTTGTAATCTTACGCGATGGCGGCAAAAATTTGAAAATTAACATTGATGTGAGGTATTAAATATTGATTTATGACAAAATTATTGGAGAATTGATGGAATAGTGAAATATTTAAAATATCAAGAGTATGCCAATCAAAGTTTTTGCATGTAGTTTTGGTATAAATTTAGTCAAGTAGGCTGTAAAACACTGGAATATAATCTGATAAATACTGTATGTCAAATTAAAAGATAAACAAATCTTATAAATTCACTATTTATACTTTCAAAAACATGCTTACCCACACCCAACTCAAACACCTACTTTCCATTACCGAAAGCTCACACGTGGAACGTACCATTTCTACTGATAATATGGACAAGTTCTGTCAAGCTATCTGTGCCTTTTCTAACGATGTTTCGGGAAGTGGAAAGAACGGATACTTGATAATCGGCGCGCACGACAATGGCACACTCTCAGGACTGAAAGTGGACGACAAACTGCTGTTGCAAATATCCAATATCCGCACCGATGGTAATATTCTGCCACAACCCGTAATGACGGTTGAGAAATTCACTTTCGATGATGGCGACGTGCTGGTTGCCGAAGTTCAACCATCGGAGTTTCCGCCTGTTCGGTATCGCGGACGAATTTGGGCTCGGGTTGGTCCACGAAAAAGCATAGCCACCGAAGCCGAAGAAAAAATCCTGACTGAACGCCGCTTGTCTAATATTCACACCTTCGATACGATGCCCTGTTTGGGAACTTCCATCAATGATTTGGACGTAAAACTTATCAAAAAAGAGTTTCTGCCTAAGGCCGTAGCTGAGGAAATTCTGGCAGAAGACAAACGTAGTATCGAAGACCAACTTGCATCGCTTGGCTTTTACGACATGCGTTACAATTGCCCTACCAACGGTGCTATCGTCCTTTTCGGTATAAATCCCGAACGCTATTTGCACGGTTCTTACATCCAGTATGTCCGTTTCAAAGGGCTTGATCGTGCAGGTGACATCATTAACGAACATAAGTTCGGTGGGAACCTAACAAAGGAACTTCCAAAAATTGATACGTTTATCGAAACTAGCATTTCGCAGAAGCGTCCCATTCCGGTCAGTGTGTTGCGGGAAGAAACTGTTTCCAAATATCCCTATTGGGCTACCCGTGAATTACTGATGAACGCCATCATGCACCGCGATTACGAGACCAACGCACCCGTGCAGTTTTACGAATACGACGACCGCATAGAAATTCAAAATCCCGGCGGACTTTACGGCAAGGTAAGTCCGGCTAACTTCCCAAATGTAAGCGATTATCGAAATCCATTCATTGCCGAAGCCATGAAGGTGTTGGGTTATGTCAATCGTTTCAGTCGAGGTGTGTATCGAGTGCAAAAAGAATTGGTTGAGAATGGCAACGGCCAAGCTGAATTTGATTTTTCATTGATTACTGCTTTTCGGGTTGTGGAAAGAGTTACAGAAAAGTATTTTGAGGAAGGCTTTGGGACAGAACGCATCCAAGAGGAGCCTGATAAAAACCCAATAAAAAAGCCCAATAAAAACCCAATAAAAAAGCCCAATAAAAAAGACATCCAAAATGAAATAATCAAACTAATAAAGTTGAATTCACAAATAAGTAGAGAGGAAATGGCAGATAGGCTTAATCGAAGTGAAGACAGCGTAAGGTATTATTTACGGGAACTTACAAAAGAAGGCATTATCAAACGAGAAGGTTCTAAAAAATCCGGCAAGTGGGTGATAAAAAGTTAATATAACCGATATCAAAAAGTTATTTATCTCTACCCTATCTGTGCCATAAAACAATAAACAACTGACTTAAAGCACAGGTTAGTTTAGAAGAGGTGAAGATAGGTGAGAGCACCGAGCTTTAACTTTCCATAATTACAAAATATTGAAAATAACTGAAAATCAATAAAAAAGTTATATCTTTCTTCTATAAATTCCACCATATTCAAAAATAATATTCAATAATTCCGATAAACGTTTGTATAAGGACAGAGTGCCCCTGCCCACTGTTCGTGGGGAGAGCGTGAAAACGCCTTAAATATGC